>ERZ1034873.660-NODE-660-length-16892-cov-5.324464_pt1 | contig 16892 bp, 20 predicted proteins | sample MGYA00520689_ERZ1034873 | MGnify/ENA primary metagenome ERZ1034873 (study PRJEB33766, sample SAMN09781722) | gut metagenome | biome: gut microbiome | host: Homo sapiens | place: Madagascar | study: EMG produced TPA metagenomics assembly of the PRJNA485056 data set...
AAAAATTAACAGCTGGCATTTTGACAGTTATGCTGGGAATCGTTGCGGCGAACTCTGCTGATGCTTCTATCGCGTCCAAGGGTTACGTTGATGCCCAGGTTAAAACAAGCGTATCAAATGCAACATTTGAAACATTCAAAACAGAAAACACAGCGAACATCGCTGATGCCAAGAAAGCCGGTACAGATGCGTCCGCAGCATTAGAAACATACAAAACATCTAATGATGCCGCCGTTGCAGCGAAAGCAGATACTGCAACCGTAAACGCAGAATTGGCCAAGAAACAGAATACATTGACCGCTGCTGACTTTGTAAAAGATGGCACAGGAAACGTTGTGACCTCCGTGACAGTTGGTGACGATGGTAAAATTAAATACACCACAGAAAGTGTTGCCACATCAGCAGAATTAGGCAATTTGCAAACAACAGTTGCAAGTCACACCACAGCATTGGATAAATTGAATGGCACAGCTGAAACAGACGGTTCTGTTGCAAAATCTATTGCTGATGCAATTTCTGGCGAAGTAACCCGTGCAAATGCTGCATATGCAACCGCCGCACAGGGTGCAAAGGCCGACACAGCGGTTCAGCCAGCGGCAATCAATGACATGGAAACAAAAACAAATGCAGCTGCGACATATGCGACCAAGACCGCATTGCAAGATGTTGACGGCAAATTTGCAAACTATACAACAACCGAAAATATGAATACTGCATTGGGTGCTAAGGCAGACAAATCAACAATCGGTACAGTTCCAGAAGGTAAAACAGTTGTCAAGATGATTGAAGAAGCTCAGACATCTGCGACATATGATGATACCGCGTTAAAGGGTCGTGTTGACACGATTGAAAAGAGTGCTGCGTATACATCCGGCATCACCGCCGAAAAGGTAGCACAAATCGAAACCAACAAGACAGGCGTTGCTGAAAACAAAACAGCAGTAGAAAAAGTTGCAGCTGATGTTGCAAGTTTGGGCTCATTGGCCAAGGCAGCCCCTGGCGAATGCGCAGAACCAACCAAGAAATGTGCGTTGGTATTTGATGGTACCAAATATACTTGGGAAGTTATCGAACGTGATGCTGAAAACCAGTAATCAGAAAAATAATTGTGTCGTGCCCACACAATGGGCATGACACATAGTCAGGGATTTAACAGGTTATAAAAACGAAGGTTTTGGGAAAAAATGAAAAGATTAACAAGTATTTTAGCGATTTCTGTGATTGCGGTTATGTCCGCAGGTGCGGCGCGTGCTGATATCGCATCAACAACATATGTTGATAACAAAGTATCGCCAGTTTCCGCCAAGGCAGATACCAATGCCGGTGAAATTGCAACATTAAAATCAGGCAAGCAAGATAAATCAGCGATGGTTGATTCAACCAGTGAGAATTTGTCTGAAACAAACGATACCAACTATCCCACAGTTGCAGCGGTATACACCATTGCAGCCAATGCATTGGGTACCCAAGTTAACAATAAGTTAGACAAGAAGTTTACAGGCGATGCCAACAAGAGCAAAGCAGTAATAACAAATTCTGATGGTGCAATCACCACAGGTACAATTTCATCTGCTATGATTACAGATGGTGCGGTCACATCCGCCAAGATTGCTGATGGTACGATTGCAGATGCTGATATCGCAGCGAACGCGGCCATCGCACAGTCCAAAATCGCAGGTTTGACGGATTCTATTGCCGATGCCAAGGGTGCTGGTACAGATGCGGCGTCTGCGTTGAACACTTATAAAACATCTAATGATGCTGCGGTGAAAGCAGTGAAGACGACGGCTGATAATACAGCGGCTGCGGTGAACAATGCGACAACAGGTTTGGCAGCAACCAAAAAGATTGCGGATGACAATGCTGCGAAGTTGAAAACTATGGCGACCAGCGCAACCGTAACCGCATTGACAACACGTGTTGGAACCGCTGAAACTAACATCACGAATTTGCAGAGTGGAAAACAGAATAAATTGGTTTCCAGTGGCGAAAATGCGAACATCAGTGGTTCGAATGGTGTAACCGTTACAGTCGGCACCGATGGCAAGATTGCAGTTTCTGGTAATCAGAGCGCAATTAACACAGCAATTGCCGACGCCAAGAAAGCTGGTACAGATGCTGCATCTGCGTTGAACACTTATAAAACATCTAATGATGCTGCTGTTGCCAAGAAGGCAGATTCTGCAACAATGACCACAGAATTGGCCAAGAAAGAAAACACGTCGAACAAAGTAACAGCGATTTCGTCAACATCAACAGATACCCAGTATCCAAGTGCCAAGGCCGTTTACACTGAATTGGCGAAAAAACAGAACAATATCACGATTGATTCTGAATTGAGTTCAACCAGCACAAACCCAGTACAGAACAAGGTGGTAAATAATGCATTGGCGGGTAAACAGGCAACATTGACCACTGCACAGTTGAGCGCGGCAAATTCTGGGATTACCTCAACCAAGGTAACCACGTATGATGGGTATGGTGCGAAAATTACGACCGCTCAGAACACTGCTAATACTGCAAAAACAACGGCAGAAGCGGCAATTGCAGCGCCTGCGGCCGCCACAACCAGTACCGATGGCGTGTATACACTGACAATGAAAGTTGTTAATGGTACAAAAACGTATGCATGGGAACAGATTGGTCGTTAATGCATGATAAAAAACATGGTATGGCGTGAACGCTTTTGCGTCATACCATGTACAAAAGGCACTTGCCATAAAACAGGATTTTTTGGTATTATATTACTGAGAGATTAAATATACAGAATGTAGAGTCATGAAATATATTAAAAGTATCTTTGCTGTTTCGATTGTTGCCATGGCTGTGGTGGGAAATGCGCGTGCAAGTATCGTATCGCAAACAAACATCGTTGGCGGTTCAAATGTATCTGTAACTGTGCCGACATCTGGTACTAACGCGGGCAAGGTTGTTATTTCTGCAACCGATAAGAATACGACGTATACAACAGGTACAACGACATATTCTGGTACAACTAAATTGTACACGGGGACGGGCAGTGCGACCGATGGTACGCTGACCCAAAAAGCAATTACAGATGCGTTGAGGGGCAAGGCAAACACGGAAAACCTTGGCGATTTAGCATCTTTGGATATTATTACCACGGCCAAGGTCGCGGATGGTGCAATCACATCTGCCAAGATTCTTGATGGTGCGATTGAGGAAGAGGATTTGTCTGACGCGGTAAAAACGAAACTAACTGCAACGGTTCAGACTGTTAACCCTGCAGCGGGCAAGTATGTGACTAACGTGACCAAAGATGGCACAACCGTTAAAGCAACAACAGCATATGTCCAGATTCCTGTTGGTTCGGCAACCGCGCCGACCAGCGTGGCATCAATCTGGGTTGAATAAAAAACGCGCCACCGGCGCGTTTTTTATTAGTGAGAAAGTGACAGAGTGATACAGTGATATAGTGATATAGTGATATAGTTTTAGAATATAAAACTTAAAAACCTTTGTCATTCCGTGGCTTGACCACGGAATCTAGGTGGTGTAATCTTATTTGCATAGCAAATACCGATTTATACATGTACGGATTACAAAAATACTATTACGTTTATATCTTGGCCAGTGACACAAATGGCACACTCTATATTGGCTTTACCAGTAATTTACCACAACGCATATATGAACATAAGAATCATCTAACGCCGGGGTTCACCAGTAAATACGACGTATGCAAGTTGGTGTATTTCGAACGCTTTACAGACGTGCATGATGCGATAAGGCACGAAAAACGTCTGAAAGAATGGAAAAGGAATTGGAAGAAAGATTTAATAGAAAAATATAATCCAGAATGGCGTGATTTATATGATGATTTGCATCAACTGATATAACAAAAAGCAGTGCGCCATTCGGCGCAACTCTATTTACCTGGATTCCGTGGTCAAGCCACGGAATGACAAAGGTGCTAGTAGTGCAGAAAAACGATTGCGGCAAGGGCGCAAGTCCGCGGGTGACACATGTTTTTAAGTTCTATATTCTAAAACTAATCACTTTATCACTGAATCACTATATCACTTACTCATTCTGTCACTATATTGTGTCCTAGAACAGTGATATCAGGCAGATGCCCAGACCGGCGGCGATAATCGCGCCCAATGTCAATGGCCAGAAATATTTTTTCACGATTGTGTTCGCATGTTCTTGGAATCGCCACAATAAATAACCAACAATTGCAAAACGCCCCGTACGGAATATCGCAGATACACCCAAGAATAATAAAATTGGATAACCTATGAATCCCAACCAGATTGCCAGCAATTTATACGGAATCGGTGTCACCGCGGTCAGCACAATAATCAATATGCCGTACCGTGAAAACATTGGTTTGATTGCTGTTTCTATCAATTCTGGGTTTGAAAATGTTGTTATCAGCCACATGCCAACAGAATCATACAGCCATGCACCAATCATATACGCAATCGCACCACCAACAATTGAACCCAATGCCGCAGCCACAGTGATGGGCAGAGCGCGCCTTTTGTTCGCAATTATGGGCGGGGTCATAAATACCTCTGGCGGGACAAATAAAAATATAGATTCACAAATTGTTAGTAAAAATACAATCCACGTGTATATGGGACTCTCGGATTTTTTCAGAATATATTCAGCAAACTTCATTGATTCTTTCCTGCTGTTGAACAAAATTTACTTGATTGTAAATGAATATCGGCTACATTACAATCAGATAATGATACAGGGGTGATTTTTATGCCAAGAAAACAAATGCCAAGTAATTCCAATCGCGCGGGGCGCGTCGCGTCCAAGGTTCAGACACTGGTCGCAGAAATTCTGCGTGATGATTACAGCGATGATAAATTGCTGGCCGGGGTGTCCTTGGTTGGGGCGGTTGCGCATGGCGGGTTGCAGTTCGTGCGGCTGTTTTATTATTCGCGTGATAAAAACATTCCTGCGGTGCAACAACGTTTGGACGCGATTACACGTATGGTACGCTTTGAATTGGCGGCACGTATGAATCAGAAATATGTGCCAGAAATTCGTTTTGAATATGACGATACATTGGAACGCGCCGCGCGAATTGACGCTTTGTTGGAGAATTTGTAAAAATGTGCCCGCCGAATGGCGGGCGCATTTTTTCTGGATTGTCGCTATTCGCAGGCAATGATAATGTGAAAAATACGGTTGAAAATTACAATATACTGGTGTATCATTGCCGCATGCATCAAAAAAATATCAGAAATTTTGCAATTGTTGCACATATTGATCATGGTAAATCGACGCTGTCTGATCGGCTAATTGAGTATACAGGCGGTCTGCAATCGCGCGAAATGAAAGCCCAAGTTTTGGATTCTATGGATATAGAACGCGAACGTGGCATTACAATCAAGGCCCAGACAGTGCGTCTGAATTATCATGCGCGTGATGGGCAAACGTATCAGTTAAATTTGATGGACACGCCGGGGCACGTGGACTTTTCTTATGAAGTGTCGCGCAGTTTGGCCGCGTGCGAGGGGGCATTGATTCTGGTCGATGCAACCCAAGGGGTTCAGGCCCAGACGTTGGCGAATGCTTATTTGGCGTTGGACAACGATTTGGAAATGTTGCCGGTGCTGAATAAAATTGATTTGCCGTCCAGCGATGTAGAAGGTACGCGTCAGCAAATAGCAGATGCAATCGGGCTGGACGCAACAAATGCCGTATGCGTTTCTGGGAAAACAGGTGCGGGTGTGCCCGAACTGTTGGAAGAAATCGTTCATAAATTGCCCGCCCCACACGGTAATGAAGATGCCCCAACGCGCGCGTTGTTGGTGGATTCGTGGTATGATTCTTATCTGGGGGTGGTGGTTTTAGTACGCGTGGTTGATGGAAAATTATCACGTGGGCAAAAGATAAAGTTTTTGGCAACTGGTGCGGAATATACGGTTGAAAAAATCGGATATTTTACACCCAAGATGGTTGATGTTGATACCCTGAATACTGGTGAAATTGGTTTTATTATCACGGGTATGAAAACAATTCATGATTGCAAGGTTGGTGATACAATTGCCGATGCCAAGGTGGCGGCCGCCACTGGGGCAGAGGCATTGCCAGGGTTCAAACCGTCTGTGCCTGTGGTGTTTTCGTCATTCTTTCCCGTGGCTGCGGACGATTATCCGACATTGCGTGAAAGCGCAGAAAAGTTGGCGTTAAATGACGCGTCGTTTATGTTCACAACCGAAAAATCATCTGCGCTGGGGTTTGGGTTGCGCTGTGGATTTTTGGGATTATTGCATATGGAAATTATCAGCGAACGCCTGTCGCGCGAATTTAATTTGTCGTTGATAAATACTGTGCCCAGCGTGTTATACAAGGTCTATATGCGTGACGGCAGCGAAATGGATTTGGAAAATCCAGCAGATATGCCTGATGTGACGAAAATTCAATCTATTGAAGAACCATGGGTTCGTGCCACAATTATGATGCCAGATAAATACATGGGCGGAATTATGTCGCTGTGTGCGGAACGCCGTGGCGTCCAAGAAAACGTATCTTATGTTGGTAATCGTGCGGTATTGGTGTATCAATTACCGTTGGCAGAAATCGTGTTTGATTTTTATGACAGGGTAAAATCTATATCTTCGGGGTATGCATCATTTGATTATGTCGTTAATGGTTATCAACCATCTGATTTGGTCAAGGTGTCAATTCTGGTTAACGATGAAAATGTTGAACCGTTATCTTTTATGTGCCATCGCATGTTCGCAGAACGTCGCGGTCGCCAAATTGTGGAAAAACTGAAAGACCTGATACCACGTCATCAGTTCAAAATTCCATTGCAGGCGGCCATTGGTGGCAAAATTATTGCGCGTGAAACAATTGCGGCATATCGTAAAGATGTGACTGCAAAATGTTACGGCGGGGATATCACCCGTAAACGCAAACTGTTGGAGAAGCAGAAGGAGGGGAAAAAGCGTATGCGCACATTTGGGAATGTTGAAATTCCACAAAGCGCATTCATAAACGCACTGAAAGTGTCGTAACAAAAGGAGCCCACGATGCTGATTGACAGAATATGGTACTATATAAAAACAGATACCCAGACGCGCGCCACGGATCGGTTACGTTATCAAGAACTGAAACTGCAAGAGCAGGTGTTGGCCAAGGAAGCATGTGATGCATATGCCGAAATGAAAAAGGGGGCGTGTGTTGTCGTGACGTTTCATGAAGGCGAAAATTGGGCCGATGATTATCCCTGCTTTGCATATTACAATACGCATATTTGCCCGCATTTCAGCGAAAACAAGATATGTAATGTGACCGGTTGTAATTCATATCCTGCAAAGCACAAGTATGATATTGCGTACGCGAAGTGGTATGAGGCACATCGCTGTATTAAAAACTTCTGGCGTGATGCACACATTGCACATAATACAAACGGCAAATAACCCAAGGGGGTATAAAATGATACTAGCCAAAATAAAATATTTATTGAAAACAGACAAGGCCACGCGCCGCGCCGATAAAAATGAATATGATATATTGAACGAAAAATACATTAAAACATTCACAGATGAACAAGATGCCTTTGATGATATGACCATTGTACGTGTGTGCGAAAAAAATAAGCCACAAATGTCTGATAATGCATGCCGTATATCTGTGATTGCTGCCAAGACCGGTCAAATCCGTGATGTTCGTGAATGCGTGTTCTTTAATCGTAATGGTTGTGGTCGTGTGTATTGTCCTTGTTATCCCCAGATGGAAAAATGGGTTCGCGCCCGTACAGAACGCGCTGTATACACCAAAGCATTGAAATGCTTTTGGTTGGACAAGGTAAAAACACGTGGTGGTAAATAAATATTGGGGGTAATTATATGTTTACAGATGCTATAAAATATTTTTTCAAAACCAGTGCGATACAACGCCAGTTTGATAAAAAACGTTATGTTGCACTGAAAAAATATTATGCGGAATTGGACAACGCGGTTTATGACACATGGCAAAATATTAGTGCCGATTTCCCTGAATTTGCAAATCTGCAAATGTTCGGAGGCTGGTGTATGAAAAACCGCCGCACAATGTCAGGAGATTTGACACAATTTATCAATACTGTGGAATACAGTGTTCCATGTAAAGATTTTAATGAAAATGCATGTTGTGCTAATCGTGGGTGTCCAATGTATGCAAAAAATAAAGAGCATTTTAATGCTGTGCACAAACGCAATATTGTAAAAAAACAGTTGGACTCGTTCTGGGCTGATATATACCAGCACAGATTTCAGAAATAGGAGAAAATTATGTTGATTGACAAGATAAAATATTTATTCAAAACCGACAAAACAACACGTGCATATGATTTTGCACAATATCGCCAAATCAAGCGCGCCTGTGCAGAAAAACAGCGAGATGTTACAAATGCAATGTGTGAAGTTATGCATACAGAAAATTGCTTTTGGATTGAACCAGACGAATCGGATAGAAATATCGGGTTCTTGGTACCGCAACAGTGTTATACTAAATTCTGTCCACAGTTTAATGACACAAAACCATGCGTATGTACTGCGTGTCATGCGTATAAACTGAATAAAAAATTTTTTGATGTACGTGATGAATACGTGGCGTTATCTGATTCCAAATATTCTTTTTGGAAAAATGCCAACCGTCGTACCCCAGAACAACGCGCTGCGCGCGCTGACGAGGCCCAGCGTGTATATGTAAAGCGTGAACGCGAATTGTCTGAAAAATGTGCCATTGCCGCTGAAAAACAGCGTGCGGCGCAGGATGCGATTTGTACACCATTGTTTGTGCAATCAGACACCCCACGGCGTGAAAGAGAAAACTGCTTGCAAGATGTACATTATGACTCGATGTCTTATTGCGTAGATTACGACCATGGTTTAGACATCAATGTTGTAGAATCATGTAAACATTTCAACCCAGACAGTGTTTGCAGCCAAGAAAAATGCCCGCATCATATCGATAACAAAAATATGATTCAAGCAACCAAAGAATTCAAAGACGCCCAGCGTGAATACCGTAAGTTCACTGGTAAAGTATGGGAAAAATCAAAATGATAGATAAAATTCTGTATTATCTTAAAACCACACCTGAAAAACGTGCCGCAGACAGGGCGGAATACGATGCGCTGATACGAAAATATGAAAAACAATTGGGCAAGGTTGCGGCAACAGAGGCGGCGTTGCACAGTCCTGTTTTGTCAGATGCTGAATTTCGCAATTCGGAAAAATTCTGCATTATGCACAAAACGGTGCGCGTAAATGATTATTTGAACGATTCGTTAAATGGTCATTTGCCAATGATGGCACAGGAACAAAGGTGTTCTTTGTATCGCCCGTACAAGGGGAATGGTGCGTGTTGGCGCGGTCTGTGTCCGTGTAATGCGAAAAATCTGGCATATTTTGCCGCACGCAAGTATCAACAGAAACTGGAACATATGTTAGATATGTTCTGGGCCAAGAAATATGCGCGCGCCAGATAATATCGGGATAATAAATTATGTTGTTAAAAAAAGTAAAATATTATTTGAAAACATCGGAATCGCAACGCGCGCTTGATGCCCAAGATGGCGCAGATTTGGCACGCGAATATGTTGCCATAAAAACCAAGCGTGATGCGGCGTTTCAAAAAATATCGTGGGTATTATCATGTGATGATATGAACGTTGGTTTGAACTGCGTAAAGCAGGGGGTGTTCAGGGAATATTATTGTCCTGAATTTTCACAAGATGTACCATGTAATAATCCTGCGTGTAGATTGCGTGATGCCAATAATCAATATGTTAAATGCAATCAAGAATTTCAGATTGCACGCGCAAAGTTAGATGAGTTTTGGGCTGAAAAATACAACAAGGTAAAATAATATGTTCGCGAAAATAAAATATTTATTGAATACCACACCCGCACAACGTGCGGCGGACAAGGCGGAATATGATGCGCTGAATTATCAGTGCGATAAATTGTATCATGCGCGTGAATTGGCGTACGATGCAATTTGCAAGTGTGCGCAACCTGATGCAGATTTGTGGAATGTTTTGGCATGTGTAAAACAGCAGCGGGTGGATTTCTATGAACGCGCGTCGTTTTGGCATCAAGAAGAGTGTGAACATTTTTCATTTTTACGCCCATGCAAAAACGGAAAGTGTCCCAAGGTTTTGGCAAATCATTTATATATATCACGTAATAATGACTATGAACGTGCATTGAATAAATTGAATGATTTTTGGTCAGAAAAATACAAACGGGTAAAATAATATGTTTGAAAAGATAAAATATTACATCAACACAACATCAGCCCAGCGTGCATTATATTCGGCGGAATATAATGAATTGGCACATCGTGCGTCCAAGGCGAAATGTGACATGGATTATGCGTATGATACGCTGGTCAGGGACGTGCCAGTTGATAAATCATTTTATTCTGTGTGCGGGTGTATGAAGGTTATGGAAATTCCGCCGGTCACGTTTGCTGATGTTTTAACTGCGCTGGCATGCCCCAACGGCCCTGTAATTTTACGTAATGAATGTTGGTATTACAATCCATCGCGGTCATGTAATCAGCGCGCGTGTCCATATCACGACAGAAATCAAAATTATTTTGTAAAACGCGAAATTTACCGTGCGGCGTGCGCGGTTCGGAACAGATACTGGCCAAATCTGTACGCGAAAATCAAATAAGGTTAGATGCAGGTAAAAAACAGAATAGGGGGCGCATCATGGCACATCAGTTCTTTTTTAATCCGTTTATTTTGGATAATTTGCCTGCGCCCAGTACTGGGTTTGATGTTGTTCAGGATTTGTCCGAACCGCGTTTGCGTATGTACATTACCAGTCGCGGGGTAAAAACATTTTTTGTGCGTCATCGCAGCCACGGGCGTGACAAGCGTATAATTATTGGCAATTACCCGGATATGGATATCGAAGATGCGCGCGCCGCGGTGGCGGATGCATTGGTGCGTGCGGATACACCAAAAAATAACAAGCGTCGGAAAATCAAATTCAAAAAATTTATTGATGTATATATGGCGGCGCGCGTACGTCGTGGGGCGGCATCGCGTGAAAAATTGGTACGTTCTATCAATCGGCACTTGTCAGGATTGTTTGATAAAAATATTGCCGATATAACGCGTGATGATTGCGTTGCGGTAATTGATGGTATCAGTGGCGCGGCCATTCGTGGTCGCATGCAAGAATTATTACAGAGTATGTTTTCGTACGCTTGTGATGAAGGATATGTGCCCATCAATCCCATTGACGATTTGCCCAAGGTTGTTCAAACACGTCGTGTGCGGCCATTGAATCGTACCAGTTTTTATCGCTTGGTACGGGCGATTAAATCGGTTAAATCGCCAAATATGCGTGCGGCATTTTTTATGTTGGTGTATGGGTTCGCGCCGAAATCGCATATCTTTGCAATGCAATGGCGGGACTTGGATTTCAATCATTACACATGGTGTGACAGACCTTTGTCTGATGCGGCGGTTGTGTTATTGCAGAATTTGCCCCAAAACGGTCGTTGGGTTTTTGTGGGACGTGGGCGTGGGCATTTAACAGACCCGCGCCGCGCGTGGCGTGCAGTTGCAAATGCCGCTGGCGTGCCAAATTTAACGATGGACGATGTACATAAATTTTTGATACGTCAACTGGTTTGGGCGTCTGACCGCGAAGATTTACGTACTAATATGAATAACCTGTTGACGGAATTGATGGCATAAGCACACAAAAGTACTTTTGTCAAGGTATTGTTACCGTTTGTTATAATTTCTTGACACTGGTGCTGTAAAATGATAGTTTTAAATAATGACGTCCCAAAGTGGACAGCAAATTTAACCGAAACAAAGGATAAAAAATGACAACTTTTGAAAAAGTAAAAAAAATCGTAGCTGAAAAACTGAATGTAAAAGAAGATACAATTACCGAAGCTTCTACATTCGTTAACGATTTGGGTGCTGATTCTTTGGATGTTGTGGAATTCGTTATGGAAGTTGAAAAGGAATTTGATATCACAATCCCAGACGAAGAAGCAGCGAAATTGAATACAGTTGGTGATGCTGTCAAATATATTGAAGCGCACCAGAAATAATCCCGCGTTTCTGTGAATCAATCCGTCGTGCAAATTTGCCGGCGGATTTTTTTACTGTATTTTGTTGCATAAACGGTCTATGATATGGGGGCAAGTTAAACTCTGACAAAGGAAAAATTATGAGAAGAGTAGTTATTACCGGTATGGGTATTGTTTCGCCGGTTGGCACAGGAATTGAATACGCATGGAAAAATGTGGTTGCGGGTAATTCTGGGATTCGCAAAATAGATACGTTTGATGCGTCTGAACTGGCAACACAAATTGCTGGTATTCCCGTACATGGGACGGACGCCGGCCAATATAATCCAGAGGCCGTATTGGAACCGCGTGAAATGCGCAAGATGGACAAGTCAATCGCATACGGCGTTGTTGCCGCGGACGAGGCGTTGCGTGATGCGGGTCTGATTGACTATGATGGCGACAAAGAAAGATTTGGTGTTTCTATTGGTGCCGGTATTGGCGGGTTGACGTCAATATATGAAAATTGTTTGGAATTGTTTAATGGTGGTCCACGTCGTATCAGTCCGTTCTTTATTCCAAAATCCATCATCAATATGACTGCGGGGCACGTTTCTATCAAGTATGGATTAAAAGGTCCAAATTTGGCGGTTGTGACGGCGTGCGCAACAGGGGCGCATTCCATTGGCGAAGCGGCGCGTTTAATCCAGCACGGTGATGCAGATATTATGGTCGCAGGTGGAACCGAGGGCGCGATTGATAAAATCGGTATTGCGGGCTTTAACGCTATGAAGGCATTGTCAACCCGTAATGATAATCCGGCTGCTGCGTCGCGTCCGTGGGACAAAGACCGTGATGGTTTCGTTATGTCCGAAGGGGCAGGTGTTCTGATTTTGGAAGAATATGAACACGCGGTTGCCCGTGGTGCAAAGATTTATGCAGAGGTTGCAGGTTATGGTCTGTCTGGTGATGCATATCATATCACCGCCCCCGCGCCAGATGGCGAGGGCGGCTTCCGTGCAATGCGTGCGGCGTTGCATGATGCTGGATTGACGCCTGCTGATGTTGACTATGTCAATGCGCACGGTACGTCAACTGGGTTGGGCGACGTTGGTGAATTGGCCGCTGTTAAAAAGATGTTTGCTGGCGAGAAGGCATGTATGTCTTCAACAAAATCTGTGACCGGACATTTGTTGGGGGCGGCAGGCGCGGTCGAAGCGATATTCTGTGCGCTGGCGATTCGTGATGGCGTTGTACCACCAACAATCAATCTGGAAAATCCAGAAGAAGCCGTTGGCGATTTTGATTTGGTGCCGAACGTTGCCAAACATCGTAATGTTGATGTCGCAATCAGCAACAGTTTTGGCTTTGGCGGAACAAACGCCAGTTTGGTATTGAAAAAAGTGAAATAAAAAATGGGGCATTCGCCCCGTTTTTTATTAGAGCATAGATAATAGAGCATAGATAATAGATACGTGCAAAACAAAAAACACCACAAAAGTGGTGCTTTTTATTTTGGTCGGAGTGACTGGGTTCGAACCAGCGACCTCTACGTCCCGAACGTAGCGCTCTACCAGGCTGAGCTACACTCCGAATGCCGTCATACTATACCTTTGATTCCAAAATTACAAATACTTTTTTTGAAATTCACGGCCTGAATGTGTTTTCAGGTAAGATTCAAAATGTTCGGCTTTTTCTTTTTTATCAAATGCAAAATATGCTTTTAGTTTCCATGGTTTGTACATATTTGTGTATCTGCATGCACCACTGTTGTGTTCATGGAGGCGTATGCGCAAGTCGCTGGTATAACCAACATAAAAATGTTCGGGGATTTTGATACTTTCTAAAATATACACGTAATACATTTTAAGAAATTTTTTTGCTACTGTCCGGCTTCGCTTTGCTACGCCGCGACGCTCCGTCTTGCGTCCTTGCCGCTGAACCGCGGCTGCGGCGGTTGCGGTGCAACCGGCCAGACGGGCGAACGTAGCGCTCTACCAGGCTGAGCTACACTCCGAAAACAACTGCATTTTTACAAGACGGTGCAGATTATGCAACGAACAGGTGGAAAAAGCAATATCTTTTATTTCTCTTTTATACTTGTAAATATCAAAATTTTTGCCATATTTTATCAGGTACCAAAGAAAGGAAAAATTATGTTCGCGTTACGTTTTTTGTCCAAGGACAAATTTGACAGCTATGAGGATTATCGTAAAAACGCTGTGCCGCATGTCCCAGACAATTTTAATTTTGCATATGATGTTATAGATGTTATCGCCGCCGAAGATCCGGACAAGGTTGCCTTGTTGTGGACAAATGATTTGGGTGAAAAAAAGACATTTACATTTCGTGATTTGTCGCTGATGTCAAATTCGGTTGCGAATTTCTTGGTGTCCCGTGGTTTGAAAAAAGGGGACACAGCGTTGTTATTTATGCGTCGTCGCTGGGAATACTGGGTTCTGATGATGGCTATGCACAAGGTTGGGGCGATTCCTATTCCATCAACCAACCAGTTAAAGGCCGAAGATATCAAATATCGTATTGATACGGCGGGTGTTGGGACAATTATTGCATTTGATGATGGTACGGTAATGAATGAAATCCGTAATGCCATTGGTGATTCCGCGGTTCAGTTGATTTCAAATGATGAAATTGCACGCGCCGTTACAACAGAATCAACCGAGTTTGCGCGTGTGCCAAACGAGAATAACGACACAATGGTAATTTATTTTACCAGTGGCACGACAGATTTGCCAAAGATGGTCGCGCACGATTATACATACCCATTGGGGCATATCAACACGGCCGTATTCTGGCAGCGTCTGCGTGATGGCGATATTCATTTGACAGTTTCTGAATCTGGTTGGGCAAAGTGTTCATGGGGCAAGATGTACGGTCAATGGATGGCGGGTGCGATTGTATTTGTGTACGATTTTTCTGGGATTGCCACGGCGCATGATTTATTGACTGCGGTGTCTGAAAATCATGTTACGTCATTCTGTGCACCACCAACCGCGTACAAGATGTTGATACATGGTGATTTGTCCAAATATGATTTGTCGTCATTAAATAAAGTCGATATCGCGGGCGAGGCATTGAATCCAGAGGTGTACTATAAATTCTTGGAACAGACGGGAATTAAACTGCGCGAAGGATTTGGTCAGACCGAAACATGCGTCATGTTGTTCACCAATGAATGGATTGAACCGAAACCAGGCAGCATGGGTATGCCTGCTGCGGGTTGGGATATTCAGTTATTGGACGAACGTGGCCGTCCTGTCCCAGATGACACCGTGGGCGAAATCTGTGTTTCGTTAAAGAATGGCAAACCGTTAGGATTGTTCAAGGGGTATCACAATGCGGAAAAATTGACCGCGGCGGCGTTTCGTGATGATGTTTATCATACGGGTGATGTTGCGTATCGTGATTCAGATGGATATTTCTGGTTTGTGGGACGCAATGATGATTTGATTAAAACATCTGGGTATCGCGTCAGCCCATTCGAGGTAGAATCTGTTTTAATAGAACATCCTGCCGTGCGCGAGGTTGCCGTTACTGGTATCCCAGATGCGTCGCGTGGTATGGCGGTCAAGGCAACGATTGTCCTGAATAAATATTTTCAGCCAACTGAATTTCTGAAAGGGCAATTACAACAACATGTTCGTAATCGTACCGCACCGTACAAGTGTCCACGTGTGATTGAATTTGTAGACAGTTTGCCAATGACCATCAGTGGCAAAATCAAACGTGCGCTGATACGTACAATTGACAGTACGAAAAACACACTGATTGACCCAATCAAAACTACCATTTTGGGCAAAGACGAAGAAAAATAGCGGGCGCGTAATGAAACGAACCAGACGACGTTGTTTTAACGATTTGACGAAAATGGGGTTGACGATTGCTGCGCTGGTAATCGTTGGGTGCGTGTATTCGTTCGGTATAAAATCGCCGATTCGCAATGCGACAACATTTACATTGGCGCGTGGTGCATCGGTGTCGTCGGTTGCGGCATCGTTGTACGCTGGTGGTTTGATTACATCACCTGATGCGTTCAAATTTGCGGTGCGTATGCATGGGGGCAAAATTCAATCGGGGCGTTATGACATTCCGCGTCGCACCAGTGTGTGGCGTATTGCACATATGTTTGCAACGGGCGACGTTGCCGCAACGGTTGTTGTCATACCAGAGGGGTTGACCATTAAACAAATCAAGCAACTGTTGCTGACGCAACCTGATTTGTCGGGTGGGGTTGAATGCAGGGCAGGGCGCAGTGACGCCGTATGCAATTTGCATGATGGTGATATATTCCCCGATTCGTATCGTGTGGCAACCGGCACGTCGCGATTGGCGGTATTGGAACTGGCGCGCAAAAAGATGTCTGGTATTGAGGATGCGTGGGCGCGCGCGGGACGCATTATGCCATCGCCGTTACGCAGTTGGAATGATGTTGTGACATTGGCGTCAATTGTCCAGAAAGAAACCCCGCGCGAATCGGAAATGCCAATTGTGGCCAGTGTGTATTTGAATCGTCTGCGCAAAAATATGCGATTACAGGCCGATCCAACCGTTGTTTATGCGCTGACAAATGGTTTAGGCGATATGCAGGGGGCGGCATTGTTGCGTGGGCACTTGCGCGTGGATAATCCATACAATACATACACACATGGTGGTTTGCCACCAGCACCGATTGCCAATGTCGGTCAGGCGGCGATTCGCGCTGTATTGCGTCCGGCAGATACTAACTATCTGTATTTTGTCGCAGATGGACGTGGTGGACACAAGTTTGCAAATTCATATGACGAACATATTCGAAATCACGCTGACTGGCGCGAGATAAAAAAATTACGTAATGGACAGTAAAAAGA
>ERZ1034873.668-NODE-668-length-16702-cov-18.474680_pt1 | contig 16702 bp, 37 predicted proteins | sample MGYA00520689_ERZ1034873 | MGnify/ENA primary metagenome ERZ1034873 (study PRJEB33766, sample SAMN09781722) | gut metagenome | biome: gut microbiome | host: Homo sapiens | place: Madagascar | study: EMG produced TPA metagenomics assembly of the PRJNA485056 data...
CATATATATAATAAAAAATCCTAAAATTATATAATTTAATTTTAATTTTATCAATAGCAAATCCTAAAATTAAATTTAATTTTCCTATTTCATGCGGTTTTAACTAAAAAAATTTTCCTATTATTTTGTGCGCCCAGTTTATAATTTTATTGACTCCTAAAATGCCCGGGTAAAGTTAGTTTCAACTAATTAAAAAATTTAGAAAAGTCCTATAAATTGGACTGATTACTATTGACATATCCCGAAATATATGATATAATTTAGATACAGAAAGAGAGAAAGAGGTAATAAATATGAAGTGCATTTACATGGAAAAAGATGGCAATACTTTCTTGTATCGTTATGGTGGTTCGCAAGAAGAATGCGATAAACTCAATCAAGCCACGCATGACTACTATCCGAAAGACTCTAGTCCGAAAGTTTTGGCTGGTTATCATTATTTTATGGCTGACCAGCCGATGTTTGGCGACCGTGATTTTTAAGAGGTGAATCAAATGGAAAAAGAAAAGTATTACCGTGCAATCGGCAACAAAATTTTGAGCGTTGAGCGCACAGAAATAGGAAAATATAAAGTCAATCATGTTTATACTGATCCTTTTGGTAGGACATTACCGAAACAAGGTGAAGTTAGTAAAGATTATGTTGATTGGTTACTGAATAACAAAGAGGACTGATTTCTCAGTCCTTTATTTTTTTAGTTAGTTTTAACTAACTTGAATTCCCGGGTAGCTTTACGGTCCCATAATTAGGACTTTCCTGAAAATAGGTATTGACAGATTAAGTTACGCGTGATATAATATAAACAAGATAAGAGATAAGAGAGAGGTAAGCATTATGTGGACAGTATATTTTGAAACTGAAAAGAATCATTGGGAAGTTTACGAAAGCGGTTTGTCTTATGTTGAAGCATTTAACGCCTGCAATATGATTATGGGTAAAAACATCAATGCAAAAATGATGCAAAATTAAAAATAATGCTTGACAAATAGAATCAAAAGGTATATAATAAATATAGAAATTAAGAAAGAGGTAATTACAATGACGAAAGAACTCAAAGCAAAACTCATGGGCTTAACGATTGATGAACTTGACCAATGGGCAAACCTCAATGCTCAAAAGGAAGAAGCAAGCCGCATCGCGCAGGAGTTAAGCGAACAGCTTGACCATTATCGCCAGCTTGTTATTGATTTAACAAATCAGATGAACGATATTACTCAAAAGAATTAAAAGGAGTTTGAACCATGAAAAAGTTTCTTGTCACTGTTGTTTCTGTTTATGTTGCTTTGAGTTTGATTGCATCTTGCGCGGTTGCATTTCACGGCGGTGCTTATGAGGGTAATACGATTCTTGAGAATCGCGCGCCGCTCACCATTGTAACGATTGAAAAAGATAATGACTTCACAGATATTTGTATCTATAATCCTTTGACTGATTGGTTTGATGATGTCGCGGTTTTGATTCGTTTTTAAGCGGTCAAACCGCTTTTCTTTTGACTCAAAGTTAATCATGCCTAACTCTCCCGGGTGCTTTGAAAGTCCGATTTATGGTATTGACAAATAAAATATATATGGTATAATATATACAGAAACAAAGAAAGAGGTAAACAAAAATGACGAACGAAATCAATGAAATGCTGATGGTTCTTGACGAAATGGGTTATGACGTGGAGCGCGTCATGGATTGCTATGTTACTATCCGCCGCGGTGATGAAGTTCTGTTTGCTGGTGACGACTTCGCCGCACTCGAAACCGTCTGCAATAATATTCTGCATTAAAAATTGAGTGGATTCTATCCACTCTTTTTATCGGGCTACTTTGTTAAAAATTTAACAAGCGCCTGCCCGGGCAAACATTGTTAAATAAATAACAAGCCAAAAGTACCATAAATGGGATTGACAAATTACTTGCACTGTGCTATAATATAGACACTGAAAGAGAGATAAACAAGAGAGAGGTAAACAGATATGACTAAGTATTACAATGCAAATCAGGTTCACAAGTATGGCTACCGTCCTCAGTTCGTGATGCCGAGTAAAGAGGAATCCATCCGAATCGCTCAGGAAGCCGCAGCTCGTCTTGAAAAAATTATGAGCGAAAATTCTAAAAACGCTTGACATTCTATTCTAAATATGATATAATCTAATCAAAAGGAAGGTTGATTGATATGAAAAAGATTAACATTAGCACTGCTCGTAAGCTGTTCAATAAAGGCGAGAAAATTTATATCTTGCCTAATAAAGTTGGGCTTGGCAATCCATGGGTTACTCCCTCGTCGATTGAAAAAATTGACGATGAGACATTTGATTATATCATTAACACCTACTGCGCTTATATGCCGCGTGAGCTTGGTACTCGTTGCGCGTTCTATGTAGAAAATTGAGAAAAGAGGTTTGAAGTTATGGAAAGGCATTTGAAGAAGTTTGGTCAGCTGGAAGCAGGCGACCATTTTTCTAATCTGTGCGGCGGTAGTTTTGTCAAACTGAAACACACTGTTAGCGTTGATGCTCTGCCGTGCGAGAATCCTGCGAACGCAGTTGACTTTATGACTGGCGCTGTATGGTACTTTGAAGACCTCGCGCCTGTGTATGTACTGGATAAACAAGAGCCGCAGTTACCGTTCTGATAGGGAGAAGTTAGGTAGTTAGTGCTACCTAACTCTGCCCGGGCCGCAATCAACAGTACAATAAATAGGACTGATTAAAATTGGCTATTGACAAATAAAATTGCGCGTAGTATAATATAATCAAGATAAAGAAAGAGGTAAACATTATGGAAACTTTTATCATTGGCTATATGATTGCGAACGAAGTCGTTGGCGTGGTTATGGCTGTTGGATTTGTAAAATATCTACGTAAAAGCGGTTTCTTTATTCAGCACAAGATTGCAAAGTGGCGTTCTAAAAAACCTGATAGTGATGTGGAATTTTGGACTGCTTTTAACTTGCTTGAGGAAGCTTTAAAAGAAGCCAAAAGCGAAGGTAAAAAAGAACTATATATCGTTAGTAAGACTACTCTCGATGATGCTTGGAGAATCCTTCAGAGTAACCTTATTGGCGATATTCTCACTAAAGCCCCTTTTTATGTTGTCAAAAATCTTTATCGTCCCGCTTATCAAGGAATGATTGATTGGTATGGGATTGAAATCAAACATATTTATTAAAATTCAATGTCGTCAAATAAATTTTGACGGCTTATTATTTTGCAATTAATTAGTCATGTCTAACTGCCCGGGCGCAAATTAAATCCCATAAATCGGACTGCAAAATTCAAATTTCTTATTGACAATCCTATAATTCTGTGGTATTATATATACACAGCAAGAGAGAAAGGAAGAAAGTAAATGACACGATTGACCATCCTGCCGCGCAATAAAGAAACCATTGAAGTTTTCTACTTCAATGCGACTTTACTCGACCTCATTCTGATGCCCTTCTTCATCAAGAAATATTTTCGCGGCAGAAAATATTTCCTTGAAAAGGCTTGACAATCTACCACTTATGTGCTATAATAAGTACATAAGATAAAGAAAGGAAATGCCTATGACATGGACGTAGGGGTAGCGCCCGAAGATTAAACGCTTTAACATATTGTGTATAATTAAATTACGAAGCCGCAATAATCGGTTGCGGCGGGAGGGTCTATGAAATATTACACAGGATTTACTTAGCGACTTAATCTAAAATTTCGTTGAAATATAGAAGGTAATTAAGATGTATTATACTGGATTCGTCTAGCGCTTACTTATTACGCTATTGATGAGCGGGCGCGCCGCCAAACAAGCACCATACTTGTCCGCATCGAATAGGCAGAAGCTACTGCAGGGCTTTTGTACTCGATGCGGTTTCTTTTTATCCTTTAGTTAGGCATGACTAACTACCCGGGCCGACTTCGTTAAATAATTAACTTTCAAATTTTTTCTTGACATTCCGCGCACGATGTTGTATAATATAAATACACCAAGAGAGAAAGGAGCAAAGAAAATGGTGGTGTATAACGGCTATCAGTTGGCAAAACGAAAGCCTCTGATTAAGTTAGCCCAAGAGAAACTTAATACAGTGGATTTTGAAAAGCTGGCGAGAACTGGACATTTTTTAGACAGAGTAGAGGAGCGCAATATCAATTTAAATAAAATTTCATCCACAAAAATGAAACGCGCCGCAATCTATGAAGTAAAATTAGAGGGAAACGAAATCATTTCAATTGGTATCCGCGTATCATACAATAAAAAACAAGTTGCCTGTATGATAATTGGGTTTAAAACTGAAACACCAATGGTTGTTACCTCGTGGTTGATGGAAAGGAAGTAATCAAATGAATATTGACGTTATGACTTTGACTCAGGAAGATATTGACGCTATCATTAAATCTCGTGAAGGGCGCGCAAGAAAAGCAAAGATTCATCGTTTGATTGATACTTTCAATGAGACTTTGGACGAACTTAAAAAGATGGGAGTTTCTGCTCATCTGCCAGAATATGGCGGTGGGTATGAGAAATTCACTATCCCTTATCTTGATTCATCCAATATTCAGTTTGAGTATAAATAATTTTGAGCCGCGTGAAGCGGCTTTTGTTTATCCGCCGGGTTAGCTAAGACTAACTTTACCGGGCGATTAGCTATAACTAACCAATCAAAATAAAAAAGAGGGCGTAAGCCCTCAAGCGGCATAACGCGCTTCGCATTCTTTCGCCATTTTGTTAAGTTTTCTTACATCGCGCTTAGCGTCAAAACCATCAATGTTAAAATGGTCATTAGGAATGAAGTTGTTAGGATACAACTTTTTATAGTAATAATGTAAATCACATTCCATCATTGCTGCGGCTTCGTAAGTAGAAAAAGAAGAACTCCAAACAATTTCGTAGTGATGGTCGTGACTGGCGTTGAGCTGATTGCGGCGGCGCTTCAAGTCATTAGTCAAACCAACTTTAAAACCGCCATCAAAAACCATAACATAAGCATAGCCGCAACCAAGTTTTAATTCACGGCGAATTTTTGCAAGGTCATTATTACCATCTGCGTGAAAAGAAGTTTCAGGCTTACGAATGGTCATAGTGCGCATTTTGCGCAAATGAGGGACAGAATTAAAAGTGTTCTGACTATAATAATTCAAACGATAGCCTTGCTTCTTTTCAAGAAAATTATCAACCCAAATCTTTTCTTCGGGATGGCTCTTTAAATAATTCACCATACCGCGCAGAAAATAAATTTCACGATGCGCATTATCAATTTTGTAGTTCATGTAAGTCATTTCCATTTTTATTTACCTCGCTTCATTTCTTATCTTGATTATATTATACCATATAAATCTATTTTGTCAAGAGAAAAACTAAAAGTTATTTATTTAACAATCTTCTGCCCGGGCGCTTTGAAAGTCCGATTTATAGTATTGACAAACTGCACATATTATGATATAATATATACAAATCAAAAGAGAAAGAAGGGTATTGAAAATGATTTACAATGGTTTAGACTATTCTCATGTTGTTTACAAATGCAAATTCTGCGATAAGAAGTGGGATTTTACTTCTCACTTTTTCATGGGCGACACTCTTGCTCATCTCGCGCGGTTTCTTTTGGTTGTTCATTGCGTGATTCATCACCCAAAAGAAGTTAGAGTCAAAGATATTTTGAATGGATTAAAGTGCGGTTTGCTTGTCCCCATCTTTGCGCTCAAAACAATTTTGATTTCGGTACTTCAGATTGTCCTTTATCCTCTGTATCTTCTTTTAACTTTTTTATACTTTGAACCTTGACAAATTCAAAAATCTATGATATAATATATACAGAAAATGAAAGAGAGGTAAACCCTTATGAGTACCAAAGAACTGAACTGCTACGATGTTGTCTATTACAATAAGGATAATGAACTGCTGGTTGAGAGCGCGTGGGCTTCTGATGCCGCAAGCGCAATCAAGATTGTCGACAACCGTCATCCGTTGGAAGCGCTGATTATCCATGATGTACACATTAGAGGTGATTATAATGCTTGAAAAGAACCGCCAAAAGAAAGAACGCGCCGCACGGCGTCAGACCTTTGTAGGTGTACGCCCTGCTCGTTTCAAAAAGAAAACCGCATATGACCGCAAGGCGCAGAAAAACGATACTCGCGCCCAAATCAACGGAGATTAGAACCAGCCGCCTAGAGATGGGCGGCTTTTCTTTTAACTTAAAGTTAGTCATCGCTAACTTTCCCCGGTAAGTTAGGTATGACTAATTTTAATTCAAAAAAAATGCGCCCGCGAAGGGCGCTAAATTTACTCAATCGAAATTGTTGCATTGTTGAACACAACGCCAACCACACGGCGCTTTTCAAAATACATTGCCAGACCGTCAGAAAGACGGACGGCAGTAGGCACAGAATCAGGGTCAATAGTTGCGGGGCACCCGCAGTTATTACCATCTTCGCAAATGCAATCCAGATCTAAATTGTTCTGAATTGCGTCAGAATTGAGCTTGATGAAAAAATCTCCATCATCGAAGAAAATTGCACCTGTAGGCAGGTCGCCGAAGACCGTGCTAGGATTGATAGAACAGTTAATTTTATTCATATTTGTTTCTCCTTTTACTGGATAGTAATTGTAGACGGCGTGAAAAATGTTTTTATCTCGTCTTTATCGTGAAAATCACGGAACATCAAACCATCTTCAAGCCCGAGAGCAAAAATGGTTTGCTCATTTGTGCGCCCATCTTTGACTTTGGCTTTCATGTACCAATAGTCACTCATATCTTGGAACATATCGCCCACTTTAACATCACCAAAATGGGGCTTAGGATTGAACTTAGTTATATTTACTTCACACATTGCTCTGTCTCCTTTTCTCTTGGTGTATCTATATTATACTACACTTTGCTTTATTTGTCAATACTAAATTAAAAGTTAATTATTTAACAAAATGCCGCCCGGGCGCCGTGCATCAAAAATACAAATCAATAATATAAATGTTCATAAAAAATCTGTTGACAAAAGCCGCAAGGTATGCTATACTATATATACACCAAGAGAGAAAGGAACAAGCAAAATGAAAAAAATGGCTTACTTCGATATGGACGGCACGATTGCCAACTTCTACGGCGTGGATGGTTGGCTTGACTGTCTGATGGCTCATGACCCCCACCCCTATGCAGTGGCAGAGCCGCTGTTCACTGCCGAACAGTTTGCAGAGATTGTACAGATTTTGCAAGCTCAGGGTTTTGGCATCGGCATTATCAGCTGGTGTTCCAAGGAAAACCACAAGGGTTTCAACGCCGAAATTCGCAAGGCAAAAAAAGAATGGCTTGCAAAGTTCTTCCCTTATGCAGAAGAAATTCATGTGGTCGCGTATGGTGTTCCCAAATGGTCGATTGTTCGCCCCGAGAATCGCGCCAATACGATTCTTTTTGACGATGAAGAACAGAATCTGTCTGCGTGGGAAAAACACGGTGGCAAGGCCGTAACAGCCGAAAAACTTTTTGAGCTGATTAAGAAAGGTGGGTTCTGATTATGGGTTTTGCGAGAGTTACTAGAGATGAAGAAAAAGAAAATAATTTTTGCGATTTTCAAAAAGGAGAATTTTTTGAATTTGGCAATGAATTATTTATCAAAATAGATAACCATTCTGCAATTAATTTAGATGATATTGCAATTGGTAATGACGGTACTGCATTTTTCTCCGCTAATGAGAAAATCAAAAGTGTTCAAGTTGAATTAAAAGTTCTTTGATTCTTTGCCGTCTTCGGGCGGCTTTATTTTTGACTTAAAGTTAGTCATGTCTAACTCGCCCGGGCGCCGCGCATCAAAAGTGCATATCAATAATCAAAATATCCATAAAATAACTCTTGACATTTCGCGCACAATACTGTATAATATAATTACACCAAGAGAGAAAGGAACAAACAAAATGAATATTTACATTGCAAGTCCGCTTTTCCACAAATGGGAACAGAGAAATGTCAAGTACATTGAGAAGTGGTTAAAAACCATTTTTCGTGGCGCTACCATCTACTGTCCGCAGGACTTTCAAGTGCCTGACGCATGGGAATTGCCTAATCATGTTTGGGCAAAGAAAATTCTTGAAGAAGACCACAAGCAGCTTGACGCGGCTGACCTTGTAGTATGTATTTCCTACGGCTACAAATCCGATGACGGTGCGGCGTGGGAGATGGGCTACGCTAAAGCAAAAGGCAAAGAAGTTTGGCTTGTTGCCGCAGACCACGACATCGGTCCTTATAGTTTGATGTTTATGACCGCAGACAAAATGTTTGCGCTTGATGAAAACTATGATGTACCCGAGATTGAGCCGCAAGATATTGAGTGGAAATAACTCTTGACAATAGCACAAATGTGTGCTATAATAATTATAGAAATTGAAAGAGAGGTAACATAAAATGCAGGTTTTCGGTTATGAAGTCGATGAAGATTATGGCTTTATCCTAAATTGCGGCAAGCTCGACCCCATCGAGTTTAAGGGAAATCCCGAAATTGCCTATCGTCAGGCAAAGGAACGCCAGCGCTACGAAAAGCGCAAGAATCGCCGCAACTACACTATGACATATAAGGTAAAGGGGTGCGTCTGATGTTTTGGTTCTTGCTGATTATCTACTTTATCGGGCTGTTAGTCTTTGTTGGACTGTTGCAAGCCTTTAACGAAAACAGAGATAGCACAGGCTTGATGCTGGCTATTCTTGGGCTTGGTATCGCGCTTCTGCTGTTCGGTGCGCATTTGTGGTATGCCTTTTATGTGCTGATGCTTCTGCCGTGGTTTACTTTCTTGCCAGCAATCCCAGAGCCTAATTTCTGGGGCATTTATATTGCTTTTGCTTTGCTTCGCGGTGGTATCTCAACTAAGTCAAAATAATTTTGAGGGCTGAAAAGCCCTCTTTTTTTAATATCAAGAGTTAGGCTAAACTAACCTCGCCCGGGCAAGTTAGCTATAATTAACCAATTAAAATAAAAAAGAGGGATTACTCCCTCTCTGCTTTGCGGCGCTCAAATGCTTCTCTTGCGTCCTTTAAATCGGCTTCCAAATTTTTGATTTCCTGCCGCTTATCTTCAAGCAGTTCTTCGGCACACTGTTCACAATAGTCGTTGCAATCCACATGGAAAGCATCCTCATTACGCAAATAGCACCCACAACCAGCGCACTCAAAAACTTTGTCTTCCGCACAATTCTCGCACAGAACTGCATCAAACTTGTTTCCTTCGGCATCCTTGAAAGCATAGCCCTCAATGTAGTCAGGTGCGACATATAACGGCTTGCCGCAAACATCACAGCAATCCATTTCGACCATTTTCTTCATAACCTTACCTCCTTTTGATATATTCATTATAGCATATTTAATTCAGAATGTCAAGCATTATTTTTAAAGTTAGTTGCAATTAATTATCCGCCGGGCAAACTTTGTGAAATAAATAACGCTTAAAATTTGCCGCAAAGCCCTTGACAATAAGGATTGAATATGTTATAATAAATACATCAAAAGGAAATGAACTAACGGGTAGGCAAGGCAATAGTCAAGCCAGAAAACTCCCGTCAAGCATTTTAATTTATCAATAGGAGCTGGTGTCTATGCAGATTAACCTTACCGAAAAAACCTTGTCTCTGTTTGGTAATACAGAGGTGGGTGATTATGTTCGTTATCCTCGCGGCAGGCTGTGTTTGGTTGTTCCGCGCTTTATCGCGCAAAATCGGCTGTATAACGCTGTGATACTTTCAAATGGCTTGCCTGTATTTTTCGCAGCTGACGAAAAAGTTGAAGTTTTTATGAATGTAAAGTTTAAGGAGTGAACCATATGAGCGACACAACTGTTGTTTTGTTCAAAGACAGTGAAAGTGATTCTTGCGATTTGGGCTTGCTAATTCCTGATTATGGGATTATCGTTTGCCTTGAGTGCGGTGCTATCCTTGCACCCGAGGATATTGAAATTTTGTATGATTTTAAAGGCGTTGCTTATCTTGAGCAGGCTGTTGCGTCTGGCGGTTTTTATGATGAATTGCCTGACAATCTCAAAGCCCTTTACACTGGCGCAAAATAATTTTGACCCGCTTCGGCGGGCTTTTATTTTGTGTGTAGTTAATCATATCTAACTCACCCGGGCAAAGTTAGTTGCATCTAACTCTGCATAAAAATAAGAGGGTCACATTTAATGTGACCCAGCTGATTATCTCACGCCTGCGTAATCGAAAATCACAGGACGATTATGCGCTACAAAGCCAATATTCCCGCCATGCAAATCCGTGATGTGATAATCTTGCATCCAATCCATCAGGCGGTGCATAAATTTCCAGCCATAATATTGTACGCAACGCCCTACCCACTGTTCTTCTTTAATTTCGTAAGGCATTTCGTTGATATAGCGTCTAATTTTACGCTTGCAATAACCTTGTTGTTCAAGAGCCGATGCAACCATATCAAAAGTGTTTGTATATTCATCGGTATTATAATCGTACACCAATTCGCCACACTTTGGCTGAATGTAAAAAGTGACACCGCGCGGCGAAGTGTACCATTTTTCAATGGTCAAAAGGATTCGCTCAACTTCATATTCACGCGCGGCCTGGAAACGCTCGTATTCTTCTTCACAACCGTTAGTAGTAGGGTTAATATCGAGCTTGATTGCAAAATCATCAAACACAAAAGCAACGCGCGTCATACCGCTGTGGACTTCAAGCCCCCATTCTTTGGCAAAATTGATTGCCCACATATAGCGTTCTTCTTTTCTCCGAGGGCAAGTGTTAAGAGCCAAGAAAAAGTCGATGGGAAAATCGGTTTCAAATTTGAGTTTTGTGATTTTCATTGTGTCCCTCGCTTTCTTTATTATTAGTATATCACAGCCGCAATCAAAAGTCAAGAGTTATTTTGGATAAAATGGTTAAGCATGACTAACTCGCCCGGACAGCACTTTGTTAAATAAATAACTTTCGTTTTGCCTATTGACATTCAAGAACAGATAGTATATAATATAAGTACACCAAGAGAGAAAAGAAAGAAAGAGGTAAATAATATGTCTATTGTCATTGATTGCAACGAAAAGATTCTTCATGCTTTCCCCATGATGGCCACTCCTGCGTGGCAATTTATGTGTACTGACTGCGTTTTTCAAGCGCTCCAGGCTCTGAATCGTCCTGTGCGGTGTAAAGAGATTCGTCAGTGGGTCAATGACAATGTCGGTTTCCCGCGTGGTATTACTATCGAGATGATTGCCGCTTGCTGTCTGCGGCTTGTCAAGATGGGACTTGTTAAGCGCGAAACGGTTGATGGTGCGATTCGAGAAATTCCGCGAGAAGGTTTTTGCAGTTGGGCGCATGATGTTGAGCGTTGCAAAAAATGTAAAATGTGCCATTTCAACGAGGATTACAGTAAAATCCTTATAAAAGAAAGCATTGCCTACTACTCTTTGGTGTGACGATCGGAGTCCCTTTTATGGGACTTCTTTTCGCCCGGGCGTCTGCAACATTTATCCATGTTCTTGCACGATTTGTCTATGTCCATTAGCGTTTAGTTGTGCTATACTATATATACAGTCAAGGGAACGGAACAAGGAACCGCTCACAAAGAGTTCAAAAAAAAATAAAAAAAGTTCTTGACAAACGCTCTCGACTGTGATATAATAAAGATGTTCCAAGAGGGAACAGAAAAACAAAGTGACTTGCGACTGACTGCAAGAGAAAGAGGTATCTTATGGCTAACACTATGAAGAAGTCCGACCTGCTCTCCGCTATCAAGGCTGACACCCTTGCAAAGCTGAATCTGGAAGCCCTCGGTGCTGTCCAGATTGGCTCTGGCCTGTGGGCTATCCCCTCTATCGACTATGAGGGCAACCAGACCTACACCAAGATTGCGGTGACTGCCGCGAACCCCATCGCCACCGAAAAGGTCGCCGCGTTCGACCTTGACGATGCGGTCGAGAAGTATCAGGCAGAGCTGGCGGAATCCGCCGCAAAGGCCGCAGAGCGCAAAGCAAAGCACGATGCCAAGGTCAAGGCTGACGCTGACCGCCGTGCAAAGCGTGCCGCAGAAAAGGCGGCTCGTGACGCCGAAAAGGCTTGATAGAATTGAGGGCGCAGAGATGCGCTCTCTTTTCTTTTGACTCAACTTTGTGAAAAATTTAACAGGCGGCCACCCGGGCGCGGTTAGTCAAGCCTAACTTTCATTTTCAGCATATTGCACAAAATTTGTTTGAAAATTCTTTCGTTTTTCGGCTTGACAAATTGTATACAGTCTGTTATAATAATAGTGTTCTAAGAAATCAATAGAAAGAGGTTGAACCCATTGAGCAAAAAAAAGATTCGTTGCGTTCTTGACACTGAAACCGCAGGGGGTTTGAGTAAGCCCCTCCCCTACGATTTTTCTTATATCTTGTACGAGGGCGCAGAGATGCGTGAGGTTTGCCGCCGTTCGTTCGTCATCAAAGAAATTTTTCTCGATGCTACGCTGATGGATTCGGCATATTACGCCCAAAAAGTTCCCTCTTATTGGGAAGATATTTGGGCAGGCAAAAAACAACTTGTTAGCGCATATTTTGCGCGAAAGACTTTTTTCGACGATTTAGCGCAGTTTAATTGCAAAGAGTGCTACGCCTACAACATGGCTTTTGACCGCCGCGCTCTTAACAATCTTATGAATTTTTCAACGGACGGTCGTTATAAATGGTTTTGGAAAAAGGGCGTTCGGCTGTACTGTATTTGGAATATGGCCGCTTGCGCGTTCCTTGCTGGTAATGACTACTACAAGACCGCTATTGCGCAGGGCTGGGTATCTGAAAAGGGAAACATTCTTACAAATGCGGAATGTGCCTACCGTTTTTTGACTGGAAATTTTGAGTTTGTCGAACAGCACAAGGGCATTGACGATTCCGACATAGAAGCGTCAATTTTGAAAAAGTGCTTAGCTATGCACAAAAAGCTGGACAAAACTCCGCGCGGTGGCGTGTGGCAAAAGGCGCAAAAAATCAATCGCCGCAATCAAAAGAAAGTTGCCGCAAAGAAGATTGAGATTCAGTCCGAAATTGAAGAACTCGAAAAAGAGTTGAAAGAATTGCGCAAAAAGTTAGCCGCGCTATAAAAAGTTGAGCCGTTCAAAATCAGAACGGCTCTTTTCTTTTAGCTAAGAGTTAGTCATGGCTAACTCACCGGGCGGGCGCAACATTTATCCATGTTTTTGATTGTTTTGTTCATGTCTATTTGCGCCCAGCTGTGCTATACTATATATACAGTCAAGAGAGGAAAGCAAGTAAAGAACTTCAAAAGAAATTCTAAAAAACGCTTGACAAACTCCACTGGCTGTGATATAATAAAGATACTCCAAAGGGGTACAGAACAAGGCGCTCACAGCCAAGAGTGAGAGAAAGAGGTATACTTATGATGAAGCAGTTTGAGATTATGGAAGCCGCCCGCCAGCAGATTATCGCTCAGCTGAAACTGGCAGACCTGCCGTATCAGGTTGACGGTGCAGAGTTCGGCGTGTATGTCACTGTCAAAGACGGTGACGCCGAAATTGATGTGCCGATGACCATTAAGGCCGCCGCACATCGTTATGCGGACACTGAAAAGGCGAAGGCTTATGACCTTGCCGCCGCCGCGGAAGAATATGACTTCACCGTTAAGGCGCGTGAGGACGCAAAGCAGGCACGCCTTGCTGAAAAGGCGCGTAAGGACGCTGAAAAGGCGCGTGTGAAAGCCCAGCGTGACGCGGTGAAAGCCGCCAAGAAAGCCAAGCGTGAAGCCGAAAAGGCTGACGCCGAAGGCGATTCTGTCGAGCAGTAATGAATCGGGGCAAGATTTTCTTGCCCCTTTTCTTATGCCTGACTTTGTTAAGAATTTAACAAACTGCGCCCGGGCGCCACGCAACATTTGTCTATATTCTTGATTGATTTATCTATGTCTATTCTTCTAAGGGTGTGGTATACTATAATCACTCCAAAGGGAACGGAACACTCAAGAGAACAAAATCAAAAAGAAAATCAAAAAAACTCTTGACAAACTCCGCAACTTATGGTATAATAAATATGTTCTCAAAGAGAGAACAAAACTTAACACAGAGCGCCTACTGCCGAAAGTGTAGGAGAAAGAGGTTTACTATGGCTACCACTATGAAGAAGTCCGAGATTCTGTCCGCCGCCAAGTCCAACATCATCGGTATGATTCTGCCTGATGGTGCGCGTCAGATTGGCGCATCGACTTTCGCTCTGCCCACCGAGGTTGACGGTGTGACCTGCTGGGTGAAGATTGCGTTCACTTGCGCAAATCCTATTGCCACCGACAAGGTGCCTGCGTTTGACATTGAGCAGGCCTGCGGTGATTGGGAGTTTGAGCGCGAGGAGAAGGAGCGCGTAGCCGCCGAGAAGGCCGCTGAAAAGGAGCGCAAGGCTCAGGAGCGTGCCGCCAAGAAGAAGGCTTGATAGAATCGAGGGTGAAGTAATTCACCCTTTTTTCTTTTGACTCGAAGTTAGTCATGCCTAACTCGCCCGGGTGAGACATTGCTAAATAAATAACAGGCTTGACAATTAATGAAAATGGTGGTATAATAATTATAGAAAATGAAAGGGGAAATAGATATGACTAAATGGACAAATAACGATGATGAAATTTTTGAAACTGAAGATGAAGCGCGTGACCGTTGCTATGATATGATTACAGAAGATGACATTGTTGAAGTTATAAAAGATAGTTATATTGAATCTTATTGGAAATTGTTCATGGGTGCTTTACTTGCTCACGATGTTTGGGAGTATCAAAAGTTACAGGACGAAATCCTTGATAAAGTTTGGGAAGATTGCGGTTTTACTGAAATTGAAGAGGAGGACGATGAAGATGGAAAATGAAACTAAATGTCCTTGGTGCGGTAGTACTAACATAGATCTTGATTCTGTTGAAGATTCTTTCTTTGAAAGTTCTTCTTGTCAAGTTATATGGAACGCGCATTGCAATATTTGTAATAGACAATTTTTTCAATATGACAACTTCGTTTTGAGTAGTAGTTACGCAGAGAAAAAAGAAAATTAAATTTTAAGATAGGGCTTGACAAGTCCTATCTTTTATGTTATAATAAAAGGGGAGGAAGAGAACTTTATGGTTAGTCACAACTAACTTACTCCCGGGTAAATCGCCCGGGCAGAGGTTAGGTATCACTAATTAGTTTCACCCGGGTAAAGTTAGTTATGACTAACTAACCGGGCCAAAAATAGTCAACACTCTTCCACAATACCATTATACTATACTTTTTACAATATGTCAAGCATTTTTTCAAGTAAAATAAAACTTTTTTCTTGAATATTTATACAAAAATTCAATTTTCCAGTTATTTCCAGCAATTTTTCGCGTCTTATCGTTACTTTTTAGCGCAAACTTTGTTAAATTTTTAACAATCGGGCGCACAAAATGAATAAAAATACGCAAAATTTGTATCTAAATTGTAACTTTTCAAGCCAAAAATAACGCTGCTGCGTCGAATTATTGACTCAAGAACAAATGTATGGTATAATATTTATAGAAAATGAGAAAAGGACATAGGAACGACGAAAAATAAACCGCGTTCCAGCGTTGAAAAAATCGGCGTAGCTACGCCAAATAAAAAGTGCGTAGCATCGTCAAATCGGTTTGGCACTCATTTTCTACTTGACTGGTAGAGTTTTGAGAACGGAAGCGCTCAAAATTCGGGAGTTTTAAGCTCTAAAAGCCAGCTAAAGTCAAGAGTTTTCAATCAAAATGATCAACTCAAAAGTCCAAATCAAATTCAGAATGGTGTAACTCAATTAGAATTTCGGCTAATCGAGTTTACATAAATGGCTTGCAAAAAGTTGAGTAGTACCTCAAAAGGATGTGCGGATGATTCTGCACATCTTTTTTTATTCGCGCCGAACTCAAAAACTTGACTTTTAATCAAAAGTATGATATAATAAGCAAAAAAACTTTTTTAAACCCGCACCAAATATTGACAAAAGCGTAACTTTGTGGTATAATATAATTATAAAGAAGATAAAAGGAGAATCGAAAATGAAGATTTCACGCGACGAAATTTGCAACGGCTGTACTAGTCTTCAGTTCGGGGCAAAAAAATGTCTCAAATTCAATGCAGTTTTGAACACTTTTACCAATAGCGAAGGCTACATTTCTGTTTTTCCATGCGCGATTTGTGGCAGAAATGATTATACTCCGCGCGCGAAGAAAGGAAAAACCAATGGAAAATAAGATGAATCAGCAGCAAAAACTCAAAGCCGCAAAGGATTTGACAAAGGAACGATGCAAGGATTTTGTCAGTGATTGCATCCAGATTGACGACTATAAATGGGCTTCTCTTGAGGAAGTCAATGGAGAGGAAATTTGGGTCGTCTTTTCGCTCACCGCCAAGAAGAACTTCGACATTGATGATGCGGTTGAGGATTGGAATGATAAGCTGAAAATGCGTTCCGCGCAATAATTATGATCCGGAGCCACGGGATTCGTGGCTCTTTTTTTTATATTTTTTTATTGAGCTGGACACTTGACTTTTGTCGGAAGTTGCGGCCTAGCATCTAAAAGAGGATTCCAACCCGTCTCACCCAACTTCCCTACCAAAAATTTTAGGTGGCCAAGTTTTACCTTTCGGCCCATTAAAAATCATTATATAATTAGCCGGAGCCACGGGATGGTCGCCAACGTTGGGTTTCTCCGTCGATGGACGAGTAGGCTGAAAGTTCTTCTCTTCCTCCTCTTCTCATTTTGGTTTTCTCTCCCTCTCCCTCTTTTCT
>ERZ1034873.679-NODE-679-length-16504-cov-9.934525_pt1 | contig 16504 bp, 23 predicted proteins | sample MGYA00520689_ERZ1034873 | MGnify/ENA primary metagenome ERZ1034873 (study PRJEB33766, sample SAMN09781722) | gut metagenome | biome: gut microbiome | host: Homo sapiens | place: Madagascar | study: EMG produced TPA metagenomics assembly of the PRJNA485056 data set...
CGTCGTCATCGTCGTCATCCGTCTGTACTACCGGCTTGCCGTTCTTCAGTCCGTGTCTCTTCTCGTAGTTCGAGACGGCGGCCTTCGAGGCGTCGGTAGCCCGAGCGTCACCATAGCTCTTCAGAATGTCAGCGAAGGTCACCTCTTCTACGGCAGAGTTGATGTCTTCGTCTGTTTCGAGAGTCTTCGCGGCCATCAGATTGTCCGCTATCCTCCCCAGAATCTTTGCGTCGACGCCTTCGAAGCGAGTAGCCAACGCGGAAATGATTTTCTTTCTCATCGCTAAAATAAACAGATTTTTTATGTTTTCATACAATTATAGATAAAATCTTGGTTTTTTAAAAATCCGCATACTCGCTGATTATCAGCAAAATAAGCACATAGCAATTATGCTATCTTAAAATAATGGCATAATTTTGTTTGATATTTCATAATTATATTTTATATTTGTACCGAACAAACAACAAAAATATTTTACACGATATGAGAAATTATCCCAAGAAAGTCACGATGGCCGTCGCATTCGAGGTCATCCATGTCTCACCGGAGCCGATATCAAGGGCTGACGCCCTCAGGAAAGCGGAAGAACTCGGAGGCCGTTTTCCGACACAAATCGAAGCGCTCGTGATTTCCGAGCAATATCCCGAGACAATTGGCACGCCCGTTCCGTTCTACACGAGAGACACGCGAGCGTTTTACGAGTGGTCGAGAGAGGAGTACAAAGGGTTCGGTTACTGCTATCCGGCAATCAGAGCGGTAGGTGCATACGAGCAGGACACGGTAGAGGCAGTAATTGATATGCACGCGGTAATCGTAAAAAGTCTTTAGCCTTATGGAGACAGGAACATATCAATTCAATTACAGGACAGGGAAGTTCGAGAGGCGCACTGATGTGCCGAAACTCCCGAAGGGGACAATCGTATGGAGCATCGGCCCTGGTGCGGAGAAACTTAAATGGGCGATGACCGGAAACGGGCGCGAGGTCATCAAGCTTGATGAGCCTCACGAGTGGGCCTATTTCTCCGGTACCGTAAACGAGCTTGACAGATATGCAAAGCCGATATCCGAAAAGTTCGGCATCGGGTTCTATTACGACACGGATGCGGAGCCTGCGACCGATGAGGAGATAGCCGCAGCGCGAGAGCGAAATGCCCGATGGGAAGCAGAGCAGAAAGCCAAGGCAGTGGCGGAAAGGAAATCAAAGGAAAAAGCCAAGGCGGCACAGCTTGCCCGGTACAAGGATTTCTATGGAGAGCCTGGAGACGGGAAGGTAGTGACGGTGGCAAAGCACATCCGCAAAGATCTCAAGACAGCATTCCCGGGGACCAAGTTCTCCGTCACGAAGAGAGATTCCGGTTGCATCGATGTCCACTGGACAGACGGGCCGGAGACAGCCGATGTCCGCGCCATCATAGGCAAGCACGAGCACCCTTGCACGCCCGACAGATGGAATGATGACCTTTGGGAGCATACGCCGACCGCATTCACGGAGGTCTTCGGCGGAGTTGATTTCCTGTTCTTGCACAGGACAGAGTCGAGACGGGAGGGGAAACGATGAAAAGTATCAACATCCCGGCCTATAAGATTTCTTACAAGAAGTCTTCCGCCCCGAGTCTGTCCGTCCCAGACGCGAGCATCACCACAGGCCAGCAGGCGGCGATGATATTCAAGGAAGTCTATTCCTCCGAAGGGTGCGCTCCGGCAGCAAAAGAATACTGTTATATCCTTATGGTGAACAACGGGAACAAACCGATAGGATATGCGAAAATAAGCGAGGGCGGGATTGACGGCACAGTTATGGACAATCGCCTGATCATGAAGGCCGCCCTTGACATCTGCGCAACCGGAATAATTCTTTGCCACAATCACCCGAGCGGCAACCCTATGCCAGGGAAATCCGATATCGAAATGACAAAGACTTTGCACAGGGCATGCAAACTGATGGACATCAAACTACTTGACCACATCATACTCACCCCCGGAGGAGAATACTATTCCTTTGACCAAGAAGGCTGTGGCCTCATAACCACAAGGACAAGAGCGGAAGCCATTGAATACGAGCTTTAACGAATTGCAATATGTTTGAAATACCTACAAATTCAGCAAAAGACCTGCGCACAGAGGTAGTTGACCTCGTGTGTCGGGCATTCTACGAGAAGAGAGAAATGTACTACTGCGACACTCGCGTCAAGGGGGACGGGACTTTCTGGGAAAGTATCCGGGACAGGGGCAGCGGACTGAAGAACTACGTCGTCAGCGACGCGGAGCGCAAGGCGGCGATAGAACGGTTCCGCGACAAGGGCTGGCACGTGTTCTATCGTGAATGGTACGGAGACAGGGGCAAGCTGCTTTACAGTTACTGTCTCCACGAGACGAAGAGGATTAACCCCGGAAACGGACACTACATTTTTTGACGACATGACAACAGCGGAAATACTGCGCAAGCGGATGACGGACAATGTTCTGGTATCTCGGAGCATTCATCCCGTCGGCATTCCTGCTTGAGGACATAGCCCGAAGTTATATGCCGACAGCATTGTACATCGGTGGCATTCTGGATTACAAAGCATAGAAGACAATGAAACAGATAAGAACTTCAATAATGAGACGAGTCTCCGTAAAAGAGTTCACGGAGATGATACAGAGGCTCGACAAGCCGGGGGAGAGTCTTGAGTTTGTCCCCGACTGCGAGCCGGACAAGAAATCGACAATCCCCGAGGACTACGGAGGATGGTGGGCTGCATCCCGCGTTGCGGTAGGAAGAGAGACATATACGATGCTTCACCAGTGCGGGGGAGCCACTTTCAACACCGTCGTATTCGACTCCCCGAAAGAGATTGACGAGGACGACATCAGAGGATTCCTCGAATACGTCACGAAATTCCCGGACAATATCAGGGTGGAAGTGCCGCTTCCGGTTCCGGAGAAGGTCTTCCTGTCCATCGCCGAACAAGTAGTCCCGGAAGTCCATCATCTGCTTAATGAATACTACGACACAGGCGAGGTGGACTTATGCCTGTACAATAACGACATCCTGAATATGGCAAGAGACAGCAATGGGCGGATATGGATAGAACGTGCCGGGATCGAGAATATGACGGAACTGCGGGACAATGACGACGCAACCATCATCGCCGCATACAAAGCCCTTCTCGCCCTTATATGCGGGAAACTTGAAAAGCTCAGAAGCCGAAAGTATGAAAGACACGCGAGAACAAGCCGTTGAGCTGCTCAAGGAGTGGGTCACGGAGAATCCGGAAAAGCGGGCGGTGCTCCTCACGGCAATAGATGTCGAGACCGGCGATTGCACCAACGCCCTGATGGGGTCAACAGGCAACGCCTTTGTCGGCATAAGCCTCGGAACCAAGAACGCCATACCTGTCCGCAAGGCATACAAGGCTATCGGGTTGAGCCTTCTGGATGCTGACAATGAGATGCAAGACTTCATAATGTCGGCCCTCGGCAAGAAGAATACCATAATCAAAGACAAAAAACCATCATAAAATGACAGACAATAACAAAAGCGCGAGCCGCGTGACCTGGGTTCACTTCTTCGAGCCTGTCGAGGGCCAGACAGACTATTTCTTCGGCAGTTTGAAGGCCGTTTTCGCCGACTTCACTCCAGAGGTGATAGGTTGCACGCTCACCGCCCTGTACGCCGCGAAAATCAGCGAAAACAAGGCGAAAGTGACAGACAAATGCCGCATCATCAAGAAAGTCATCGCGCGGTCTTCTGCGGAAAATAAGTAAATTCGCGTGGGCTACCATGACAGCGGCCCACGCATAAAAACATAAAATAGAATCAAATGGGAAGAAAGATGTCAATGTTCGGTGGCCCGGAAATAGATCTTGACGCGATCAAGAAAGGCAAAACATGGGAGGATTGCAAAAACGAATATAGAATATCCAGAATATCTGAAATGACAGACATTCAAGTGAAAGCCTGGACAAATTCGGGCAATGCCGGAGAATCGAACCGGAGATTCCTTCATGAGGCGCCAGAGAAGATAGGTTATAAGAATGCCATAAAATGTCTTCGCGATGCAATAGAGCAGGACAGCACTGCGTATTGGGGGACATATATGGACGGGCCTGTCATCGATACAGGGAAAGAACACACCCCGTCATCTCCTTACGCCTTCGGTGTCAACGGGTTCAACCGTTTCAAATAAGCCGCCGCTACGGATAGATTTCAGAGAACAGTTCTTCGATCATTTCGCGGAGTTTACGGTACCCTTTCTCATTCGGGAGGGATGGTTTCATCCAATAGATAGCATTAAAGTTCGCAATCACCTCTGTTTCCCGTATATGTTCGCCACCTTGGAGGTAGTACTCCGGCTCATGCCCGAGCGAATCCAAAAAACGGCAGCTTTTTGTCCTCCCTTGCACAGAATCGGCAATAGCGCCCACGATCTCCTTTTTTTCAAGAGATTGGCCAGCTGCGGCGGCCTCGTTGAATTTTGCCTTCCACTTGTCGAAGTACGTACAAATATCATCTTCTTGATACTTGCTTATCTCACCATCAAACCATGACAAGAACTTTCTGAACGGTTCACTTCGCCGCACATTATTCAGATAGTCATAAGCGTGCCCGTATTCATGGTAAATCAAGGATTTCCTGAAATACGGAGTCCGCATTCGATCTCTGATATCCCAATGGTTTGTTATGACTACATGTCGCCAACGCGAAGAGTACCACGCCTCTTTCACGTTTGCATTGGGCCTGAGATAGAGAGGAACATACGAGGAGCCAAACGCATCAAAGAATTTCTTCTCCGGGATAGGATAATTCTTCACACCGAACATCTTCCCGATATCATCAAACAACACGGCCGGAGTGTTTTGAGAGATTTTGTCCAGCCCTATTGCGAGAGCACGCCGATTATGAGACAATGCGGCTGTATTACTGATGAACTCAATATCTCGATAGATGCTTGCATATCCGCGTTTCTGGATGTCATGGGCGCGGATCGAGGCTATTGTCTTTTTGTACCTGGATTTCCACACCTTCGGCAAGACAGAAACATCAGCCTCAAGTCCATTTGCATACCGCGTCACGGATTCGAGGATTTCGGTAGGGACGTCGTACTCGTGGTTTTTACGCAGGCGCAGATACTCGTTATTAACGATCACTTTCAGCGCGCGGCGCTTCTCCGGGTCAGCCTCCGCCTTCGCGCTGTCAATCGCCGCCGAAAAGATTCTCATTTCTTCGCTGCCTAAAGTTTCGCCAAAAAACGCCCTCCTGTTATCCCGGAAAATTACAGCCCGACCAAAGACAGGGCCGGCATCGGTCTCTGGAGTATATCGCACATTCGCAATAGCCCTGTCCGCCCAACGGTTACGGATATCGGCAACCTGCTCGGGCGTTCTCGCCGCGTGCCTTTCAGCTGCCCTACGGAGAGTTTCTTCATATGATATCGTGGAGAGTCCTGCCGCTCTCATAGTCGCGTCCCGGTTGTCGGTGATGAAATACGGGAGAGTCCCCCTCTCCTCGGCCCGCTCGATGCGCTCACGGTTTGCCTCCGCCCATTCCTTGAACTGAGGCGGGAGTTCTTTGACCGCATTGACGCTTCCCCTGTCAATGCCGTCAAGGTCTCGGATGAACTCTTCGTCGGTCTTGAGGATAGAGATGCTGACACAGCGACAGAACGGATGCCAGCCCCGGAACACGAACCATTTCGGATACTTCCCGGCGAGGTCGTCGCAGATGTCGCGGAATGGCTTGCCGTTCAGCGTGTGATTGTTAGAAAGCCGTATTTCAATCCCGACCACGAAGTCAAGCACCCGCCGCCGCTCGGTGTCTGCGGTACGATATGCCATGTTCGTCTCTGTCGCCGCGAGTCTGAGCGCATTCTTGTAGCTTGACCGATAGACTCCCTGCCCGGGATGGAACGCTTTCGCGCTGCGGCTGAGGTGCAACTCCCCTTTCTTGTCGCGGACGCGCCGGAAGAGCTTGTCCGGGTACTTGAGATACTGTCTCAGATCGCGGGACATCTCCGCCGCCGACTGCCCTGTCTTGATGCCAAGCTCAAGAGTCTTCTCGACTTCACCTTTCGATTGCTTCGCGTATCTCCACACGCGCTGCGAGAGCGTCAGCCCGCCCTCCCGCCTGCGGATGAAAGCGTCAAGGGCTTTTTCCGTTCCACGGTAGTATTTCTCTTTAGCCTCTTTTGAAAGGAGGGTTGCAAGAGTGCCGATATATGTGTCGCAGAGGGTGTCGTTCTTGAGGTTGGCGAGCGCCCACTGTGTGCGGACGCTCGCTCTCGCAGCCTCCGTAATTGCATCGCTCAGTTCCCGCGCCGCGCCGTCAACGGCATTGCTGATGTTCGGATAGTCCTCCAGCCGGAACGGCCTGTCAATGGCCACCGACGCCGAATACATCTGCCCGATCCGGCCTATCATGTCGCAGAAGTCGCCGAAGAGGGCGGCAATTCTCTTCTGGAGAGCTGCCGCCTCTTTTGCGCTGCGGGTGTCAAACGCGCCTGTCTTTTCACGTATTTCGCGCCTCGAAGCCATCCTTGGTATGGTTTATCGCATTCTGTCTTGAAGTCCCTTTTTGGCCCGTTTCTGTGGCGCTCCCGACATTTTCCACCGCCTCTCTTGCATCATCAGACCGCCAGCCCGAGCGCGTCCGCTACCCTTGCGGATTGCGTCTCCTCGCGTATCGCTTCATAGGTCGCGTCCACATCTTCGCTCTCGCCGAGGGTGCGGATACTCTCCTTCTGCGACATCAGCGGCTTGTTCCCGTTCTTGAGGAGCAGCAGTTCGGCATCCTCCTTCTTGTCTTCGATGACATACGGGGTCATCTGGATGTCCACGCGGAGCGAGTCGATGTCGGACGCCCAGTCCTGCGGGAGCATCATCTTGAGGAAGGCCTTGACGACATTGACTTCGCGGTCGAAGAACTCCAGCCACGCGCCGCTCTCGTCCTTGACCTTGAGGTGCGCGTCGATGAAGAGCTGCTTGCGGCTCTCCCCGCTGAGGGCCTGCTGGCTCATCTTCTCATAGTTCCAGTCCGGAAGCTGAAGCTGCGAGAAGAAGCTGCTGCGAAGCTCGGAGACATAGAACTTGAGGTTGTCAATCGCCTGGTTCCAGGTGACGTACTGAAGACTGGAGCCGGCCGGATATTGCACTACATCGCGGGCGGCGGAGTTCGCCCCTGGAGCTTGTCCGAAGTCGAGGCTCTCGCTCACGAAAGCCGCAAGGATAGGGCGGCTGTTCTTCCGCAGATAGTTGCCGTTGCGGCTCATCGCCCATTCCATCTCCTCTACAAGGCCGGACGACTGTTCCCACGCCGGGAACGGCCTCCAGCGGTACACCGCAGGAATTTTTCCTATCGCAATGTCTTCCGAGGTCTCAAGCCGCCAGGCGAGACTGCCGCCTTCGCTGCTCCGGTTGCTCCACCGGAGATGCGTGTCAGCGGTGTATGTGTCAAAGAACGAGACATCCGTATCCTCCACCCTGCGGGTGTACCCTACCGAGAGGGCCACGAGGTCTCCGGCATCGTCATAGAGCGGATACAGGCTGTCGCCTTGCATCGGGGAGTAGGTGACGCACCGGAGCTTGAAGTCGCTGGCAAAGCCGTAAATAGAGGTCTTCCCCTTGACTGCATACCACATGGTCATCACTTCGCACGATGCGTAAAGACGGTTGCTCCGCTCGATGTTCACGCTGTCGATGCGGGCGCGGCGGAATATGGCTTCCAGATACTTCGCTACCAGCTCCTGCCGCTCGTTCCCATCCTCCGGGCGGTAGATGCGCTTGGGTGGAATGCCGAAGCACAGTTCCGTGATGCGCTTCACCGCGAGCCGCTGAAGGTCGTACACGATGCGGCTCACCTTCTCCGTCCCTACCGGCACCTTTACCATCTTTGGGTTCCCGTTCTGGTCGGTCTCGGTCTCCGATACCCTGTCCTCATAGAGGACGATGTCCGGATAGGCCGACCTGTCCATGACCGGATGTAACATCGGGTCATATTCCTTACGCAATTCCGACCACGGGCGCAACGTCACTGACTTCGCCCGCAATTCCCCGACGACATTCTCCCCTGATTTTGCCCTTGCAATGATGTCCTGTATATTTTTCATAAACAAACAGTTTACAGTTTTCACAAAATTATAAAATTTCCGCGTAATTTTACGCTAATATGCGATGTTTGAGAGCTGCGTAAGGCTGACAGGCCGGCGCTTGCCGCCCAGGAGTTTCTCAAGACAGACATAACGGGAGGCATCTATCCCGTGGTTGTACTCATCCACCGGACGCCCGAGACGCTTCCCGTCCTTATCTTGCGCCCAGACGTAGTTCCGGAACTCCTTGATGAGGTTGAAGCTCCGCTTGGTGACGCGAAGGCGGTACTCTTGCATCTTGAGAATCCCCGCCTCGATACTTCCCGGGAACTTCCGCACGGCATATATGTTGACCCCGGCCCGGCGTATCTCCTGTATGAGACGCGGGTCTGCACTTTCAGAGATCGTCTCTACAAGGGGGTCGCTCTCCTTGAGCACACGGATGATGTCACTTGTCAGCATCTCAGTCCGATAGCACAGCTCATCGAGATACAATGCGCCGTCATGCGGGTATACGTCAATTATTGCCGTAGGGTCGGGGTTGTAGCCAAAGTCAACGCCCCGGTAGCGGTGCCTCCTCGCATACTCCGGGACCTCTTCCACAATCTCGATATCGGGGAAGATGAGGCCCTCGACAACCGCTTGCAGCCCCAGGCCGTATATCTGCCACAAGTTCCGGCTCTTGTTCCGCAGGCTTTCGATCTCGTCCACAACGGCCTGCTCAAGGAACGGGTTGTCATGATAGGTGGTGATGAAGTGATATGTCCGGGGGTCGCGGTTCACGGCACATATCCAGTGCTCGTCACTGAATGAGGGGTTGTAGTCGATGATTGAGAAGCGCGTGGTACGGAGCTTGAGCTGCTGCCACTCCAGGGACGAAAGTTCGTTGGCCTCGTTGACATACAGGATATCCCTTTTGCGCCCGCGGAGCTTCTGCTCGCTGTCGGCACTGAAAAACTCAATCCAGCTCCCGTTCGGGAACGTGAACACCATCTCGTTCTTGTTGAAAGCCCTGTCCGTCCACAGACCCATTTGCGAGAGGACTTCCTTGAAATCTATGAGCACCGACCCCTTGAGTGCAGGCAGCGTCGCCCTGACCACGCTGAGACGCGTCTTCGCGAATGCCAGGCAATAGACGACAAGCCAGATGACTGTGTTCCGGGTCTTTCCGCTTCGGGAGCTTCCCTGCTCCGAAACGGTAGTGTACCCCGCATCGACCGCCTGCTGGATTTCCGAATATACCCTTGTCGTCTGTATCTTCATCCTGTCTGCGTCACCTCCTGTCGCGAAGTTCCCGAAAATACCCCTCACACACTCTTCGCGCGACACTCTCGCTTATGAAAGAGCCGAGAGGCTGTTCCGCATCATCGATACGCACAACGGCCCGAAAACGCCCGTCCTCGCCTGTTTGCACGAAAACGCGCACACTCCGACCGTCGCGCGTATGCCCTGTAAGCGTTCCATCCTTCCATCTGCCGTTTCCCATAAGACCTGTCATCATTTCAGAAATTTTTTTATATTTGCACCAGCGTTTTAATCAGCCAGGGAGCGGGGGGCATTCCAGTCTGGCTTGGCACTTAGCGCGGGGGCACACCAATGTCGGCGGTGCCCATTTTATTTGTCGTGATACCACTCGTGTACATCTCCGTGCGCATTGAGCGTCAGAATAGCCTTAAATCGATATGGCATCCTGTTTTCAAAAATATGAATCCCGGAGTCTATGTCTTCTCTATGTAACACTCCGTGTTTATCATAAATGAATGCCACATCGGCCCCCTTCTTCATTGCGTGCTCTAAGGCATTGTTGACATTCTTCGCCCTACTGGTAGCATCAGTTTTTGCAGGATTCGGAGTCTTCTGCTCGTATGAAATAAAGTCTATTGTCCCGTCCGGGAACTTCTCCGAGCCTCTTTTCGTAACCTTTCTTATCGTGTCTGTGCCTCCTTCCGGTGTCAATACGACTTCATATCCCTTGTCGGCCATAAGTCGTCCGGCCTCAATCTCCTCCTTGACGACATTGTGCCCTTTTTCAAAAAGAAGGCTGCCGCCAGAAGGAGACAGATATGACCGAGACGGAACATATCTGCTATCTGACAGAGCATTCAGATATTTCCGTCTGGCCTGTTCGAAAGTCCCGTTGTGAGGCTTTACAACACGTGTCCCTCCGCTCCCCTTAGCCATCGTCAGCCGTTCTCTTCACCCGCAGCGGCCTCTGGCTGTTGCACCTTGTCCCGGCGGTCTATGACCTCGATACGGATTGGCTCCTGCTTGATAGCCTCGCCGTTGGAGGTCACATCAAGGCTGTCCCCGAAGCCCTCGCGCCGTCCAAGCGTGCTGATGAGATACCGGAGCATATACCCGTCCGGCCTCTCAACCCAACCGACAATCTGCTTATGCTCGTTCAGTTTCGGGATTCCGATGGCCAATGCCCTTGCACTGTTCAGGCACTCGTCAAGGAGCTGCCCCTTGTACTCGTCCACCGCCTCCGCGAACTGGGGGTCACTCTTGCACCAAGAATCGACTGTTATGCGCGCCACCCCGAAAGCTTTCGCTATTCTGCTTTTCACTCCACGGCAGGCATCACAGACTTCGCGGAATTTCTTCAATGTTGGTTTCTTGTAAAACTTGTTCATCCTTTGAATATCTTTTTGACTTTATCGACTAATTGCGGGAACTCCTTATCGCGGATTTCGTTCAGAGCTATGTGGTAGCGGTCGAAGTTGGGATCGGAGAATGCCGGTTCGGCGCCCAGAGCCTTGATTTTTTTGTCATAGTTCTTGACAAGCTCATCAACTTGGCTCTTTTTTGCTTTGTATATCTCCCTGAAACCACCGTCAGCCCATTTGAGGTAATCCGTCTTGTTGAAATACAACCCCGTATGATGCCATTCTTTATCCACAACGCCAATGTAAGGCGAAGACAGATGTTTCAGCACATCCTCCTCCATGCCGTTTGATTTCAAGAACCCGGCGGTCTTCTGGTATCCGTCACGCTCCGCCTCCAAGGCCCTGCTGCTCTTCCTTCTCTCGGAATCGTACCCGATTTGGGGGCCGCTCAATCTCACCCGCCTGAGCCTTTTGCCATAACAAATCAGTTTTTTATGATTGCACCAATTTCCTTATAGCCCTGTAATCCTCAATCTGCTTTGTCTCCGGAGCCGGAAGCTCGATGCACACCTCGTCCGGGAAAAGAGGACTGCTGCCCGGTATAGCCACATTCGCCTTCATCTTCTCTATCGCTTTCACCTTGTTCTTGATCGCGATAATCGGAGTGACGTACACCGCCCCATTGGCCGCGCACCACGCCTTGACCTCACGGCCCCCGCCGTAGACGACGAATGTCAGCGGATTGCCGTTGGCCATCGTCCGGGCTATCTGGTGCTCGAACTCCAAGGCCGGAAGACGGTCGCTGTATCCGCGCGTGCAAAAGTGCGAGTATCCGACCGGGACACCGAGGAGGTTCATCGCATAGAACTTGTTAGCCACGTTCAGATCGACAAAGACGCCGATGCCCCGCTCTTGCATCACACGGGCGACCCACCGTTTCTTGTAGACAGCTTGCATCCCGAAGGCCACCGGAGTCTCGTTGTAGAGCGAGAAGTTCGGCTCCACGATGTTCGCCGGATGATGTGCGAGAATCTTCTCCGGATGCTCGAACACCGACTGCCAGCGGTAGTCGTCCGTGTAGAAGTGAAGCGTCCCGCTTCCGCACATGTCGGTCGTACGCTTCTGCTCCCCGAAGCACAGGAACGGAATCTCGCACCCCTCCGGTTGCACGTCCAACAGGAGATTCGGAACCTCGAACTCGTTGTTGCTGTCAAATAGACTGTTCGCTATTGCTAATTTATCGTACATTTCTTCGCGGCGTTCTATTGCACATCGGACTGGCTTCTGTACTTGTCGTAGTACCAGCGCATCAAATCCCCGTCAAGTTCATCGTATGCGTCAAGGTCATCCAGAAGGGCTTCTGCATCCGTTATGAGTTTGTTCAGAATGTTTATCTCCTCTACCGGCAGCACCCAGTCGTTGATTTCTCCTCTGACCTGACGTTCAAGCACGTCAAGTTCCTTTGCGTTCAGTTCTATTTTTTTCATGATATCGTGTATTTTTTGTCATCAAAGGCCATATTTCTTTGTGATATGGACAAGCTTTCTCGTATACTTGTCAGCATTGCCGTGAATAGCTTTAGTCATTCCCTCGGCATAAAACTCGGAAAGATTCGTTTTCGCGTATTCGCCATAACCTTTTTTCTTCTTGTCCTTGACCCACTTTCCATAAAGAGCTGAAATCTCCTTTTTCGCGCCAAGAGCAGATTTGCTTCTCATGCCAGCATTCCATACAGCATGCGAAAGTTCATGCGTGATGGTATGTTGCAATGGGGCGTTCGTGTGGTTCTTGAACCCGGTGTTGTAGTGGTTCTGGACCACATCGTTTTCAATGGTACTTTTCTTGCGGTCAAAGAACCGCTGATTAAGAAGGATTCCCATGCTCTTGCCGTCCCTGGCGACATATGTGACTCCCAGAGCATTCATCTTGTCCAGGTCTCCGACGCGTACAGATCTCTCCTTAATGCCTATCTTGGCTTCGAAGCGTGAGATGCCCCGCTGCAATTCCTTGACCGTAGCCCGGTCGGCGATTGAGGAAATGCTGCGGGAGTTCTCCAGGGCGCCTACAACGATTTCCACATTTTTCCCGGAGCCGCCCAGATTGACAGTCCCGCTGAACTCCACCGGTGGAGTGGATGTCGAATGCGAGTTCTTCGCTCCTCTTGTTCTACCTGATCCCTTACTCATTATTCGATTTGTTTTTGCTTGTTGTAGTCTATTATCTAACCGATTCTAAGCTGCTGTCCTGCCTCTGGTGCTGTTGCCTACTCATAGTCCCGCGTCAGTTTTAGGAATTCTTGGTAGAATTCGAGGTTGCACGACGATAGCTCGATATACGACTTGCCGCACTCGGGGAAGGTGTGTACGGCGAAGTGACTTTCTGTCAGCAGCCACAACGCCGTGTACCCCTGCGGCGTGAAATGGTGGTCTGTGAAGCACAGGATATTGAACCCCGCCCGTCGGAGGGCTTCGTCAAACTGTTCCCTCAGTCTCTGCGGGTTCGTTTCCCGAATCCACACGGAATAGTTCAAAATCTTCGCTTGCATACTCGATTTTCTTGAAGTGTTGTTTGATGTCTTTCGGCTTGCCCTTGTAGAACACGAGGATATTTTGGTGCATCTCCGCGACCTTGCGGCTCTCCATATAGCGGGCGGCGCGGAGGGCTGTGCTTGCGCCCGTTTCAATCAGGATTATCTCGTTGTACAGGTTCATGCCCGCGTCCTTGAAAATCCGCTTGATGTCACCGCAGAAATCATAGTAGAACCCCGAGGATTTATCCCGAACATCGCCCACGACGATAACGGCGAAGCGGTTTTCTTTCAGACAGCCGATAGCCGCCGTGAAAGCGTTGCGGAGTATGGCGATGAAGTCCGTGTATTCCTTTTGGTTGCTCGCGTCGTTGGGGAGGTCGCTGTACTTTTCGAGGTCGAAGTACGGCGGGCAGCTGAACAGGAGGTCTTGGCTGTCGGCGGGGATGTGCTGGGCGACATTCTGCCCGTCGTCGCAGATATAACGGGCGGTCATGCCCTCGACGCGCTCGCTGTTGAGTTGCGCCTGTTCAGGGCGGAGTTCAATCCCGACAAACTCGTTGCCGAGGTGCGCCGACACATACCCGAAGACGCTATCGCCCGCGAAGCAGTCGAAAGTCTTGTTGCGGCCGTCCACGCCGAACCAACGGCAGACGAGTTCCGCCATAACGGGGTCGAGCAGGGACACGCCCTGCGACAGCACTTTTTTCGCCTCGCGCTCCTTGACATCATCGGGGACATACTTTTCGAGGTATTCCTGGAACGACAGCCCCAACTCCTCGCGGTGCTTGCGGGTGCGGAGGTACAGGTCTTTGTACTTGATTTCGGGGCTTTGGATAAGCGTGTCGTTGCGGCTCTCGCCCATGTCGCCGATAAGTTCCCGCCACACCTTTTTGCGGGCTTGCCAATAGCCCTTGCGGGTGTCGAGGATGCTGAACGGAGGGACGACGAAGCGGTCTTGCAACGAGCCGTTCTCGGGGGCGTCGCTGCCGCTCCCTGCGCCCTCGCCATCGGGGGCGCTCCAATCGCCGAGGCAGTCAAGCCCCCAATTGGACAGTTCCTCGCCGTCCCACTCGTTGGCGAGGATGTCGAAGTCATTCTGGCCGAAGCCCTCATTGTCCTTGATGGTGTACTCGCGGAGCTTCTCCATCGGCGTGGCCGGGTCGAGCACCTTGCACGGGGCCTCGGCGTATCCGAGCTCACGGAGGGCGCGGAGGCGCATGTTGCCGCCGATGACGATATACCGCCCGTCCTTGCCCTTGATTCCCGAGAGGGAGTAGACAAGGATCTCCCGGAGGTCGAGCATCTCCGGCGCGTCCTCGATGGACTTCTTCAAGGCCTCGAACCGCGCGTCACGTATCCACCGGGGGTTGCGGGGGAGGCCGACCTGCCTGTTCGTCTCCGGGTCGATGACCGAAAGCTGCCCCTCGTTCAGTTCGAGGAGCGACAGGGGGATATTCTTCTTTACAGCTGCCATATGTGCAATTTTTGCGTAAAAATAAGCATATTTTTTATAAAAATCGCTTATTTTGCATAGTTTTATGCTATAATTTTACATAAAACACCAACCTCTTGCCGCATTACAGAGCGCAAGCGAACTCCGGAAAAATCATTATCTTTGCGACCGTAACCAACAACAAAACAGAAAATGAAACTATTACCGAAGACTATCAACGCAGCCGCCGTCGCGGTTGTGTGCCTCTTGCTCTCCTCGTGTTCATCTGCACCGACCGTCAAAGGCGTCAGCCTCGCGCTGCCGGCATCGGAGTTCATCGCGGAATTGCAAACGAAAGGATTCAGCCTCGACTCCCCCGGGCTGTATGGCGCCTACGTGCTGTCCGGCCCTTTCGCCGGACTCCCGTTTTGCAAAATATCGGTCACCGCTCTCGCTGACGGGAAAATCCAAGACGTGTACGTGGCGACAGGCGAAATATACACATGGAGCGATATTTACAACATGTTCTATGAACTTTATGGGGCGCTCGCGGCAAAATACGGGGAGCCGGAATACAAGGAGATGAAGTTCAAGACCGTGTTCCCCGTGCCGGAGGGGCAGCAGATGAATGCAATCCGCAACGGGCAGTGCTCATACAACGCGAAATGGTTCAAGGGAGGATATGTCATCTTCCTGAAAATAGACGATGATTGCGAGATAAAGATACTGTATACCCGCAGAACTGAATCGGACTCGGTTGATTTCGGGAGCGCAAGCAAAGACGTATAGCCGCAACTTGGCAACCGCAAGCCAAAGCCCCGCAGCGCCAAAAAGGAGCAGCGGGGCTTTTCGTTTCCGGGCAGCGGGAAGGTCACACGTCCTCCGCCGCTTTCATTATCTCCCGTATCCGGATGCCGTGTCTCCAGAGCATCAGCTTCCGTTTGATGACATATTCTCCTGTCCGCGTCACGGGGGACTTCGTGTCTTCCACGACCTCTATCCAGGCCCCGTCCTCCCCGCGCCGCTCGTAGACGAAATCCGCCACGTACCGGCACGGCCGCTCCACTACCCGTTCCCGCGTCCTGTCCTTCGTTTTCAGGTGCTCGACGACATGTTCCGTCTGGCGCGGGATGAGTTCATACTCTACCTGGCGGCGGAGGTTCCGGATACGCCCATCACGGAGGGCGGACGCCAGAAAGAGGGCGCGCGACGCTTCAAGGCGAGAGTCGAATGCGACTCCGAAGGCGCACCCTTTCCTGTTCCCGTACTTGTTCGTGCGTCTTCCCATCCGCTTACAGGGCATTGATCACGCCCAGCTCCCATTTCAGGTTCTCGATAGCGGCGTCTATGTCGTCCACGTCCGTCATTGCTCTGAGGGCCCGCAGCCTTGACGCAATCCTTTTCAGGTCGGCGATGATCCCGGGGTATTCATCGCGGACGCGAAGTTCTCTCTCGTTGATGTTCCTGACGGATGCCTTCCGGCTCCGCTCCCTGCTGTCTTTCCTTGTCATATTGTTTCAGTGTTTTTAAGTTTTTGCGTAAAGGCGGTTTTTGGGCGTCGCGGCAAGTTTTATGATTATTCCCGTTGCCGCGATCTTCATCGCGGCGTTTGGCTTGTTCCCGTGATAGTCCCGGCGCTTTCCGCTGCCGCCCTCGGTTCTAGCCTGCGCTCGTCGGCATACATCCGCCCGAATGCGTCCATCAGCGTCTCCCCGTCAAAGGCGAACCCGTGCTCTTGCAACCACCGTATCCTCCGCCTCCCGAAGTCCCGGCAGGAAATGGGGACGCCGAGCACTGAGCCGATGGACACCGGCCCGCCTCCGCGCTCCCTTCGCGCCTTGGCAGGTTTCGGAGCCGGATCTCCTCCTCC
>ERZ1034873.687-NODE-687-length-16416-cov-10.190208_pt1 | contig 16416 bp, 23 predicted proteins | sample MGYA00520689_ERZ1034873 | MGnify/ENA primary metagenome ERZ1034873 (study PRJEB33766, sample SAMN09781722) | gut metagenome | biome: gut microbiome | host: Homo sapiens | place: Madagascar | study: EMG produced TPA metagenomics assembly of the PRJNA485056 data...
TTTTAATTCTTAAAGCATTATGAAACGTAATTTCAAAAAAATGTCCGACGAAGAGTTGGTTGCTCTTCAGGAAACCGCAGATGAACAGACACTTGCTGCTATCGAAGCTGAACTTGAATCCCGCGCTACCGCAGCTGCTGAACAGGCTTCTGCAGAAGAGCAGACTGCAGACCCTTCTGAGGGTACTGAGACTGCCGAGGACGCTGAGACCGCTGAACAGGACAAAGCTGCAGAGCTTGAAGCTCTCTTGGCTGAGTGCCAGCAGAATGTAGGCCACCGCTGCAAGCTGGTTCCTGTTGGTACCCTTGAGTGGGAAGAAGGTACAGTTGTTGGCTGTGTGAAAATCAAGCGTTCTAACACAATAGCTTATGCCGTTAAGCTTGACAATGGTAAGCGTGTAGTAAAGAACTACAAAGCTCCTCTGTTCGAGATTCTCGAAGAGGTTGTTGAGCGTGCTAAGGTTACCCGTCATGCTGGTTCCCGTACCAAAGCTGAACTTTGGTCTGAGGAGCGTATGGCTGAAGAAATCGCAAAGTACATTGGCAATGTTGGTCGTGCTATCGTCATCAAAGGCGCTACTGAAGAGGAGAATGCCACCGGTCAGATTACCAGTATCGTACCTGTCAAGCGTTCCAACTCAGTTCTCTACCGTGTAGCGGTTCCTGCTCCTACTGAGGAAGACCCTAAGGCTGTCGCCATCGTTCACAAGTCTGTTGCCAACACCGATGCTTACGACATCATGGACGCTACTGAGGAGTCTGATGCTTTCAATGCCAGCTACATGGCCCGTCGCGAGAACCTGGCCAACCGTACACCTCTGACTGGTGCTGAGCTTGTCCTCGACCTCGAGCTTAAGCTTGAGAAAGCCAAGGAGGCTGTTAAGAAAGCCGAAGAGCGTGTCGTCGCCTTGGAGAAGGCTATTGCCGAGAAGAAAGCTCAGCTTGAGGCTACCGCTACAGAGCCCGCAGCTGAAACCGCTTCTGAAGAAGAGAACATGCTTTAATCAGTATGCAAACGCCTAAACATAGGATAAGCCCTCGAGTACCCACTCGGGGGCTTTTTGCTTAATTATAAGTCCTTAGAATTATGTCTCACAAAAGGCCCTTATGGTATGTTGTAGACGACGGAGGCGTGTATAACGTATTCTCCTCGGAAGACTTTGATGAAGATGGACAGTATACGGTAAACCCAGAATACTTTCTTGATGACTTTGATATTATTGCCAAATACACGACGGCAGACGCTGCTTGGAATGAAGCTGAGCGCCTAAATCAATTAATTGAAAGGGACATGTTATGAGCAACGCATATGACAAATATCTTCAGCAGGAGGCTGCTGAGTGGACTGAGTCCATGGACGAGGAAACGACAGACGGCTATCTTGAAGAACTCGAAGAAGCGACTAAATCCGAAGCAGAATGAATTAGTCAAGGATAGGTTTTTTATTTGGTCCAGAATTGACCAAAAATTTCTGGATAATAAATTATATTCTGGATATTTTCTGGCTTGTCAGAAGAGCCGAAATATATCTAATTTCTCGAATTTAGAACTTATTCATCAGTCCATTTTCCTCATTTCTAAATTTATCCTTAAGATATAATATGTTTGAGACTTTTCAGTTATCTAATGACGCTTTCTATTATCTCAAAAATGGAGAGGAACCACTCGTTGATGAGGCACTAGATGAAGCGCTTGTGGTCGAGGCCCTATATCCAGACGGGTATACAATACTCGACTTCAAACCACTCGGTAATACAGGCTACATTGAAGCACGAATAGGCCCTAAGATAGTAATGCCGGCCAAAGCTTTGCAGCCAGTCATTAAGTCTGTAACTCAAGGGTGCCAAGAGTTCGGCTATAATGTTGAGGTCGTAGAGCGTAACCGTAAAGAGTATGCAGACTCAGATGAAGTGCAAATGCTTTCAAAGGTATGCCGCTTAGAAATTGTTTGGCTTGATGCTAAGCATACACAACTAAGAGTTTACTGGAATCGGCTTGATTTAAGCCAAAGAACAGCATTTGGTGAGTTTCCTGTTATGTCAACGCCTAAAGGCCTTAAGTATTTTCAGAGAACAAAGCCTGATGGCACATTTTCCAGATTCTATTTGAAACATTTTAATAAAGTAGCTAAATCATGACACCAATAAAACTTCAGCCCGGAACCTACGCAATTCCTGAAGACTGTACTTTCAAGTACGCTAATCGCCAGATTATTGTGGTTCCTAAAAAAGTCAAAGATACAAGTGTTTTACGGTGTGGTACTTGTAAGTACCTCAAGACCGGAACCAAATGCTGCAAAGACCAATACTGGACCACGCAGTATTGCGAGCTTAAGCCAAAAACTATCGGCGGCAAAGCTGAGTATTTTTACCATGTAAGTCCGAGCGCTAAAGCTTGTGACAAATACGAGGAAGCTTAATCAACTCCGAACTATATAAAGTAAAACCTCCTGGCAATTTTGTCAGGAGGTTTTATTATACCCTTATCTTAATAAGTCTTAATATGGTTGGGCTAAAATAAAGACTTTTGGCGAGACTTAAAGCTCAGCAATAGGATTGTCCATTGATTGGTCAAAAGCTCTTCTAAAGTCTTATAAATAGTCTTTATTTGTGAATTTTAGGCCTATTTTTCGACTCTAAAAACATAACCTTTACCATATACCGTTACTATCTTAACTTTAGGGTCCGCAGCAATGTATTTGCGTATTGCTGTCATATAGAAGTCCAGGCTACGTTTTGCGAACACATCAATCTGGTGCCATACAGCACTTAGTATTACCTGCGTCATAAGTAATTGATTTGGACTGCTAAAGAGATATGTCATAATGGAGAACTCTTTGTCCGTCAATTCTATAGTCTTGTGTCCGTCAAAGAATGTGTGGTCCTCAGTATTCAAGACCATATCATGAATAACGTACTCTTTCTTGAATTGTAAAAAGCGAAGAGGCGCGTGTTTTGTCCAGGTACGTAGGCGCCACACAAATTCTTCTGTATTATACGGTTTACGTACAAAGTCTGAAACACCGGCTTCATAAGCGGCAATAGCAGCAAGCGGGTCGTCATTCTCAACACAAAAAATAATTGGGACGTCAGGATAATACTTTTGCATTGTGTGCACAAGCGTAAGGTCATTAGGCCTGTCGTACTTACGATAATAATCAAGTACTGCAACGTCAATATCATCTTTGGCAATTTCGGATAATGCATTCTCCTCGTCTACGGCCCAAGCATTAAAGCATTGTTCCTGTAAGTATTTTACAAGAGTGTCCGCGCCATCATTTTGGAACACCAAGACGCTATATTGTCCAAGGTGCTCAAGTATTGATTGTCTACTCATTTTTAGCTAAATTATAAAGTAATTCAAACCAACGAGGGTTATACATAAGGAGGTCAAAATAAGTCTTCACGTTGTTTTTGATAATTCTTGTAGCAACTCCAAGTGCTTTAGCTTCTTGGGCGTTCTGGTATTTATAATACATATTAACCGCGTTATCTACAAGGTATATCATTTCTGGTCGATACTTGAGAAGTATATTTTGCTCCGTTCCCTGTCTAAAATAATAAGGCACATTTGGTGTAGCCCAAAAAAGTATTCTATGCCCGTTCATATCTTTGCTTCGTCCAGAACCGGTAGTGCGGCCAGTATAACAAATGTCATACATAAATCCGGGGCATCTTTTAACAACCCAAGGATAGGTGTTATATAGGCGCCGGATTGGAATAGGTATCAAAGAATTGAGCAATCGCTTGAGACGCTTATTAGCTGAAGCCTGTGCGCGTTCCGCAATTGTAACTTGCTTTTCAGCCACAATACGAGTAAGTGCCTGCAAGTCATAATTTGGAATTTTGTCAGAGAGCTTGATAAGATTTTGGTTGACAGCAAGACGCTGAATTTTGATTTTATATCTTGTATGTGCGTCTTTGTCCTTTACTTTTCCGTATTCCTTTAATTTGGCAGTTACATCAGAGGTGTCTGACGTATCTTCCTCGGTAACGTCTACAAAATCAAGCGTCTCTTCTTTTACAATACTTTGTTCAATCTTTGCAACGTCTGTAGATAAAGTCTCGTCCTCCTGTTCGAGTTCGGCGAGCAGGAGGGCTAAGTCTTCAGCAGATAGCTTGTTGAGGTCTGTCATTTGAGAATGAGTTTGAAGGCGCGCCAAGCGCGACCAGGATTAAACATAAGGATATAGCAAATGCAAGTTAAGAAGCGAAGTACTATAGAGACAGTGTATACTGTGTAATAAATAGGCATATATAGAATCTCAAGTATTTTAACAATGACTTTGCCGGTCTTCCTAATCCATTTGGTGTCGTGCACCCAAATTACCAGTCTTTGCCATAGCCACACAAAAAAGTAGCCAATCATTGCGAAGATACCAAGTATCATCAATCCAATTGTTTGGATAACGTTCCAGACTTTTCTGAAAAAGGGTTTCATAACAGTTACTTTTTAGTAGGTTCAGTAGGCTTGATAATTTTTGACTTGTTCTGCTCATCAAGCTTCATCCAAGTATTAGCGTAACCGACAAGGTCTCGGCAAAAAAGACTAATATGGTCTTTAATCGCTTTATGGTCCTTAAGTGAGCCACAAATCATTGCGCCCACAAACTGGAGCATCACAATCTCGGCGTCTGAGAAGAGCTTGGTCTTAGGTAGACCCTCAAGTATAATCTTCTCCATTTTTGAACCCATCTCATTGATAGATTTGATAGTCATCTCACTCCCCGGGTACTTATCGAGAGGAATGTTGTTTTTTGGTTGCTGTTTGTTCATAATATCGTTTTTTTTTGGTTGTGTCGTATCAATCATAGATATGAGGCGTTTCGTCCAAAATTTCTGTTTCCAATACAAGACCACCATTGAGGACGTGTTCAACGGCTTCTTTGTGTTTAAGTAGCCATCTTAATGGAGGCCGAACCCAGTTAATGATTTCAGCGCTTTCGACAACATTGAATATTCTTGCATCTCGCTCAGAAATGGTATTAGCGTGTTGGGCATAACCATCACAATAAGGACATTGCATTATAAATGGAGTCACGCCCTTATCCTTATATCTTGTCAATATCTTTTTATGGCATACGCTGCAAATGTAAACGTCTATTCCTTTACCGCGGCCGTCATAAATTTTTAACCCTTCGATACCGCCCACCAACTTCTTGTATTGGCGACGAATTTTTTTGTCTATTAAATATGTTCATAGCTTTTAAGATTAAAAGGCCAGTCTCACTTAGTTGCCTTGTTGCAGTTTATTTGAGCACGAGTAAATTTGTAGCTATAGCTGCCTACAACTTGGAGACTGACCTGAATTTTTACTTATTGGTTGAACCGAAGCCACCAGCACCGCGGCCAGTTTCTTCTGGGAAGAGCTCTTCTCTTGAGTCAACAACCTCGACATTGTCATAGAATACAGGTACGAGAATGAATTGTGCAATCTTCATACCAGGCTGAAGCGTGATGCAGTTGTTACCTACGTTAATGACGTGGATATGGATTTCACCTTGATAATCCTCGTCAACAATCTTGGCTCCAATAATAAGCGGACTGAGAAAAGGCTTACGCTTTCTTGGTCCAAGCTTGGTTCTTATGTACCCTTCTTCAGACACCACAACGCCAGACTTATCTGCACCCATAAGCATATAGCCTTCAGGAATCTTGGCTACAATACCAGACGGAATAAGAACGTCGGTATGTGGGAAGAGCATCTTGGTTTCAAAATCTTCAGGAATATAGAAGTCTATTCCTGCACTTTTGTTAGTACCCCTATCAGGAGTTTTAACGTTTCTTACTTTTGCAATTTTCATATTACGTGACAACTTTTATGAATATCAAATTTTATACCTGCGGCATCTCTTAGTTCTCGTTTCAGTCTATAGCTCGCACGACCCTTAAAACAATAGGCAGTTTGTAAAAAGCCTAATACTAAGTCTTTGGCTCTTTGTCCACCACGAGTAGCTTCTGGGTCAGTCGTATCAAACTCCTGAAGTGCTTCCAAATAGATACCAGCTCTAACGGTCTGCCTATTTACACCATTCCAAGTCAAGTCTATTTCATCTGCTATTTCCTGAAATGTGCGTCCCACTACTTGCCGAGAGTTATAAAGTCTTCTGCATAAGGCAGACTGCGAATCATATTAAGAACTGCGCCCCAATCCTCTTTCAACTTATCGTGAATACGCTGATGATAAAGGTTTCGAAGGCTCATGTAATTAGTGCTGCACCTCATAAAAAGCTGCAGACCAAGAGGACAGTTACTGAGGAGAACCATATAGTTCTCATAGCTCGGCTTGGCATTGTATGCATCAAGATACTCTTGCACGTTGGCCTTAGTCTTCTCAGTTACATACTTATTGTACCAACGAGCTTCCATAATTCTTGATAGCCTATGGTCCTTACTACCAGAAGACACGATGTCAATGAAATGATAGCGCTGAAGCTGCGGAGTAAAATACTGTGGGTACACAATATCGAAAGACACACGTATACCAACCAAAAAGTTTGGATGACCGGAATTACTACTAAGACTTGCCAGATTCTTGGCTCGCTCTAATGACTTTCTAAAGTCTTCTGCAGAATAGTCAGAAGGTTCAACGCGCATAGCATTACGGCAAGCGCATACACTTTCCTGAAGGTCATAAACCTTTATGTTGTTAATTTCTACCATAGTTAAAAGAGTTTAGGGTCTTCATTTTTCTCGTCGATGTAGTTGTTGAGTGCTCCAATATAAGCAAGAGCATCAAGAAGATTGTCTGCCTTGTGAGCATTTGCTTCGCGAGCGAACTTCATCGCAATCATTGCGCGGTACATACCTTCAGGCGTAATAGTCTCGCCATTAGGAGACATAGAATTGAAGATGTTGGCTGCGCGCTCCATGCATTTAGAAAAAGGGCCATACTGGCGTTCGCGTTCTTCAGAACGGTGGTTGACGATTTCGTCAGCTCTGTGTAAAATGTTCATAGCTATTGAAAATTTTGTTTATATTTATCAAGTTTTGCTTTAAGGCTCTCCAGGAGTCCAGATTGTGTTTTATCTTTAGTTTTAAGGGCTTTTATAACCTCTTCATCTTCTGTTCCTTTCACAACTAAATGGTTTATAATAACACCTTTCTGTTGTCCTTGTCTATAAAGTCTGGCGTTAAATTGCTGGTACAATTCAAGACTCCAGGTAAGACCAAACCAGACTATGATATTTCCTCCGGCTTGGAGGTTTAGACCGTGACCAGCAGAAGCAGGATGTGCAATAAGGATTTGTATTTTACCCTCATTCCACTCAGTTATATCACGAGCAGTTTTAAGTTCTCTTACTTCATAGTTCTTGAAGTACTCTTTGATGCGGTCACGGTCAGATTGAAAGGTCCAAGCTACAAGAACAGGCTGTCCGTTTGCATCATCAATTATTTCTTTAAGTGCTTCAAGTTTTATGTCGTGAATTTCATGCGCTTGTCTCGCTTCTGCCTCATTATCATATACTGCGCCATTGGCAAATTGGAGAAGTTTATTAGACAAACCCATCGCGTTAGCCGTTGTAATCGTGAGCGGTTTTCCATCAACATCTACAGCATTTGTGAGCTCAAGCACTTTCTCTTTTTCAAACTCGTCATACTGAGCCTTAAGCGCAGAAGACATTTGCAGCTCTACAAAGTTATCAATTTTATCGGGCATTGTCAAATAATCTTTAGCAGACATACTTATACAAATATCTGAAACTTTGCGACGTATCTCTTCTTCTGCACCAGGCAACAACCCATACTTGTAGACGATAAATCCATCAGACACAAGTGGCTTAAAATAGTTTTGACGGAAGGCTGTTATAGTCTTGCCTAAACGCATACCGCGGTCCATAAGATAGACTTGCGGCCACAGGTCAATAAAACCATTTGGAGCTGGTGTACCGGTCAATCCAACGAATCTCATAAGACCTGGGCGGATAGCGCGAAGAGCCTTAAACCTCTGGGCTTTATATGATTTGAAGCTACTTAACTCGTCCGCTACAATCATATCATAAGGTAGCTTCTGTCCGCCAAAATATAAACACAACCAAGCAATATTATCACGCGATACAATATAAACATCAGCTTGTTTATTTATAGCGGCTACTCTCTGCTTCGGTGTACCGATAATTTTAGAGAAGCGCAAATGCTTTAAGTGGTCCCATTTTTTAGCTTCTTCTTGCCATACAGTTTCTGCTACACGCTTAGGTGCAATTACAAGAACTCGTTTAACTTCGCAGTAATCAAACATTAAGTCGTTGATAGCTGTCAAGGTTATAACAGTCTTGCCAAGGCCCATATCAAGAAATAGGCCACAATATGGAACATTTATAATATGGTTCACGCAAATTTGCTGATAGTTATGTAAATCAGACTTGTTCATCTAAAAACTGTGTTAACTTTTCCTGTGTATCAATAACAAATACTCTAAATCCTAAGGCTCTTAATTCCTCATGTCTTATTAGCTGCAGTTTTCTTGGTTTAATACCTTCAGACTTGAGCTCTACAAAAATTGCACGTCCTTCCGGTAATAATATCAACCGGTCCGGCATGCCTGCATACATATTACCTTGTAGCTTCAAGCATATACCGCTGCGTTGACGTATCTTCTCAACCAGAGAACGCTCGAGAGTTTTCTCGCTATCCTTCTTTTCTCTTATAATACTTCTGGATTCCATAATTTACAAAGGCCTTAGTTGAGCCTGTATTTTCCCAATAGTCAATGGTTCTCATTATTTCATTAAGGTCTCGGGTATTATACCTTGTCATATCAGCGCGGTCTTTACCTAAGCACTCACACCAAATCTCTGCAACACACACATAATCTTTGCGTACTGTACCATTTGCTGAGAGAGGGTCTTCAAGCCATTGCTTACGCTCAAATATATCTTTGGAGTCCCAATCCTCTGGGTAAAGCCGGTCAAGATAATTGATTATAATACCTCGTCTGTTATCTGCTTCTTCATGTTTATTCTGAGCATCAACTGCAAGTTTAGCGGCTTCATCCTGGAGGTACAAAGGCTCGTGGTTCTTATAGATTTGATAGGCCTCAGCCCAAATCTGGTCAACCTCTTCATCCGTTAGGTCTTCAATAACAGACTTTGTAACATGTGCTATATCTACATCTACCGGTAAAAAGCGTCTATTACCAGAAGAATCATGCAAAAAGTCTTGTGAGTTTGTCGTACCAAAAAATACGCACTGACGCTTATAAGTTTCAACCACGCGGCCATAAGCCGGACGGAATGAATCTTCACGCTTTGATATATAGTGTTTGATAGACTCGACCTCTGCTTTCTTCAAGCCTGAGAGCTCAGCCATTTCAACAATCCATGCGCCTTGAATCTGCTCGAAGGCCTCTTTACCTTGAACCGTTGTAAATGTATCTGAGAACCAGTCTCTACCAAGCTTTTTGACAAATGTACTTTTATAAGAACCTTGCGGACCTACAATCACCAAAGCCGTGTCAAACTTAATACCAGGTTGGAATACACGAGCAACTGCGGCTGCAAGTGTTTTTCTTATAATCGCTCTTGTGTATGTAGTATCTTCAGCGCCAAAATAATCAATAAGAAGCGTATCAACACGAGGAGAACCGTCCCAGGATAGGCCCATAAGATATTCCTGAATTGGGTGATACTGATTTTTCTCAAAGTCAAGCGCGAAGGCGTCATCAATCTTTGCGAAAGACCCGATATTATACAAGCATTCAATGTAATTATGCAGGCCCGCATAATCTACGTCTTTTAGTGGCTCTTCACCTTTGACAATTCTCCAGGGAAGGCTCTTTACAACATAACGCTTGTTATTAAAAGTATTTAGCTTAAAAGCGTCTTTTAATTTCGGGTCATTGGAAAGAATTATATTGATGTTGTTTGCTGTAGTTTCATATTCACCTTTTGTATTAACAGTAAGGCTTTTAAGCCACTCGATGTCTTCAGGCGCTGGTTCTTCATAGGGCTCAGCAAAGTCGAATTTTGCGGCCTGGATATTTTCTGTTGCAATTCGTTTGCGGATTTCTGGGTCTTTAGTTGCGAAGACTTCCATAGCCTTAAAACTGGCCGTATCTTCAGGCTTTTTATCCAGATTACCGAATTTATGAATACGAACCAAGTCAAACGCATTACAGAGCCTATTACTGGCAGGGTCTGTGCTATGGTGTGAATACGCAAACAAATCTTTGTATACAACCAAACCTGAAGCGGTTGAACCTTGCGTATATGTGTACCTATCCTTACCAGACTTAACATACACGTCAGAAAGGAAAGTTTCAATCGCGGCGCTTATTGTATAGGCTCGACAGAAAGTTCCTACAATACCTGATTTCTCAGTAGGGTTCTCCTGTTTGTTAATAGTCTTAGTTATATACTCAGCTTCGTCTTCGGGTGATGGCCACTCCATAACATTGTGCCAGTCGCTATATGTAGCAAGAACCTTATCAGCAGATAAGAATGCGCCGTCCTGAAAGTGGAAATCATATTCCATGTCCTTTGGAATAGAAGGCCAGAACATCAAACGATTGATGTCAAAGGTTGTCGAGTCATAACAGTTAATACCGGTGTTACCTGCAATTTTTCTTGCTATGGCTTGATACTCTTCACAGGAGACCTGTCTGTCCAAAGGAATGATGAGACGATGCCTAACATGATTTGGACCCGAGGAGTGCGTGGCATGAAGAACTGCAGCACAATCGTAAAGCATAGTGAAGTCCCACCAGAAATTATCGTGAGAAAAGTCGACGTCGAGTGTTATTATTTGCCGGTAAGAAACACTAGCTTTATCGCGCTTGCCGCCAACAAGAAAACCACCAACATAACCGCCAAGGTCTTTGACTTTTGCTCGGTCAGCTTTTGGCATAGCGTTGTATTCCTTGTAGGTCTCAACGGTTACTACTGGTTTAGCTAGGCGAGCAACAAGCTCTGACCACATAATTTTCACGTTACGCCAGGTTTTACTTGTTGCGCTTGTACCAATCGCTATATCTAACTGCTCGTCTGTAGTTACTCTAAACTCAATCATTATTTTAGTCCTTTAAGTAAAAAGGTGTTACATATCCGTCTGCTTTAAGTGGCATATCTAAGGCCCACTTAGGTTGTTTATCCATAATGCTCACAATCTTATTGTAGTGGTCTTCCGCATTTTCTTTTGGTATTTCAATAAGAACCTCGTCGTGAATATGACAAATAGGAAGATAACCAGCTGCTGCAAGATTGAGCATAGAATTACCCAACATATCTCGAGCTGTAGCTTGTACAATATTCTCAGTCAGTTTTCCGCCGTAAGTATCAATATCACCCCAAACACCTTTGTCAGTAGTACCTTCATAGAAGATATTAGAACTCTGATATGTTGAGCTTCCAACTCGTACATTTTTGAAATGAGGATGCCGGTAATAAAGCTTTCTGCCAGAAGGGAGTTTGATGGTCAAGTTCTCGCCGTCGCACTCAAAAACTAATTTACGAACAGTAGCTACAACAGGCTTATGATACTTAATAGCGGTAACAGCCGCAGTCTCAAGCTCAGACCACATCTTTACAATTGCAGGATTTGCGTTACGCCATTTCCTAACCAGGTCAAGCTCAACTTGCTGAGACAATCCCATATCGTGGCCGCCCATTCTTTCAAGCGCATTAACCCCTCCGCCATAACCGAGAGCCAACTCAGAGATTTTGGACTTCTGCCTCAACTCAGAACCTTTAGTAATTGCTGAGATTGGAACACCGAACATCTTAGAACCTGTAGCCTCATAGATTTTACCATCACCGTTAAACACGTCCATTCTCCACTGTTCATTGGCATACCAGGAAATAACGCGGGCCTCAATAGCGGAGAAGTCAGCAACACCTATTAGCATACCCTCAGGAGCAATGATTGCAGTACGGATAAGCTGCGATAGAATGTCTGATACGTCATCATACATCATGCCAACAACATTAACATCACCAGTTTTTGCAGCTTCTCTTGCTATCTCAATATGACTAATATGGTTCTTGGCAAGGTTCTGCAACTGCAGAAGACGACCGGCCCAACGGCCTGTCCGGTTTGCGCCATAGAACTGGAATGTGCCTCTGATACGCCTATCGTCCATAGCACAATTTAGCATCATCTGGTATTTCTTAATGGAGGACTTTGCAAGTTTCTTGCGTAAGTCCAGCATCTGGATAACATCAGGGAATTTTGCATAATCCTCATATAGTTGAGGCAAGTATCGCTTCTCAAATGACTCAGGCCTAAGACCTGTAATGGCCTCAATCCAGTCAGCAAGCTGAGCCACAGAATTAGGATTACTTAAGCCAGTCAAGTCTTGTGCTTCTTTAAGGACCTGGGCCGAGTACTTCTCGTTTATGTCAAGTGCCTTCTCAGCGAGGTCAAGGTCAAGCAGAATGCCTTTGTCGTTAATCTGCTGGTCTAAGATATAAAGCGCTAATTCAGACTCTGGCCATTCTACATGCATTTCTTCAGTGAGTTTATAAAATATCTCACGCTCAGACCGCACGTCGTAGTCATTGTATTCCTTATAGCTTTCCCATTTTTCTGGGTCGTCTTCTGGATAATTTCTGGTCTTGTTAGGGTCAGCCTTAGTAGGCTTACAAGGACACGAGAAGAACCTAATTAGCAGAAGTCCTGTAGCGAGTTTACGCTCTTTTATTTTGAGAACATCGCAGACGTCTTTCAATGCAAGGGGTAAGCCTGCATACGCAGACAAAATAAGAGTATCGCGCCATTGCTCAATAGAGGTCTTCATACCAATACGAGCAAAGCATCGGCGCTCAAAAGCAGAGTTATGCGCCACCTTAATAACATTAGGGTCATTAAGGGCGTTAATCAGACGTTCAGGCCATTCTTCGCCATTTACCAGGTCAACAACAGCAACCGGTTCATGGTTAAAAGCATAGCCACAAATAAGAACCTCGAACTCCGGGTCTTCAACATATTTGTAAAGACCTACAGTTTTCAAATCTCTCGAGGAGTACGTTTCTAAATCTATAAATAAGTAGTCCATAGTGCGCTCAGCTAGGTTCGAACTAGCATTGTCAGCAAGCGGTCAAGCGAGACTGAGAACTTACCATTAGTCTATGAGCGCTGTCCTTAAAATCATTAAGCTGATATTGTATTTCACAACACAATACTTGTAACCCGGACTGGTAACGAACCAGCTAATGTTTGATAACTAATCAAAACTACGACGCCTTTCTATTACGTCCTATCCGAGTTAAGAGTACTACAGCATGTCGCTGTCTTTGTACTCATTGTCACCACCGAAGTCCTGCTCTGCGGAAGCACCTGCAAGTGGCTCACCTTCTGCTAACTTCTGGAGGTTCTGCAAACCGGCAGCAATACCTTTGTTACCGTTAGCATTGAATGCGTAGAAGTTAATAGAGGCACGGCCGTAGCAGCCAGAGTAGAAGTCCTCTGGAGTGATAATTTCATTCAGCTGAGCATCAACTACGCCTGGACGACGATTACTGCTTGCATTGAAGAAGAAAGCATCGGCATAAGCTTCGTCATCAGGACGGTCAACGTCGCCATCGCGAAGCGGAATCTTTATGTTGGCAGGAATCTTGCCACTCTTATCAGCAAGCTTTGCTTTTCCAGCGGCCTTCGCAGCTTCGATAGCCTTGTTGATGCGGTCAAGCGTAGCTTTATCGCTCTTTGGAATGATGATAGAAACACTGTACTTAGGCTCAGACTTCTCATCCATAGCCTTTGGCTGAAATACAGCCACATAACTGAAGCGTACTTTTCCAGTTACAACTTTTGTTGTTTGTTCCATAATGATACTGAACTATTTGGTTAACTTAATACAGAGTATAGTCTGGTCTACTTTGTCAGCGACTACTTTCAAAGTCCTGATGAGATTCTAACTCAAAGAAGTCATCTTGTTAGAAAGCTCGCCAGTGTCTGGGTTTACATACTTATAGCTTTCATCCAGAACATCTATAACAGCCATCTTGCTGTTACTGTAGTCAGGAGATACGAGAATATCGCCAACGGCAACTTTAGATTCAGTGTTGTAGGCATATTTCTTTTTACAAGTGCCTTCAAATACTACAACGATTGTGTTCATAATTTTAATTATTGAAAATCTTTTTGTGCTTGTGTTATACCGATAGCAGGACGTTTATCGTCCTCAGGAACAAGAGTAGGAGTACCAGCAGGCTTTACTACAATATCGGCAAACAGTGTTGAAAATTCTTTCTTACCTACTGCACGTTCAATAGTAGTCAAGCTACTAAGCTTGGTAGTGTAGAGTACGTCGTTAGGAATTTCAGGACAACGTTCGCGGATTGTCTTCTCTGCAAGGTCAGGGTCAATCCACTTGCGGACTGACCGTCCCTCAACCAGCTTAAGACCAGGCCACTGCTTGCCCTCATTAACGGCTTGATTTTGTGCATACTCTGTAACAGAGTTAACCCAGCTTGTAAAACTTGGAGCACGACGAACAATGTCCGCAATGTCCTCATCAGACAACATTCGTGGGTCTTCTGCAAAGTCAGCTTTGGCGATTTTGACTTGCTCTTCATAAAGAGCACGGCAACGAGTCTTAACCGTGCAGAATTTGCACCAGTCGCCTGGCAGAAGCTCGCCCTCACCATTCCAGGCCATTCTTGCTTTAGGTTTGAGCTCCTCGAGCGCCCACTTGTTCAAGTCTTCAACTGAGATTTGGAACGAAGAAATGTTGTCAATTCTTGGCTGAACAATCGTAAGTAGGACCTCTTTGATATCGTAAATACCAGAGAAGATTTGAAGAGCGCCAAGTCCGTAAAGCATAAGCTGAGAGTTCCAATCTGCATAAACCGGTACGCCCATACCATACTTGAAGTCAATACATTCCAGAACGTCGTCGCTGATAACACAGCAGTCTGCAGTACCAAAGCCTTCGGGAATAAATTCCGTAAGATTAAGTTTCTGCTCAACAAACATACTAGCCTGCTTCTCATGGGCGAGTGCTTCCATATATTCATTGGTACAGTACTCAACATATTGGTCTACATAATTCAGCATGTCCTCTGTAAAAAGCTCATTGCTCATCAAGCGCTCGAGCTCGTCATTGAACTGCTTATCAGTACACTTATGAAGAATATCGTGCTCCAAATAGAGAGCGCAAAAGGCGTGAGCCAGCGTACCTTCCTTAGCATAAGCGGAATCAGTTTTTATACCGAATCTCTCCTCAAGTCTTGGAGCCGGAGTACAATGTAACCAGCGGCTTGAAAGTGAAGCTGACAAAAGGGCATGCGACGTAGGAGCCGGAGCCTTTTTAGGTGATGTACTTAATGTTTTCATTACTTCAATGACCTACCGTAAGTTACTTCATTCTGCTGGTACGTAAGCGAGCTGGAATAGCGCTTAACTAAAGTCGAACCAGTGGGAACTGGTCCAATTGCAGTAGGAGCTATTAAACCGGCATCTGCCTTTTTTTTGTAAGCAAGCGAAGACAAAGCTTCTCTTACACTACGCCATAGTTCCCAGTTTTCACGGCCAAAGCGATTGGCTGCTTCTCTAAGCCTTCTTGTTTGTGATTTGCCCATTACTCAAGACCCTTAAGAAAGTCGTACATTTCCTGATACTTGGCCATGTCAAGTTTTGTAATTGACGGAGTACTAAGCTCTGTGAGCTTCTGCTTTATTTCCACACGATGCGCATTCATCTTAGTCATTGCCAGTTCACGAAGACCGTCAATTGTAATAGAAGATTGTGTAGATGCTGTAGAAGCTGGCGCAGCGGCAGGCTTAGGCTGTTCAGCCGGTTTCTGTTGTTCAGCTGGTTTCTGTTGTTCAGCCGGTTTCTGTTGTTCAGCTGGTTTCTGTTGTTCAGCTGGTTTAGACTGCTCTCCCGCAGACTTAGCCAGACCTCCGAATAACGAGCTCAGGAAAGCCTGAGTGCCGTCATCGAGTTTTACATTTACGTTAATTTGAATAGATTCCATCTATAATACTGTTAATGATGTTTACTAAGTCCTGAACAAGCAAGTCGCCATCTGCAACAACGTCTTTAAACAATTCTTTGTCGTCCGCTGTAACGGTTAACACGTGAGTAGCGTAAATATACTTAGCTACATAAATACCTCGCTTAATACAGAAGCTATCCTGCTTTTCTGTAGCATCGTGCCACAAGTCACAACCCGCTTCATATATAGTGGAAACAGACACGCCCACATACTGCGCGAGGGCTTCAAGCTGGTCTACTGAAACGTGGCCCTCTCCTTTAAGAATTCGACGGAGTGCGAGGTCGGCGTTCTTGTTTGTCGGAAACATAACGCTTGCTACGTCAGCCTGATTTAGCTTGTAGTTTTTAAGCACGTTGCTTAAATAAAATAGTGATTGCTGTTCTTGCATTGTTCTGCCTCATTTATTTTCATAGCTAATTCAGCTGATAAAAAATGATATTCTTTTTCTCTATACATATCACCTATGAATATAGCCATATAT
>ERZ1034873.691-NODE-691-length-16358-cov-5.919340_pt1 | contig 16358 bp, 19 predicted proteins | sample MGYA00520689_ERZ1034873 | MGnify/ENA primary metagenome ERZ1034873 (study PRJEB33766, sample SAMN09781722) | gut metagenome | biome: gut microbiome | host: Homo sapiens | place: Madagascar | study: EMG produced TPA metagenomics assembly of the PRJNA485056 data set...
GTTATCAGATATCAAGGAGGAGCAAATGCCCCTTATTGCTCCATTTTACCCCATTACTCGATCTCCCAGGGAAATTGTAGCTAATAATGCAGAGAGTAAGCAAATAGAGGCGAATAAGCCTAAAACAAGTCCCAGTTCCAGACAAACAGTTGACACGCATAGTGCCAAGGGAGGCAGATTTCAGGGGCTTCCGCTGGAATTAAATATTGCAAATGACGGCGTATGGGATAGCATGTGCAGCAAGGAATACATCGGGGTATACTATCTGAATACGACGGGGAAAAATGCAGGATATTATGTCAACAAAACAGGAAACGTGCGCTTCCCTGCATCCACATCCCGCAGCACAATGATTTGCTCTTCATCATACAGGGTCTATTTTGAGGACTTCCCTTTTGCAAGTGAAATTGAAACGGGAGGAGGCAGCTGGTTCTCTAAGCGCGATGATTTTATTTTCTGTAAGAATAACAGCATTAAAAGTGCTTCTTTCTGTGGAACCAAATTTTCAATCAGGAATGGAAATATGCGTGGCATTGGCTCCGTGGGGACAGCTAAACTCCTTTACACGGGAAAGGAGGAGTCGGTGGACGAGGATGGCATTGGCTCCGCAGGGACAGCCAACATTGGCTCCGTGGGGACAGCCAACAATGGTTCCGTGGGGACAGCTAAACCCCTTCCAGTCATATCCCCACAGGTATCGAGCTGGGTGACGCTGTTCCTGTGGTGAGAATCAAGTGCTGGCCACCAATTTAATTATCGCCTCGCCCCCTATAAGGGCAGGAATAGAACCACAAGTAGACACGAATATCTTCCGCGTGCATTCCCGCTTCCAGAACTGCCCGGACTTAGCCCGACTGCCCCACTTTTTAGTGTATTTCGTGGTTCTATTACCCTCCGTCGCTGAGTTTTCAATCCACATCCACAGCGGGCATGGATGTGGAATCCAACGCATCTGTCTCCCAGACAATCGTTCAGAACTAACAACGCAAACCGCATAGCAGTGGCAGGATATTAGCCGTGGATGGAGTGAATGCTGCAAATTATTAATGCAGCTCGCGGCAGGAGGCGAAATCAGATCCAAGGCGGAGCTTTCCTTGAAGCTGAGCCCACCTTCGGAAAGGAGTCCGAAGGCTAGCGGGACAGGCAGGAAGAAAAAGGCCATGGCGGAACGCCGCCATGGCCGCGACAACGAAAGGAGAAGACAAAATGCCTTCATTCAAGGACACGGAGGGGAGGGTCTGGACCCTCAGGATAACAGTCGCGGCAATCCGCAGGATCAAGGACATCGCGGGGATAGACCTGGGGGATTTCTCCGTCTTCGGCGAAGGCGGCCCCTTCTCCGACCTGGGGAGCGACTCCTGCCGCCTTGTCGAAATAGTCTACGCGGCGGTCAAGCCGGAGGCGGACATCATCGGGGTCACCATGGAGAAGTTCATGGAATCCTTCGTCGGCGAGACGGTGGTCAAGGCGTCGGAGGCTCTTCTGGAGTCCCTCGCTGATTTTTTCCCGGGGAGCCAGGGCCTTCTGATTCGCCGGGCGCTGGAACTGTCGGGAAAGGCGAAGGAGGACGCGGACGCGCAGCTGAGGCGGTTCGTGGAGGAGACGCTGGAAAAAGCCTCTGGGAGGCGATAGACGAGTTCGCCGCCGTCCTAGGATGCGACCCGTCGGGCTTTACGCTCCGGAGCCTCTCAAGGATGGCGCTGTTCCGCCAGAGGGCGGACTGGGACCGCACGGCGTCGCTTCTGAGCGCCCTCTACAACCTGAACCGCGACCCCTCAAGGTCGCGGGCGATGTCGCCGGGGGACTTCAATCCGTACAGGATGCGGGACGCAGGACGGGCGGCGACAGTGGCAACCCCGAAGGAGGCGGCGGAAATCTTCAAGGCACTGGCGGGAGGAATGGGAAGATGAAACGGCGGAGTGCTCCTGATGTTTAGTAGAGGTCCTTGGGCCCCCAAGGCATGCCGGCCAGAAGTTCGTCATTTGCTTTTTTACTTATCCCAGCTCCGTTCAATACCGCGTAAAGTTTGGGAGTTCTTGTTACGCTGTTGATTCTAACCTTATATGCTTCTACATACACCCCCAGATACGGTCGAAGTTCCTCGATTTCGATGTCATTTGCCAGTTCCTGGAGAGTTCCTGGATAATCTGCAAACGCCTCGTGTACATCCTGAACTGGGTAGTGGATACCTTTTACCCTGTCATAGACTGTATACCATCGGCCGTCGTATTGCTTAACTGTGACAAGATAGCGTTTCATAAACCTCATCCTCCATACTGATAATGTAGCATGCCAACATGAATAAGACTCCGCTTAGTGATAAATATGCCGCTTATTCGTTCCTGCAAGTTGTTGTTGATTCCGATAAATTTTTACAGGAGCTGAAGGGTGTAGAGGACAGGGTTCAGGTTTTTGCCAAGACCTGTGTTAAATACGGCACGCCTCTTCAGGAGATGGGCGAGGCGATGTTCGCGCCCTTTGCAAAGGGCGCGTCCGTCTTCGCGGCCTTCGACGACGTGATGCGGCGCGTCGGCGCCGTCACCGCCGCATCGGTGGAGAAGCTGTCGGAATTGGGCGACCTGGCGAAGAGCCTGGGCGCATCCACCGCCTTCACCGCCGCCCAGGTCGCCGCCGGGATGCAGTCCCTGGGCATGATGGGCTTCTCCACCGAGGAGATCAGGGCATCCACCGCCGCCATTATGAACCTTTCCCAGGCGACGGGGACGGAGCTTGCCGTCGCAGCCACCATCGCCGCCAACAACCTGCGGGTATTCGGGATGGGGGCGAAGGACATCGGCAAGGTGTCCGACTACCTGGCGGCCACCGCCAACGGCTCGGCGCAGACGCTCACCGACCTCGGGGAAGCCTTGAAGACCGCCGGCCCCGCCGCCGCCTCGGTCGGGCAGACCGTCCGGCAGACCTCCGCCGCCCTTGGCGTCCTGGCCAACATGGGCATCCGCGGAAGCGTGGACGAGGACGGCGAACATACTCTCCCTCGTCTACAACATGAACAGGTCGGAGAAGTCGCCCAGGCTTTCGCCTGACGACTTCAACCCCTTCCGCGATGGGAAAGGCGGAGTGCCGATGGTGGCGAAAACGCCAGGAGAAGCCGCAGAGTTCTTCAAGGCAATGGCTGGAGGCTAGCGGTACATGGGGCCGAATGGTGTGATGTGCCTTCGGGCTCCGCCTTGTTCTAGCGCTCTTCTCATCACGCCCTTCTCGGTCAGGTGTGCTAAGACGCCGATCCCTGAACCGAAGTCCTTCAGTTCATAACGCTTGACAAAGGTGGGGATAGGATTTGGTTCACCAGGAATCTCCAGGATATAATCAAAAGAATCTTTGGCTTTTTCCGGATCCTTAAGCGCGTCAAGGACTTTTTTGCGAACAGATCCAAAGAATAATCCCATCTTCTTCCCTGTTTTACTTTCCTTGACATAGAAGTTTCCACCGCCTAGCCAGTTTGTGACATAAACTCTAAACTGCTTTTCCATTTTCGCCTCCTCTTGTGCTCTTGTGGAACCCAACATTAATCTAACACGGAAATGGCTACATACACAGGTTCAAGTGACAAATATTCAGCATTTGCCCTCCTTCAGCTTGTTGTCGACAACAAGGATTTCAAGGAGGCTATGGGGGCAATAAATGAGGACTTGGGACGATTTGTAAAGAAATGCCTGTATATCGGGCAGAACCTAGAGACGGTCGGGCGTTCCCTGGTGGCGCCCCTGTCGGCTGCCACGGCTGTATTCTCCGACTTCGACGACAAGATGCGCCGTGTCGCGGCCGTGACGGGGGCTGGCTCCGGCGCAATGGCGTCCATGACCGAGGTTGCGAAGAAGCTCGGCGCGGCAACGGCCTTTACCGCGTCCCAGGTCGCCGAGGGAATGGGCTCCCTGGGCATGATGGGCTTCTCCCCCGGGGAGATAAAGGAGGCCATCTCCCAGATGATGAATCTCTCCATGGTGACGGGGACGGAACTTGCCGAGGCGTCGACCATCGCGGCGAACCAGCTTCGCGTCTTCCGCATGGACGCATCCAAGACAGGCGAGGTGGCTGACATCCTGGCGGCCACCGCCGCCCGATAATGTCTTTTCCACTGCAAAGCGATGCTGATTGTAACGCCTTCGACGCCCCAAGACTGATGAACCACCCCTCGGCCTTCCTTAAAAATGTATCAATAAATGTGTGTTCTAACCTGGTGTGTGTAAAAAGTGATGTATACTATAGGCATTGACAAGAGAACACGGTGTTTCAATGAACTATAACGAATTGGCCAAACTGATGAAGAAAGCCGGATGGCAGTTTGACCGGAATGGGAAGGGAAGCCACAAGATCTGGCGTCATCCGGAACGCCAATATCAGATTCCGATTCCTGACCATGGGAGCAAGGAAATAAAACCAAACCTTGTTCGGGCAATCATAAAACAGGCAGGAATCCAGATTTAACCAACAGGGGGTAAGCCCCCGCATAAAAGGAGCATAAAATGGAAAAGAGAATGTACTGCATGTTCGTGCATGACGGTGGAGATGGCAAGGGGGGCCTTTGGTGCGAGTTTCCGGATCTTCCAGGATGCATGACCGATGGAGATGATCTTGAAGATCTGATGAGGAACGCCTCCGATGCATTGGAAAGCTGGATTGCCGCAACGGTTGACCATGGAGAGAAACTGCCCGACGCCTCTGATGCCGATGCGTTGAAACAGAAGGCCGCTGCCGCCGATGAACCTGTCCTCTTCGTGGTCCCCGTGACCGCCTATAGGCCGTCGGTTCCTGTGCGCATCAACATCACTAGCACGGAAGACAAGATCGCCGAAATCACCGCCTTCGCCAAGCGTGTCGGCCGCACACGCTCTGAGTTGATGGTGGATGCTACGCTCGAATACGTCCGCTCCAACGCATAGCCCCCACACATCCTGAATTCTATTTCGCCAGGCGCTGGAACTGTCGGGAAAGGCGAAGGAGGACGCGGACGCGCAGCTGAGGCGGTTCGTGGAGGAGACGCTGGAAAAAGCCTCTGGGAGGCGATAGACGAGTTCGCCGGCGGACTTCAATCCGTACAGGATGCGGGAGGCAGGACGGGCGGCCTGGGCGGCGTATAAATGCAGCAGTGATGCCTACACAGGGCTTGCAGCATCGTCGCGCCACCCCCGCCAAAAAACTGGCCAACATGGAGGCCAGAGTATTTTTATAAAATCACAACCTATACAGAAGCAACAAGATAGAATGGTATGCCCGGCAGGGATCGAACCTGTAACCTTCAGCTCCGGAGGCTGACGCTCTATCCAATTGAGCTACGGGCACCCAATAGAATTGCCTTTCATTGGAGGGAGTGCATAAGATAATCTCGGTTCAGTCGACTGCAAGGCGGGCTTGTGGCGCTCCTGGAGGCATTTTTCTTGCGTGACGAGTCCGCCGGGTGCTACATTAAGCGTGTTTTTTGCCTTGTCATTCTTCTTTTGGAAGTCAACCCATCCACACCATTCCGAAGGTCAGGAGCCTCGACACCATGTCACTTCGTCCGCAACCCCATCATCTTCGTTTTCGCCAGGTTCATTTGGACTTTCACACATCTGGCGAGATTCCTAGCATTGGCGAGCGTTTCGACAAGAAGGAGTGGCAGTCGACCCTGAAGGCCGCCCATGTCAACTCCATCACCCTGTTTGCGAAGTGCCACCATGGCTGGCACTACAACAACACCGAGGTTGGGCACCGTCATCCGCACCTTGACTACGACCTGCTGCGCGCTCAGTTTGACGCATGCAAGGAAATAGACGTCAACGCACCGATTTACATCTCCGCGGGTTTTGACGACGCCTTGGCGGCCGAGCATCCCGAGTGGGACTCGATTCCCGTCGACCTCAAGACCATGAAGCCCGTTGCCCAGAGCAACCTTGACGCGGGGTTCCACAAGATTTGCTTCAACTCCACCTACGTCGAGCACCTTTGCGAGGAGATCAAGGAGGTCATCCGCCAATTTCCCAACTGCGATGGCATCTTCCTTGACATCATCTGCCAGTGGCCCTGCGCCTGCCAGAACTGTGTCGACATCATGAAGAAGAAGGGTCTTGACCCCCACAATCCGGAACATCTCCAGCAGGTTGCGCAGGAGGGTCTTGAGAGATACTACCGCATGACCACGGAGGCGGTTCTTTCGGTTGATCCGAAGATGCCGATCTTCCACAACTCCGGCCATGTCAAGCCGGGGGACCGTGCCACCCTCGACAACAACTTCTCCCACCTTGAGCTGGAATCGCTGCCCACGGGCGGCTGGGGCTACGACCACTTTGCACTCTCCGCAAAGTATGTCCAGACACTCTCCCATGACTACCTGGGCATGACCGGCAAGTTCCATACCTCCTGGGGCGAATTCGGAGGCTACAAGCATCCAAACGCACTCAAATACGAGTGCGACGCAATGCTCGCCTTCGGCGCCAAATGCAGCATCGGAGACCAGCTCCATCCATGCGGAAAGCTTGACAAATCAACATACAGGATCATTGGCGAGGCACTCGCGGACGTCGAAAAGAAGGAACCCTGGTGCGACTACGTCAAGAACGTCGCCGAAATCGCGATTCTGACAAAGGCGGCCGTCGAGGCGACCACCGCCCGCGACATCCACGGGGACATCGGCGCGGGGCGGGTCCTCCTCGAAGGACACTTCCTCTTCGACATCATCGACATGGCGGCGGACTTCGGCAAGTACAAGCTCATCGTCATTCCAGACGACGTGCTGATTCCCGCCGCGCTGAAGACAAGGCTGGACGCCTACCTGGCTGATGGCGGACGCCTGCTCCTCTCCGGCAGGAGCGGCCTTGACGCGGACGGCAAGCCCCTCTTCGACATGGGTGTCGAATTCTCCGGGGAGAGCCCCTACAAGATCGACTACATGATTCCCGTCCCCGAGTTGCAGGGGACTGACATCGACTCCCCAATGGTCATGTATCAGCCGAGCCAGCGCATCAAGGCGACCGCGGCCGGCGCAAAGGCGCTTGGTGAAATCTACGACCCGTATTTCAACAGGACCGACCGGTTCCACTTCTGCTCGCACCAGCACACCCCGTATCGCCCCGACCCCACGGAATATATCTCCGGCGTCCAATACAAGGGTATCACCTACCTTGCGCACCCGGTCTTCACCATCTACAAGGGATGGGGATGCGTTCCCTTCGCGGAGTATCTCAGGAAGATAGTGAAGCTTGCGCTTGGCGGCACTCCGCGCCTGGAATGCAACATGCCATCGACCGCGCGCGTCAGCGTCATGGACCAGGCGGGAGAGAACCGCACGGTCATCCACCTGCTCTACGCCAACGTGATTCCCCGTGGCGGCGACAAGGTAATCAACGGGCTTGAACTCTGGGGCAACGGAATCGTCATCGAGGAACTCATGCCCCTGCGCAATACGGAAGTCACATTCCTCCCGGAAAAGCCCGTGAAGTCACTCACCCTCGAACCCCAGGGAACCGCCCTGCCCTTCGACACACTCCCGGACGGACGAATCACCTTCAAGGTCGATGAGTTCTCATGCCACCAGATGGTGGTGGCGCACTACTAGGCCGTTGCCGGAAGTAAAGACCAGGGGGAGCCGGCGCCGAAAGACGTCGGCTCCTTCCTCTTGTCTGAACCGCCAACATCCGAGACAGCAGGGCAAACTATCAACATGGCAAGGGTTCTATTCGTCTGTCACGGAAACATCTGCCGCAGCCCAATGGCGGAATTCGTCATGAAGGACATGTTGCGACACGCAGGAATCGAAGATGTCGATGTCGAGTCGGCAGCCCTTCATACCGACGAAATCGGCGGCGACATCCACCCCGGGACGAAAAGGAAGCTGCGGCAGGAGGGAATCCCCTTCGGACACCGCGCCGCCTGGCTCCTGACAGCCGCAAAGGCAAGACGATACGATATGATCATCGGAATGGATGCGCACAACCGACGAGACCTGCAAAGGTTGCTGCCAGCCGATGAACAGCACAAAATCCACAGCCTCCTGGACTGGTCGCCAAACCCCAGGGACATCGCGGACCCATGGTATACGGGAGACTTCGACGAAACATACAGAGATGTCGTCGAAGGATGCGGAGAATTACTGAAACTCCTGGGCGGCAAATAAACGCCGACTATAGCATTATCATTATAACTACTTGAAAATCAATCACTTGCGTGATTGCCTTCATCCGAAGGGGTATCAATGACCTCCGACTCGTCGCAGGACTCCGACGGCTTTTCGGAGCCGCTCTTCATTTCGGTCTGGAGACGGACAGAGAAGGGAAGCCCCTTGACCTGCAATGATTGCCTGACGAAGATATTGAAGGCGGTCGTCAGGTTCATTCCCAGGTTGCCGAAGAGCTCCTCCGCTTCCTTCTTGAGGTCAATCTCCATTCGGATGGAGAGATTTGTTGACTTTGGCTTTTTCATATTGCAGAATGTATCATTTTTTACGGAATTTGCACGAAGATTTCAGTAAAATTTGCAAAACCTTCAATAAAATGATATATTCTCCTCGTTTACGCGATCTGTTTTTGTTCTTTTGGTTTGAGTCTCAAGTTTCTTTCATTTCAACGAAGGAGGTCATTATGATGCTGAATCTTTTGGAAGAGGGTTTCAACCTGGGTCTTGGCGTTGCGTCTCTTGCCTGTGGGAAGGTTGACGACTTGGTGAAGGAGACCCTGGACAAGGTTGGCGTGAAGGTTGAGGACAGGGCTGAGCTGCGCCAGAAGCTGATTGACGAGGGCAAGGCCGCCCGTGAGCGCATTGCCTCCACCGTGAAGGAGCAGAGTGCAAAGGTCAGCGAGTACATGCCATTGGCTGGCAAGCTTGACGCCATCCTCGGGAAGCTGGAAAAGCTCGAGGCGGAGATTGCAGAGCTGAAGGCTGGAAAATAGCCGAACTCGAATCATATTCTGAGGACGCGCGGGAGCGAGGTTGCATCCGCGCGTCTTTTTTATTGCCATGCTTCAGGACTTGGACACAGAGCGCGAAAGCGCGTTCTTCCGCATCTTCCAGGAATACTTTGACTTGGAGAGGGACGTAGGGAGGCAGCACGACTCCGCGAACTACTCCCTCGACAGGCTCTATCCGCTGGCTGCCATCGCCGGCAACCCCGAGCGCGGCATGAGGCTCGTCCACATTGCAGGAACCAAGGGCAAGGGCACCACGGCGTATCTCACGGGCGCCCTCATCTCAGCCTCCGGCCACAAATGCGGCGTCTTCTCCAGCCCGCATCTCGACACAGTCAGGGAACGCTTCCAGGTCGACGGGGAGCTTGCGACATACGATGAACTGGAAGGCATCGCAATCCCGCTCTGCGAAAAACTCCGCGAGGCAGACCTTCATCCGTCCCTCTTCGAAATATTCACAGTCCTGGCGCTGCAGCTCTTCCGCCAGAAGGAAGTCGAATACGCAGTCCTGGAGACAGGCATCGGCGGACGGCTGGACGCCACGAACTACCCCGAAAAGAAGGCGCTGACCATAATCACCCCCCTCAGCTACGACCATACTGCGCTGCTGGGAAGCGACATACGGCAAATTGCCCTTGAGAAGTCGGGGATTCTCCGTGCGGGGACTCCACTCGTCCTGGCAAGGCAGCCATACCCTGCGGCAGAGAAGACCGTCCTGGAATGCGCGGCAAAGCTGGGCGCCGAGGTATTCCGTTCCGAGGGAACCTCCGCTCCGGACTGGCTCCCACGCAACTCCGCTCCGTATCTCCACGAAAACCTCCAAAGCGCATGGAAGGCAGTGGAACTGCTTGGAGTGACGCCAAGGCGGGAGACCTTCCGGATGCCGCGGCTCCGCGCACGCTTCGAAACACTCCGGGAGGAGCCCCCCGTGATTCTGGATGCCGCGCACAACGGCGACAGCGCCAGACGCCTCGCCGAGGCAGTCGCGGAATGCTACCCGGGACGCCACTTCGTCTGCATCCTTGGAAGTGTCCCGGGAAAGGACGTGGCTGGGATCGTGGAGGGATTGAAGGGGATGGACGCGGAATTCATCCTCACCAACCCCGAGACCCCGCGGGGAAGCGCCCTCCCCGAACTGGAGGCGGCCGCGCGGAAAGCCGGGCTGAACATCCGGGAAGTAATGCCAGTCATCAAAAGCCGTGGCGACCTGCCACAGGACATGCCATTGCTTTTCACCGGGTCGTTCTTCACCGCGCTTATCGGTGAGGAACTCTTCTGACAACGGGGCAGCCACCGACCGCCCAAACCAAAGGCTCTATCTGGGCGCCAGCTTCGTCAGACCAATCCCGTGGGAACTCTTCAGCAGAATCCAGTCCCCGTCGCGGGCTATTGACATAAGGCGGGCGCGCGCCTCCTCCACATCCCCGCACGATATCAGGCGTCCGTCCTCGACAAGCGCCTTGGCGGCGGAGCACATTGCCGACCCCACCGCCACAATGCACGCTTCGGGAAACCGCTTCCGCGCAAATTCCAGGACCGCCTTGTGTATTTGCACCACATCGCCCCCAAGCTCCAGCATGTCGCCAAGGGCAAGGATTGCGCGGGCGCCCTTCGGCTTGACCTCGCAAAACCACTCTATTGCGGCTCGCATGCTCGTCGGATTCGCATTGAAGGCATCGTTCACCCAGTGGACTCCCGCCCTCTCGACGACCTCCATCCGCTCGCCGGGAAGGACGCAACGCTGAAGCCCGGCCACAACCTCGTCTGGCGTACAACCAAATGCAGTGGCCGCAAGGGCGGCACACGCGCCGTTGGAGGCCGAATGGGCGCCGCCAAGGCGCCAGCGCACGAGACGCTCCTCGCCGGATGAACGCCATTTCAGGCGAAGACGGAAGAGCCCATCCTCCTCCCCGAGATACTCGTACTCCAAATCTGCGTCCGAGCTGTTCCCGAAGGCAAGGGTACGTGCGCCGTCGGGGACGGCGGCGCGGAGGATTTCAGCGCCCGTGGCGGCGGCGGGGTAGACCGCGGTCCCGCCAGGAAGGATTCCCTTGAAAATGGAGGATTTTTCGCGGGCAACCCCCACCAAATCGTGGAAGAACTCCAGGTGCGCCTCGCCAATGTTGCAGACGACCCCCACCTCTGGAGGCGCCAACCTCACAAGCGAGGCTATCTCCCCGGGGTGGTTTGTCCCCATCTCGATGACGGCCACACGTGTCGCCCCGTCAATTCTGTAGAGATTCCTGGGGACTCCGAAGTGGTTGTTGGTCGAGCCAGCCGTCTTTAGCACCCCTCCGGGAAAGTGTTCCTCAAGGATTGCGGCGCACATCTCCTTCGTGCTTGTCTTCCCGCAGCTTCCAGTGATTGCGAGAATCCTGGCCTGGGGAAACTGCGCGCGGTGCCAAAGCGCCAGCTGCTGATATGCGGCAAGGGAGTCCTCCACCTTCAGGCAGGGGCATCCAGACGCCGAGGCGGCCTGTAGAACCGACGGCGGCGGGTCGTCCTGGACCAGGAGGCATCCCGCGCCCTTTTCGAGGGCGGAGGGGAGATACATGCGCCCGTCCGTCAATTCTCCCTTGATGGCGATGAAGAGCTCTCCTGGCACAAGGGTGCGGCTGTCGTCGGTGAGCCTTTCGACTCCCGAATCCATTGACCCTGGCGCAACAAGCCATCTGCCGCAGGTGGCCTTTTCAAGTTCGGCGAATGAAAGGAAGGGCATTTCCAGACAGCGCGGTCGTCTCTCTAGAGCTGGTCGACGGGGGTGTTGAGAGTATCCTCGTCAAAGGGGGCTTCCTCCTTCGTCGGGGTGGAGGGCTTTGCGGGCCCCTGGGGGCGGATTGCCTGGGAATCGGGCAGCTTCTTGTGGATTTCGGCGATGATTCTTTCGGCCAGCGCCTCGTCGGACTTGATGAGCGCCTTCGTCTGTTCGGCGCCCTGCCCCAGCTGCATGTCACCGAAGGAGAACCAGGAGCCACGCTTTTCAATCACATGCATGTCAAGCGCAACTGCGAGAATCGAGCCGGCACGGGAGATTCCCTCGTTGAACATGATGTCGAACTCGCACTCCTGGAAGGGGGCGGCCAGCTTGTTCTTGGCAATCTTCACCTTCACCTTGTTGCCCTGCGAACGGCCGTCAGGGGACTTGATGACCCCGGTACGGCGGATCTCCATTCGCATGGATGCGTAGAACTTGAGGGCACGGCCGCCAGTAGTTGTCTCGGGATTGCCGAACATGACGCCAATCTTCTCCCGAATCTGGTTTGTGAAGATGACGCAGGTGTTGCTCTTGGCGGCAATGGGGGTGAGCTTGCGGAGCGCCTGGCTCATGAGCCGGGCCTGGAGGCCGACATGCTGGTCGCCCATCTCGCCCTCGATCTCAGCCTTCGGAGTCAAGGCGGCGACCGAGTCGATGATCAGGACATCAATTGCATTCGAGCGGACGAGGGTCTCCGCGATATTCAGGGCATCCTCGCCGCAGTCGGGCTGCGCCACCAGCAGATTGTCGGTGTCAACCCCGATGATGCGGGCGTATCTCGGGTCAAGGGCATGTTCGGTGTCGACGAAGGCACAGGTGCCGCCCGCCTTCTGGGCGTTCGCGATGATGTGAAGGCACAGGGTGGTCTTTCCGCTGGATTCAGGACCGTAGATTTCAACGATTCTGCCGCGGGGGACGCCCCCGATGCCCGTCGCAATGTCAAGCGCCATGGAACCGGTGGAGATGGTCGGCACGTCAATATGCTGCTGGTCGCCAAGGCGCATGATGGAGCCCTTGCCGAACTCCTTCTCAATCTGCCCAAGGGCAAGCTTCAGGTTACGCTGCTGGATTTCATTCCTGGAGACAACGGGCTGTTCCTTTGCCATGATTCTGCGCGGCTATTGCCACCGCCGCTGGTGGGTGTTGATGCGAGTGTATTTTTGGCGAATGAAAAGTAGATGGTCTGACGCAGAAGATAGCGGGAAAACGCAGTTTGTCAAGCAGAATCTCTTGAAAAAGGCGAATTTTTATTCGTGTTTTTTGAGAGATGCGAGGCCGCCCTTGCGCCGGCCTCCTCAGAGTCTCCAGTAGAGATAGTCGTTTTCCTCGCACTCCTTGCGGTCGAGGATTCCCTTGACGTCGAGGAGCGCCTTCCTGCCCGGGGAGTAGAGGGCGGACAGGTCGGCGGGAGTCATCTGCGCAAAATGCCTGTGGGCGACTGCGATGACGACTGCATCAAGCCCGCCTAGTTCCTCGATTGGCGTGAACGAGACCCCGTAGAGCCGCTTCGCCTCCTCTGCGTCCGCGATTGGGTCCGCCACCTGTGGCTCAATGCCGTATTCGCGCAATTCCCTGACGATATCAAAGACCTTGCTGTTTCGGGTGTCGGGGCAGTCTTCCTTGAATGTGAAGCCGAGGATTGCGACGCGGGCGTTCCGGACGGGGCGTCCTGCGCGGATAAGCGATTTCACGCAGTTTTCGGCGACGTAGCGCCCCATTCCGTCGTTGATGCACCTTCCCGCGAGAATCACCTGGCTGTGGTATCCGGTGGTCTCAGCCTTGTATGTCAGGTAGTATGGGTCGACTCCGATGCAGTGCCCTCCCACAAGCCCGGGGCGGAAGTTGAGGAAATTCCACTTGGTCGACGCGGCCTCCAGGACGGACTTCGTGTCAATCCCCAGTCGGTTGAAGATAATCGAGAGTTCGTTCATGAAGGCAATGTTGATGTCCCTCTGGGAATTCTCAATCACCTTCGCGGCCTCGGCGACCTTGATGGTCGGCGCACGGTGGACTCCCGCCTTCACCACCAGCCCATAGACCTTCGCAACCTGCTCCAGGGTCTCCTCGTCCATCCCGGAGACTATCTTCTTGATATTCTCAAGACGATGCGCCTTGTCACCTGGATTGATGCGCTCCGGGGAATAACCCACCTTGAAGTCCCGACCGCAGGCAAGCCCCGACTCCCGCTCAAGAATCGGAACGCAGACCTCCTCCGTCACCCCGGGATAGACTGTGCTTTCGAAGACGACTATGCTCCCCGGACGGAGGTTCCGCCCCAGCAACCGGCTTGCCGACTCGATGGGGCGAAGGTCCGGGCGGTGGTCGTCAAGGACGGGGGTCGGCACTGCGACAATATGGAAGCAGGCCTCACGGAGCCTGGCCGGGTCGGAGGTGAACTCCACCTTCGTGGAGGCAACGGTCTCGTCGCCAACCTCGCACGTGGGGTCGACACCCCTCTTGTAGAGGTCGACCTTCTCCTGGTTGACGTCAAATCCGATGACGCGCACACTCCGGGCAAAGGCCACCGCGATGGGCAGGCCGACATACCCAAGACCAACCAGCGACAGCGCACCGTCACCGCCCTGAAGCCTCTCGTAGACTCTGAAATCCATTTCGCCTCCTTAATTTTCGACGATATTCACGCAGGAGCCGTCCGCGCAACCGCAACCGCCGCGATACCAGCCAATCGCCTCACGGAGCCCGTCCTGGAAATCGTAGGACGGGGCATACCCGAGGATGCGCCGGGCCTTTGAGATGTCGGCGCAGGAGTGGCGTATGTCCCCGGCGCGGGGCGCTTCGAAGCGCGGCTTCGCAGAGACTTCCAGGAGACCCTCGATGACACGCAGAAGCTCGAGCAGGGTGACACGCCCCCCCGCGGCAATGTTGAAGACCTCGCCTGACGCAGCCGCAGGGGCAACCGCGGCCCTGAGATTCGCCTCGACGACATTCTCGACGTATGTGAAGTCGCGGCTCTGAAGCCCGTCCCCGTAAATCACGGGCTCCTTTCCCGCAAGCAGGGAACTGACAAATCTTGGAATCACGGCCGCGTATGGCCCCTCGTGACTCTGGCGGCGGCCGAAGACATTGAAGTACCGGAGCCCCACCGTGGACAGACCGAAATGCCCCGTGTATTGGCGCGCCCACTCCTCGTCGCAGCGCTTTGTCAACGCGTATGGGGAAAGGGGCGTCCCTTCGCAGCCTTCGACCTTCGGCAGGCTCTCGTCGTCGCCGTAGACCGACGAGCTGGATGCGTACACCACCCGCGGGACTCCGCATCTTCGTGCAGCCTCGAAGACATTCAGCGTGCCCCGGATGTTGTTTTCGCAGTATCCTAGCGGGTCCTTGAGGGAACGGCCGACGCTGCCCCAGGCGGCCTGGTGAAGAACGCAGGAGACGCCGGCGCAGGCCGTCTCGCAGGCCGACAGATTCCTGATGTCGCCTTCGACAAACTCGTAGCGGCTGTCGCCCAGCAGGAAATCGACATTTGCCCGGCTGCCCGTCGAAAGGTTGTCAAGGCAACGGACACGGCATCCCTTCGCAAGCAGGGCATGACAGAGGTTGGAGCCTATGAACCCCGCGCCGCCTGTCACTAGAAATAACGTGCCTTCTGGAAAGGCCACATCGCCGTATCCCATTCAATTTCTCCTGGTTGTCTGCAAAAAAACATGCCTCGACATCAATATATCCCTCCCGACCGCCACTCTCCGTTTACCGCGCATGATGCAACTGGGAACTGACGACAAAAAAAACGCAGGCAAATGGCGGCGAGGACATGGGACGCGGCCGCCCCACGCCATTTTCCCCGGGCGTCTAACGCTCCGGAAAGGGGATGACGCCCTTTTCAAGGACGCCGTCCTTCCAGGGGATGTTCCAGGGTGGCGCAAGGGATTTGCAGGGGGCGCCGATGAAATCGTCGAGTAGACGCGCCTCGGTATGCCCGTCGACGAAGACTGCGTCAACGCGGTTGGCGTGGCGATTCGGCCCCTCCAGCTTTGAATCCCAGTCAAGGTCCAACTCCTCCATCAGGTTTTCCCAGGTGTTTTCACCGTAAATGATGCACGGATCCCCTGAGTCGCAGAGAAGGTAGACGCAGGATGGCTGGCGGATTGCAAAGAGGGGACCACGGTTGCCCTGGGTGCCATCGTAGTTCCATGCGTAGGAACCATCGTAGGCGCGAAATCCATCCGGAGTCGCATCAGGCTCCTTCGCCATGCTGGAAGGACAGATGAGCAGACGGGTCGACCCGTAGTACGGATAACTCCACCCCGGCCAGTTGAGACCAGGATGCTCCAAGGGAAGCGCCTTCGTGACGTAAGGGGGAAGACGCCCACGCCACTCGTCAGAATATAGGGTCATGGCCGAGGCCAGCTCCCGCAGGTTCGACATGCATTGAATCTGCGCCGCACGCTGACGAGCCTTCGATAACGTCGGCGCTAAAATCGAAACCAATACCGCTATTATGCCGACAACTGTCAGCATCTCTATGAGGGTAAAGCGCATTCTGCACATGGAAAAGCCTCCTCTACGCATCTCGAAACATGGCTTCAGGCATCCTGGACGAATATGCGGACGCCACTTGCCAAAGCATAAGGCGCAGAAGGTTTCAAATCAAGTCATAAATTACATAAACATAGATAGTTATATAATTGCGTCCACTTTTGTCACCGCACCACCACCGCGCCACCACCGCACCACCACCGCACCAC
>ERZ1034873.695-NODE-695-length-16308-cov-5.741894_pt1 | contig 16308 bp, 11 predicted proteins | sample MGYA00520689_ERZ1034873 | MGnify/ENA primary metagenome ERZ1034873 (study PRJEB33766, sample SAMN09781722) | gut metagenome | biome: gut microbiome | host: Homo sapiens | place: Madagascar | study: EMG produced TPA metagenomics assembly of the PRJNA485056 data set...
GGGGAGCCGCAGGAGGTGCGCCATTTCCGGCGCGGGGCTTACTCTAAGCCGACTAGAGGGGATTGCAAGCCCGGCCGGCGAAATTTTCCGGAAAAAAACTGATGAAGGGTTTTCCCGCGCCTCCCGGGGCCTTCTTCCCCCCTACATCAGGGCACGCACGGCGGAATCGCCGCGCGGGGCGCGCCCACGCGCGCCAACCAAGCACTACCCTCTCCATTCTCCTCCCTATTCCCTACCCAACGGAAGCCCACTGCATAGTGGCCACGCACTTCTCCCTCCATTCTTCTCCCTAATCTCTACTTTTGCGTATTTCGTGGTTCAGAAGCCACCTTCTTATTGGAGAGAGGCGTCTACGTGCGATTTGCCTTTAGATGAAGAGTGCGTTTTGTCCATGTTTGGCGAGTTCGGCGAACGTAGCGACTCCTGCGACCTCGTCGACCTCAACCAGTTCCTCGCGTGTAATGCCCATGACCCCCATCGCCATGTCGCAGGCAATGAAGCGGACTCCCGCGTCGCGTGCGTTTTTGATAAGTTCCGGGAGTGTCAGGACATTTTGTTTTTTCATGACGCTGCGCATCATAGCCGTTCCCATCCCCATCATATCCATTTTGGACATCGCAAGTTTTCTGGCTCCCTTTGGGAGCATCCATCCGAACAGCCTCGAGATGAAGTTCTTTTTTACGTATGGCGCGGGGTTTTTCCGCAGGACAGAGAGCCCCCAGAATGTGAAGAAGACATTCACCTTGACTCCTGCTGCGGCGAATCCGTTTGCCAGGATCATTGCAGCGAGAGCCTTGTCGAGGTCATTGCTGAAGAGAACGATGGAGATAGATTGTTCCTGGACGCAACTTGAGCACGGTGCGAGTGCGGATTGGCCGCCGTCTTTTGTGACATCTGCCTCAATATCATCTCCGTTGCGCATCAGATTTTCGACCTTGCAACCTGCTCCCCTCGCCCAGCTCTGGAGATCCGCCTCGAATGTCCGTGCGGCGACCAGGTGCACTCCGAATCCATCCTTGGCGTCAGCCATGACTGACTTCAACTTCAGGACAGGTCCTGGGCAAGGGAGTCCCCTCACATCCAGCATCTGGGAATTGTGTGCTGTCGGTTCATTCCCTGTCTTTGGAGTCGTGGGCTTCTTCTGTTGATGGTGGAACAACTTCCATGCCAGCCATCCGCCGGAGAGATTGCTTGCCCGGAAGCCATGTTGCTTCAAGATGCGTTCAGCGAGATAGCCACGCAATCCGACCTGGCAGTAGCATACGATTTGCCTTGACTTGTCGAGTTCTCCGAGACGCGATCGAAGATCACCCAGGCGTATGTTGACTGCGCCTGGAATTGCCCCAAGCCCATTCTCCTCGGGTTCGCGGACATCAAGGACGAGTGCGTCTGCGGGGATTGTGTCTGGATAGACCACATCGCTCAATCCAGAGAGCACATTTTCGGCGATGAACCCAGCGAAATTAACCGGGTCTTTTGCGGAGCCGAATGGCGGTGCGTATGCCAGCTCCAGTTCCCCAAGTTCCGGCGCCTTCAGGCCGTTTTGCATAGCCTGGGAGATTGTATCAATTCGTTTGTCTACCCCCTTGGCGCCTGTGATTTGTGCGCCGTAGATTGTCCCGTCGTTGCCAAAGAGCAGTTTCATGGCGAGCCTGGCGGCACCTGGATAATAGGATGCGTTTGACATGGGATGAAGGTATATCTTGCGGAAGTCGACCCCCATGGACTTAAGTCGCTCCTCCGTATATCCGACGCCTCCCGCCGTAAGGTGCCCGATCTTCACCACGCTGGCTCCGATAGTCCCCTTGTATGGCACTCTGGCGCCCAGGATATTGCCAGCGGCGATGCGTCCCTGCTTGTTTGCCGGCCCTGCCAGCGCGATAGCCGTCCTTCCTCCAAAAATGGGGTCTGCCACTTCGACTGCATCGCCGGCGGCGTAGATATCAGGATTAGAAGTCTGCAGGAACTCATTGACGATTATGTGGCCTCGTGAGGCGCATTCCAGCCCTGCCTCCCTGGCGATGGCCGAATTGGGGCGCACCCCAATGGATTCGATTACGAAATCCGCCTTGACCTGGCTGTTGTCGCTCAGAACAGCGGTGATTCCATTCCCGTTATCTTCGTATGCAGTGACATTCACGCCGAGTTTAAGGGCAATCCCCATGTCGGCCAGTTCATCCGCCAATGCGCAGGACATTTCGGGGTCCATTGTAGGAAGCACATGATTTCCCCGTTGGATGATTGTGACGGCGAGGCCTCGTTCACAAAGATTCTCGGCGGTTTCAAGGCCGACAAACCCAGCGCCCACCACAATCACTTTCCTTGCATCCTTGAGACGATCCACAACTCTGTCCATGTCAGAGATACTCCAAAGAGGCAGGATTCTGGGAGATGCATTTCCCGAGCTGTTTGGGACTGCGCCAGTGGCAAGAAGAAGCTTGTCGTAGGAAAAGGTCCTTTCGCCATCAGGAGTATTTGCGATGACCTGCTTCCTTGCAGGGTCAATGGAAGTGACCTCGTGCCTCGTCCTGACGTCCACGTTCAGCCATGCAGAGAATTTCTCTGGGGACATGACAAGAAGGCCGGAGCGTTCCTTGATGACCTTCCCAAGATGGTACGGGAGTCCGCAATTTGCGTAGGAGATGAACTCCCCCTTCTCCAGAAGCAGAATCTCGCAAGATTCATCCAGCCTGCGCAACCTTGCCGCCGCACTGGCTCCTGCTGCGACGCCACCGACTATTATGACCCTCATTTGTCTTCTCCCTGCCAAAGGCATGCTAAACTGATGAGCAAACGAAAACAGCGCAGGCAGCCACAACGGGGCGCATTCCTGCGGAATTATGTTTTAGAAGACACAGCCGTCCCATAACTTGACGGCGCAGTTGAAAAGATCGGTGTCATGGACATCTTAATGGCAGCCACCATGCAACCATAGGAGAAGGCCATGACACCGACAAGGCATACAATGTCCGTTCTCGCCCAGATTACAAGCTGGATACCGGACAGAATCATCGAAAACCTTGCCAGGAAGCACAGGATCCAGACCCGTTCGTTCAGCGCCACAAGCCATGTCATTTCCATGGTCTATGCCCATCTGGCCCATGCGCTGAGCCTGAACGACATCGAAAAAACAGGTCTCCTTGTACTCAATCGCACCCAAAAATCACTCATTTCATAAAATTATGGGACGGCTGTGAAAAACAATTTTGAACCACGAATGCACACGAAAGAACACGAATATCTTTTTTCATGAGACGGTGTCACTGAATTTCCATATTTCGTGTGTTTCGTGTATTTCGTGGTTATGACTGTTTTGTCATTTTAGTGTCCATTCGTGTCCATTCGTGGTTCTCCTCCCTACTCCCTACCTGACGGAAGCCCACTGCAAAGTGACCACGCACTACCTTTTCCCCTCTTCTCCCTACTCTCTACCCAACGGAAGCCCACTGCATAGTGTCCACGCACTACCCTCTCTTCCCTTCTCCCTACTCTCTACTTGAAGACCTCCGCCAGATAGACCCTTCTTCTTCCGTGGCCGTATGAGTCCTTTTCGTGGATTGAATCGAATGTGAGGCATCTGCCATTGTGGGACCATCGGCTGTGGAGATCACACCTTGTGGGAACGGGATAGGACGGATCCGCCCAGAACTTCCCGATTTCATATCCTTGCCTTGCGTTGAAATTGTAGAGATAGAGGTGTCGTGCGTCTTCCGGATCGTCATACGGATATGAGTCCGTGACCATCCATTCTCCATTTGGGGAGGGCAGACAATGTCCATCGCCTGGGAAAAGATTTTCGGCGACCGCCTCCACCTTGTCGGTCTGGTCCGTATAGATGTAATACTGCCAGTTCATTTCATCCGTACGGCACCCGTTGACCCGCTTGAATCGATTGGAGAAGTTGACCAGCTTGCGGTCGTCGAACCAGGCGTAGTGGCTGCTGACATCCTCCAGGTTCAGTGGATAGACATCGGATCCATCAAGATTGGCGGTGAACATGTGGGTGAGATGGGAGCGTCGATTCTCCTTCCACCTGCGCCATCGATGGAAGAATGCGAAGCGTGTCCCCGACGGGTTGAAGAGCAGGTGATTGAACCAGCTGGGCGTCTCCCGCATATTCTCCCTGGGATACGCCCGCACCATCTGGTCGAGGGAAATCACAAGTTCCGCCTTGTTCCTCTCTATGTCGAGGACGAAGATTCCATCATTGTCCGGATGTGCGTAGTCGATGGTCGGATCCTCCAGGCCATCATATCTATATCCTGGGCGTTCTCGTCCAAGCCGGGCAAAATTGACGCTCAGTGCGTGCCTTCTGTCGCTAGTCAGGCAGTATATCGGACGGCAGAGCGTGCGCGTCCTGCCATTCCGTATATCCAGGATTCTGGAGACGTATTCTCCGTCCTCGACATCGTTGTATATGACCTCGTTGTCCGAGAACCACTGAAGCATTGAGCCCTGCTGCCAGTTCCATGCCAGCGAATGCGCCAATGGCTCGAAGGTGCATTTCTGCGGGTCGATGATTCCGACAGTGTTCCTTTCGCCGAAGCGGGGCTGCCGCGCCGTGAAATCAATGCGGTTTCCCAGGAGTAGCGTATCGTCCGAATTGAACTGGAACTTGTCGAAGTATCCGAAGAAATACTGTCCGCCGTCATCGGGTGTGACTGCACGTACGGGAACTGTCCTGGAAAGAATCATTTTATTCATTGTTGCTCCTCTTTTTTCTTCCGTCCTTTCCCAGGAGAGACATAAAACAGCGCAGGCAGCCACAACGGGGCGCGTTCCTGCGGAATTATGTTTTAGAAGACGGAGAATTGTATTGCCACCCAGTGGCATATTGACGCTGCCAGGACGAATGCGTGCCAGATAGTGTGCATATACGGCGTCTTGTCCATGGCGTAGAATGGGACTCCTGCGGTATAGAGTCCTCCTCCGACGAGCAGCATGACGACCCCCGGGGTATCCAGGAGCCTCGTCAGTGGTTTGAAGAAGAAGAGAGCCTCCCATCCCATTGCGAGTGTAATGACGAGTGCGAGCCATTCCCGTCTAGGCCGGATGCATGTTTCGGTGAGGATGCCGATTATTGCCAGTATCCATGTAGTTGCCAGCACCCATATTCCCATGGGGGAGTCCTTGAGTGTCACCAGTGCGAATGGCGTATAGCTTCCTGCGATGAGCAGGTAGATTGAGAGGTGGTCGAAGGCCTGGAGGACCGACTTCACCCTCCACCGTCTGACCAGGTGGTAGAGTGCGGAGCATGAGTAGAGCACCAGGAGCGATGTGCCGTAGATTGCCGCGCTGACAATCTTTCGCGGGTCTCCCGTCTCAGCGGTTTTGACGCACATATACGTCAATGCGAACAGACCGAAGACTGCGCCTGCGAAGTGTGTTCCGAAATTCGCCCACTCCTCCCCTATTGTGCGGTGGAAATCCTCGCCCCACTGCTTCATCCTCGCCAGCACATAGCTGACATGGCGGCTGGGGGTTCTGGAGACCTTCCCTTCGGTTGCATGGGTCTCGTTCTCTTGGATCTTCTGGGAATCCATCGGCAATACGGGGACTGGGAGCTGTCGTTGCCGGGGGGGGAAGCGGGGCGTTCCGCGCTTCCTCCGGCCGGCGGATGTGCGTCAATGCAGGTATTTGCGCCTTATGCGTGGAGCATGTTCTGTCCGCCTGTGACAGGAATCGCCTGTCCGGTCTCGTAGTTCTGTTCGACGCAGTATAGGATTGCGCGTCCCACGTCATCCGGGAGGCATCCGCGATGCATTGGGACCTTTGCCATGTAGAATTCGCGGACATCCTCGACGCATGTTGCGCCGGGGACCTTTCCGGCATTCAGGTATTGGACGAAGAGTCCGCGGACGGGGTCGCTCCAGAGCGGTCCGTCCAGGTAGTTGCCGGGGCAGACCGAGTTCACCTTGATATGGCTGGTGACAAGCTCCTTGGCGAAGGACTGGGTCAGGCCGATGCCGCCGAACTTGGAGCCTGCGTAGGCGCCATTCTTGTTGGAGCCCTCCAGGCCGCTCTTGGAATTCACCTGGACGATATCCGTCCACGGGCTGTCTGGGGAAGTCATCTGTCGCGCCATCACCTTGGCGGCGTGCTTGCAGCAGAGGAAGTATCCGATGTAGTTGATATTGGTGACGAAGGAGAAGTCCTTGAGGGATAGCTCCATCACCGAGCCGGAACGGACGACTCCCGCGTTGTTGACAAAGAGGTCGATTCCGCCGACCTGGCGGACGATCTCCGAAATCATCGCCTCGACGGACCCCTCGTCGGAGACGTTGACTCCGACCGCGAATGCCCGGTCGGCGCCGTGGGTCTTGTTCAGCCCGTCGGCGGCCGCCTTTGCCCCCTCGAGATTCATGTCCGCCAAGACTAGGGTTCCGCCCTGCCCCGCCAGATACTGGGCGATGCCAAGACCGAAGCCCTGTGCGCCGCCTGTGACGACGCAGATGCGGTTCTGGAGGCGGGTGGCCTTCGCACCACCAGCCACCGAACGCCTGTACGACTCGACCTCCCAGTTCTCGATGAAGGAATACTCCTCGGCGGTCATGTAGTTCACACCTCCGAATGCGGCGGCCAGCCTTTCAATCTTGCGGGCATTTCCGAGGGCGACTGCTACTGCCTTCGCGTCCTTGAGAGTGCCTCCGACAGTAAAGAGCGCCCTGCCGGGAACCTCGACCACCTTGGGCAGATAGCCACGCTGCTTTTTGAAGGCCGCAACCGCCTCGGCGGTCGGCTCGCCCTTGAAGGCAAAGGACTTTGCGTAGACGACATGGTCGGGGGTGAGAGGCCCGCCGAAGGCCTGGGAATTTCCGACGCAACTGACGACGGGGCGCACGCCCGACTCGTCCGAGAGAAGCGTGCGCAGGACGGGGGCGGTCTCCTCGACATCCGCGTCGGAGGCGGTTCCCAGCTCCACGTCTGCCGTGTCAATCCCCGCCTCGGCATACGCCTTCTTCAGGGTCTCCATCACGTCCGCGTAGATTTTCGCCACCTCATCGGCGGTGTCGGCGCCGATGAAGACGCCGTGTTTCTGGAGGAAGATCACATGTGGCTGGGCGCCGGTCTTCGCCACTGCCTCGTCCAGCGCGGCCTTGACCGTATACGCCAGCGTGCTGCCTGGATTGCAGTAGTCCAGCCAGATCGCCTGCGGGAAGAGCCTTGCCGCGGCCTTGCCGGCCTCCTGCGAGCATGTGAGCCCATTCACCAGTGCTGGATGTGTGTGGACGATGAACTTGTATGAGATGATTTCATGGACGGGGGCCTCGACGGAGGGGCGTCCGGCGCCCAGGGGCCTGACGGCGGCGAGCTGGAGATTCTTGACCACCTCCTCGCGGGCATCGGGAGACACCTGGCTTGCCACGGTGAAGACCTTCTGCAACTCGGCGCGGTCGAGCTTCAGGAATTGACCGGGCTGGATTGTCGCCAGGGCAACGCCGGAGGGTTTGATGAAGAGTTCATCGTCCGTCTTGAAGGAGGTGTTTCCGCCTCCCAGGAAGACGTAGTCGGGGTCCGCCCCGTATCTGCGTGATAGTTCAGCCAGTTTTTCCAGGGATTCTGCTGTCGTCATTTCTTTGTTGCCTCTTCCTTTTTTTGCCGGGGCGGCGACCTCATCGCCGTTCGCCGGGTTTTCCACTGATTTACTTACTGTTGAAGGTCAAGATTTCTGCGCAGGCACGTTGGAATATCCAAATCCTCCTGGTTGTGGACTGTCGGCGGCGTGCCGCTGAAGATTCCCCTCGGCATGTCATTGAACTTCATTGCGAGCGAGGGGTTCTGGGAGGAGGTTTCCGACGTCACCGCGGAGAACCTCTTGCGTTGCGCGAAGATTGTCAGATATCCGATTGCCGTATCCACAAGCCAGAGGACTGCGAGCCGGTATGCGTCTACGGAGGAGCATTCGGGGAGGAGTGTCCCGAGCCTGGTGCATTCCAGCGTCACCACGTCGAAGTGTTGTGCCCTGAGGACATCCAGGGTTTGTGCGGCGCCGTTTTTCTGCTCCTGGGAATCGAATGCGTGCGGCATTGCCGCGAAAGTGACGGCTGGGATTCCCGCCTTTTGGCAGCATAGCAGCGCGGCCTGCGTGTAGAATGCGGCCGTATCGCCGCCGAGGCAGGTGACGATTGCGGCCATCCTCGTCTTCCCGAGGGCATTGGCGATGCCGTTTTCCAGTGCCTCGCATGCGGCCGTGGCCTGTGCTCCGGCGGGCAGTGCCGGCGGCTTTGGCACCGGGAGCGTTTCCAGCGGCGTCAAGCTGGCGAGGTGTTCCTCATCCGAATCGATGCCGATGATTTGCGCGTTGCCGAGTGCCTGGCGTTGATTGAGGTAGTAGCACGCGCGGGCGCCCGCAGTGCCGATTCCGAGAACAAGAATATCCGTCATCCCATCCATACCGTGCTAGCCTCGCATCTGTGTGATGATATTCTTCAGCATCCCGATGACGCCTGACGTGCCCGCATTCAGAGACTCGGCCAGCTTCTTCTCCTTGAATGCGTAACGGATACTTCCAATGAGAAGCGTGTGTTCCGGCCCGACCCTGAACCTGCTGTCGGAGGCCACGCCGTATGGCGTGCCGACCTGGACACGCCTCTTGGTGAAGACCTTCTCCGCGACAGCACAGACCCGGGGAAGATTCGCGCCGACGCCAGTCAGCTTGATTTCGTTGCCAATCCACTTGAGTGCGTCGCATGCCTCCACACGCGCCTTCACCACCTGGAAGAGCTCCGTCAGGCGAGCATCCAGGATCGCCTCGATTGTGGAGGCGTTGACAAGCTTAGGCGCACTGTCGCGGGAGTCCTCCCTGATTTCAACGCGACGGGCGGCCCCGTCGGGGGTGGCCTCCACGGTGCAGCGAAGCTCGGTCAGCTTCGACACGATTTTCCGGGAGGTTTCAATCTGGAAACCGAGGGCAATCGAGAGGTCGTTGGCGAGATGGTCCATGCCGACGGCAACCTGGTCGCAGACGACGCTGCCCTGCCTCGTCGGAATCAGGAACGAAGTCATTCCCGCGCCCAGGTCGATTAGCAGCCCCTGGGGTTCGTCGGAAACCGTCGGCGGGCAAATGCCGCACCCCAGGGCGACAGGCGCATAGACAGGCGCGATTTCGGTTCCCGGCGGCATCGCGTCGCCGACGGCGGAGTCAACCTGCATCAGCCTCACATGGTCGAGGTCGAAGAAGAAAGACTCCGCTGTCAGCTTTTTTGTGTACTGTCCGACCGGATTGAAGACGACCCGTCCGTTTGAGAGCCTGAAGCATCGGTTGATGCACGGGAGCACCGACTTGGACTCGCCGCCGGATGCGATTTGCTCCTCGCCCATCCTGGAGATGCTTCTCATGACCTCCTCGAAATCCTCCTCGGCGACGGGCATCCGCTCGTCAAGTTCGATGGACGCCGGAAGAATCTCCGGCGTCACGTATGCTCCCGAGAGCACCAGCACCGGGAAGCCGGGATATCCGTCGATTCCAGCCGCATTCCAGGCATTCTGCATGGCCTTCAGCAGCTGGTCTGAGACAATGTTCGGGGAGACTGGCTCGTCCTTGAGCACCTTGAGTGACGGGACCTCGCCATATCCGCGCACGACGACCTCGCCGCTTTCGGATGCGGGTTCCTTGAATGTGGCGACCAAAACGCGTACCTTGTCGCTGCCCAGTTCGATGCCTGTAAAGATGTCACGTCTGCTTTTCATATCGAAGAGTTAAATATAACTGTGCTGGCGTCGAGTGCGTGCCGCGTGGCGAAGAGAAGCGGGCGCCCTGCCCTGCGTGCGTATGCCTGGGCGGGATCGAGGCTCACGCCACCTGCCCCGTGCCCTCCTCCGTCCCCGCCGCAATGTGCCTGTGACCCGTCGTCGTCGCCCCGCATGACGCGACGGATGCCGCCGCCATTCCGACTGCCGCCCAGATGAAGCGCTTCGAGGCTGCGTCTTCCCAGAAGAAGCAGAAGAGGAGCCCTGCGACGAATAGCGCCTCCGGGAGCAATCCCCTGTGCAATGCGCGAGCCATCAGCATGACGAGGAACGCCAGTATTCCCAGCAATGCCGGCACTCCGAAGAAGGAGGCCGTATTGAGATACTCGTTGTGTGGGTCCATGAAGTTGCAGAAGTTATCCAGTTCATCCTGGAATCCGTATGGTTCGAGGATGGCCTGAATCTTCTCCCTGTCCGCGTAGCGCGGATAGAGTGCGCGGAGTTCCCGCGGGGAGTGTCCGAAGAGTGCGGACTGCATTCCGCCGTCAAGCAGGATTCGGCCATAGATTTCCTGGTGGACGGAGTAGTTTCCCCTGTGTGCGAAGTCGATCCACGGGGGGGTCTGGCATGCCGGGTATGTCTTGAACCATACCGTCATCAGGCAGACCATTCCGAATGCGACCGCCAGCGCCGTCGCCATCCACCGTCCTCCGATGCGTGCGAGGAGCGGGCTTGCTCCCCAGAGTCCTGCGAGCACTGCGAACGTCATGACCGCCATCTTGGATGCTGTCGCCAGGAGCGGGAGTATGAGCAGGAGGGCGAGCGGCGTTGCGACGAGGAGTGCCCGTGCCCCTCCCTTTTCGAAGCGTTCCTTCAGGAATGGGAGGCACATCAGTGCCGGAATCACATACGCTCCTCCCAGCAGATTTGGGTTTGTGAAGAGATACTGGTACCTGGTATAGAGCATAAGCTCCGTCGAGATAGTTCCGAAGTGCACATCCACGTATGTCAGGCGGCCGGTGAGGATTCCCAGCTTTGCAAGGAAATACCCGGCAAGGACCACGGCGAGAATCGAGAGGCCGGCGGCGGCGAGCTTTTTGTGGTCTGGCAGCCTTGTCACCCTGAAGAATGAGAATATCAATCCCATATACAGGAAGACAGCCAGGTCGTAGACCGAACCGCAGCCGCGGCAGAAATGCAGGACTACCGCAAGGCCCATCCAGAGATATGCCAGAAGAAGCGGCAGCGCCTCCCGCATGAAGACCTGGACAAGCTCACGACGGCGGCGCCAGCACTGCCACGCCATCACGGGGACGAAGCACTCGCTGAGCTGAAGACGTCCAAAGGGCGACACAGGCAGAAAAAAGCTCACCAGCAACGCCACGGCGCACCAGCCAAAAAAGGCATCGTCAGATGGCAGGTCGGAACTTTTCATTGATATGGAGGAGATGGGGAATGTAGGCGCGTGCATACAGGCGGAGGAGTCCCTTGGAGTCGAGGAATATGGACCTGCGAAGGGAGGTTCAGGCAGCAGAGGATAAAATACCACCCACCGGGGAGATTGATGGGGAGACGGGGCAATCGCGTCACTCCCCTGGCGCATCCTTTTCGACTCCGTATCCGAAGAGTGCGAAGTCGGCCTTTAGCGGGTCGTCCGGGAAGACCTGGCGCATTGTGGAGGTGAGTTCGAGGGCGGTTTTAAGCGATGCGGCCGCATTTGGCTTCAGCAGTCCGAACTCCTTTGCCGTCGCCAGGACATGTGTATCCAGCGGCATGACAAGGGAGGTTTTCGGGAGCCATCCCCAGACTCCCAGATCCACGGGTGACGCGTCCCTGGCCATCCATCTGAGGAAGAGATTCATTCGCTTGTTTGCGCTTGCCTGCCCGTGGCAGACGAGCGGTTCGCAGCGCTTTGGGAAGAGTCCGGCGATTTCGGCGGCAAGGTCTCCCGGGTTGCTCTTCGGGAGTCTTTCGAAGCATCTTCCGAGGCTCCCGTCTTCCAGCAGGATTGCGCGGAGTGTCTCGCAGGTGGCCCTCAGGCATCCGTGGGAGTAGATTCTGTAGAATGACCTCGTGGAATCCTGGAAAAAGTCCCTGAACGTCCCGTCAAGTATCCATTCCGAGGGTGATTTCGGATGCATTGCGTCAAGGATTTTCCTGATGTGCGCGAGGATTTGCGTGCGTCGTCCGAAGGCGAGGTTTGCCGAGAGGAATGCGACCACCTCCTGGTCGGACTGCTCCGTGTATCCGTGCATGAACTGGGACGGGTCATCACGTAGAAACTCAACATTCTCAAAACGGTCGGCCAGCGCCGCCAAACGCCGCCGAAGTTCCCCTGGTATTTTTGGTGTCATTATTTTTTCCTCCGTAATAGCCATGTAGAACGGATAAAGATAAGCCTGTATATTTTTCCTGTTGTCGCATCGGGACAATCCCGGCGCGGAGTCAATGCAACCACAAGAACAGGAGGAAGACGAATTATGGATTTGAACGGAAGCAAGACTGCGGCGAATCTGGCGTATGCCTTCAGCGGCGAGTCCCAGGCGCGCAACAAATACGACTACTTTGCATCCCAGGCCAAGAAGGAGGGATACGAGCAGATTGCGGAGCTCTTCCAGGAGACTGCCGGCAACGAGAAGGAGCATGCGAAGCTTTGGTTCAAGCACCTTGGCGGCATTGGCAACACCGCGGCGAACCTGCTTGCGGCCGCTGCTGGCGAGCACGAGGAATGGACCGAGATGTACCGCAAGTTTGCCGAGGAGGCGCGCGAGGAGGGATTTGAGGCAATCGCGAAGCAGTTCGAGGGTGTCGCGGCAATCGAGAAGCACCACGAGGAACGCTACCGCAAGCTTCTCGCCAACCTGGAAAGCGGCGAAGTCTGGGAGAGAATCGGCGAGAACCGCTGGCAGTGCCGCAATTGCGGGCACATCTACATTGGCGAGAAGGCCCCCGAGGTCTGCCCCGTCTGCTTCCACCCGAAGGCATACTTCCAGATTGAGGCCGAAAACTACTAGCCCGACCCGGACCGGCGCATAAGGCCCTGCCTGCCGCGGCGGCCTCCCAAAACAAGAATTCCCCGCAGACGGTGGTCTTTCACGCCTGCGGGGAATTCTGTTTTTCAGCCGGGGAGTCCTATCCCCGTTCCGTTGCGGCTAGACGCCCTGGCGCGAGGTGCGTGCCAGCTCTCCCAGCGTGCGGTTGACGGAGGGCGTATATCCCTTGAGCGGGACGATGCGCTCGTGGATTGTGTCGAGAATCCAGCTGACCTGCGGGAAGAACTTCGACTCTAGCTCGGCGGCAGGGGAGACCCAGTTGCGGCTTCCGACGACCGTGATCGGCGCGTCAAGATAGTCGAATGCGAGCTGGGTCAGGTTAGCGGCCACGTTCTGCATGACGTTGCCGCGCTCGACGGCCTCGTTGAGCAGGATGGCCTTGCCAGTCTTCTTGACGGACTCCACCAGCTTGTCGTAGTTCAGCGGATTGATGGAGCGAAGGTCGATGACCTCGGCGTCGATTCCATACTTCTCCAGCTCCTTCGCGGCGTCGAGAGCCTTGTAGAGGATTGGACCGAGGGTGACAATCGTCAAGTCCTTGCCCTGCTTCTTGACATCGGGCTCGCCAATCGGCAGCTCGTAGTATTCGGTGGGGACGCCGCCCTTGTGGAACATCTCGCCGTGCTTGTAGCACTGCTGGGACTCCAGGCAGATGACGGGGTCGGTGCCGGAGAGGGCGCTGTTCAGCAGGCCCTTTGCGTCATACGGTGTGACGGGGTAGATCACCTTCAGGCCGGGGATGTGGTTGAAGATGCTGGACCAATCCTGCGAGTGCTGGGCGCCATACTTGAAGCCCACGGAGACACGCACCACGACCGGCATGCGGAGGACGCCGCCCGACATCGCCTGCCACTTGGAGAGCTGGTTGAAGAGCTCGTCGCCGCATCGTCCGATGAAGTCGCAATACATGATTTCCGCGACGGCCCGTCCGCCGGCCAGCGCATATCCCACTGCGGCACCGATGATGGCCGCCTCGGAGATTGGGGAGTTGAAGAAGCGGTGGTACGGGAGCAGTTCGGTCAGGCCGCGGTAGCAGGCGTATGCTCCGCCCCAGTCGCGGTTGTCCTCGCCGAAGGCCACCATCGTCGGGTCCTTCGAGAACCTGTGCGTCATCGCCTCGAAGACTGCATCGCAGATGTTGTAGACCAGCATCGAGGAGTAGGGCTTGCCCGCGTCGTCGGCATAGAAGCGCTGCTTCTTCTGCACCTTCTTGTACTGTTCGTTCTCGGCCAGGGGCTGGAGGAAGTCTGCGTCGCCCTTGCGGCTCTCGTCGCAGCTTTCCAGCTTCTTGTTGGAGAACATGACCGACTCGATGAACATCGAATCCATGGTCTCGTAGGGGGAGATCTCCTTGTCGATGGAGAGGACGAACATATCCTTCACCAGGTCGTGGACGGATGCCTTGACGGCGTCTGCCTCCTTTGCGGTGATGACCTTCGCGGCCACGATCTTGTCGCGGTACTGCTGGATTGGGTCGAAGTTCTTCCAGACATCCAGTTCCTCCTTTGTGCGGTAGCTGGATGCGTCGGAGGGGGAGTGTCCGCCGATGCGGTATGTCGCCACGTCAAGGAGTGCGGGTCCTTCGCCCTTGAGGAGGTGTTCCTTCTGGCGCCTGACCGCGTCCGCGACTGCAAGCGGGTCGTATCCGTTGACTCGTTCCGAGAACATCTGGTCCGGGTCGACGCCGGCTCCGATGCGCGCCAGCTGTCCGAAGCCCATGGTTTCCCCGAGGTATCCGTGCTTCGAGGAGCCCGCGGTCTGGCCGCCCATGCCGTATGCGTTGTCGGAGCAGTTGAAGAGGATTGGGAGCCCCTTGTAGCCCTTCTCCTTCCAGAGGGTCTTGAACTGTCCCATCGCGGAGAACATGAGCCCTTCCCAGACGGGGCCGCATCCGAAGGAGGCGTCGCCGATGTTGCAGAGGACGATGCCCTTCTTGTCATTGACGAGCTTGAAGAGCGCGGCGCCTGGGGCGACAGGGCCGCTGCCGCCGACGATTGCGTTGTTCGGGTAGATTCCGAAGGGTGTGAAGAAGCAGTGCATCGAGCCGCCCCATCCCTTGTTGAAGCCGGTGACGCGCGCGAAGATTTCCGCGTATGCGCCGTAAATCAGGAAGTGGCGAGCCAAGTCCTTGACATTGCCGCACTTGCAGTGCTGTTCCACCACCTTGAGAGTGGCGCCGCCGAAGAAATCCTCCATGACCTTCTGGAGGGCTCCGTCGTCAAGCTTGCGGATGGCGGAAAGCCCCTTTGCCAGAATCTCGGAGTGTGAGCGGTGGCTTCCGAAGGTGAAGTCGTTCATGTCCAGGTTGTAGGCTGCTCCGACCGCGGTCGCCGCCTGTCCGAGGGAGAGGTGCGCGGGGCCGGGATGCTTGTAGGAGACATCCTCGTACTTGCCCTGGAGCTTGATTTCGTTGATGACTGTCTCGAAGTCGTGGCAGACCAGCATGTCGTGGTAAATCGCCAGGAAGTCATCCTTGGTGTAGTTCTTCTTCTCCTGGGCGATGGTCTTGTTGTACTGGCAGACGGGGATGTCCTTGAAGGAAATCTTGCCAGGCTTGAACCAGTCCTCAGGGCGAATCTCTAGTGCTTTTGTCATAAGAGGCTAATTCCTTAAACTTTGTTTGCTCTGTTTTCGTGTTGTGTTGAATGTGACGGGAAATCCCTATGCGTGGACAACCGCCTCGCGAATCGACTCGGAGACTGTCGGGTGCGGGAAGACGATGCGCAGGACGGTGTCGGTGGTCATTTCCTGCCCGACCATCGCGCTGGCGGCGCAGATGAACTCGCCCGCACAGCCGCCTATCGCGTGGACGCCCAGGACCTGGCCGTACTTCTCGCTGACAAGCACCTTGACTGTCCCGTTCTGCCCCGCGTAGTCCACGATGAAGCGGCCGGCCATGGCCATCGGCTGCACAACCTTCCGGTAGGCAATCCCCTTCGCCTGAAGCTCCTGCTCCGTGGCGCCGACCTGCGCGACCTCGGGGTGGGTGAAAATCACCGACGGAATCGCCTTGTAGCTCATCCGGTCGCTGACGCCGAACATGTTGTTGACTGCGACGATGCCCTCGCGGGTGGCGGCGTGCGCCAGGAGGCAGCGGCCCGTGACGTCGCCGCAGGCCCAGATGCCGGGGACGCTCGTCTTGCCGAAGTCGTCGGTGACGATGCCCTTGCGGTTCATGTCGACCTTGAGCTCCTCAAGCCCCAGCCCCTGGGTGACGGCGCGGCGGCCAGTGGAGTTCAGGACGTAGTCGCCGGTGACCTTCTGCTCCTTGCCGTCGGGGTCAAGGTAGAAGAGGGTCGAGCCCTCGATCTTCACAACCTTGCAATTCAGGTTGATTTTGATTCCGCTGCGGACGAGCGCCTTGGTCAGGAGCTGGCCGATCTCGTCGTCCACCACTGGCGCAATCTTCGGCATCATCTCCACGATGGTGACTTCCGTGCCAGCCGCGCTGAAGAAATTGGCGAACTCGAGGCCGATGACGCCGCCGCCGATGACCACGAGCGCCTTCGGGAGCTTGTCAAGCGCCAGGATTCCAGTGGAATCGAGGACGAGCGGATTGTCGCGG
>ERZ1034873.696-NODE-696-length-16273-cov-5.451042_pt1 | contig 16273 bp, 15 predicted proteins | sample MGYA00520689_ERZ1034873 | MGnify/ENA primary metagenome ERZ1034873 (study PRJEB33766, sample SAMN09781722) | gut metagenome | biome: gut microbiome | host: Homo sapiens | place: Madagascar | study: EMG produced TPA metagenomics assembly of the PRJNA485056 data set...
GAGGAAGGGCATGGATACACGGGAAATACTACAAAAAGTTCAGAATCAGGAAATATCCATTGAAGAAGCAGAGCGTTTTTTCCGCAGGGAGCCCTTTGAGGAAATGGGCTATGCGAAGTTAGATACACACCGAAAGCTCCGTTCCGGTTTTGCTGAGGTGATCTATTGCAGCGGGAAGTCGGATGAGCATTTGTTACATATTTTCGGAAAGCTGTACGAAGAGGATGGAGAGGTCTTCGGAACGCGTGCAACGAAGGAGCAGTATGAACTGGTGCATGCACAGTACCCAGAAGCAGTCTATGATCCCATTTCACGTATTCTTAAGATTGAAAAACCAAAGGAGCATATCGGGAAAATTGCCGTCTGTACGGCAGGAACCGCAGATATCCCGGTTGCAGAGGAGGCGGCGCAGACCGCAGAATATTTTGGAAGTCACATAGAGCGGATCTATGATGTCGGTGTCAGTGGATTACACCGCCTGTTATCGCGGCTTGAGGTGATCCAGAGTGCCAACTGCATCGTGGCAGTTGCCGGAATGGAAGGTGCACTTGCAAGTGTGTTAGGCGGTCTGGTGGATAAGCCGGTCATCGCAGTTCCGACTTCGGTTGGCTATGGAGCAAGTATGCATGGACTTTCGGCACTGCTTACGATGATCAACTCCTGTGCAAACGGAGTGGCAGTGGTGAATATCGATAACGGTTATGGTGCCGGATATATGGCAACACAGATCAACCGGCTGGCGTGTCATGCAAAGCAGACCGATACAGATGAGGATAAAGAGAATGACAGATAAGAATCAGTACAACAATACGAAAAAAAGTCTCTATCTTGAGTGTGCAAGCGGCATCAGTGGGGATATGACAGTTGCAGCATTATTAGATCTTGGTGTAGAAGAAAAGCGGCTGATGCATACATTGGAAAGTATTCCGGTTTCCGGTTTTCAGATTAAGATCAGCCGTGTGAAAAAAAACGGACTGGATGCCTGTGATTTTGCAGTACAGTTAGATGCGGCGCATGAAAACCACGATCATGATATGGCGTACTTATATAGGCATACGCATACAGGGGAAGAAGTACATGCGCATGAACATACACATGCGCATCGTGGTCTGGCAGAAATCCGTCAGATCATTCAGGCAACGGATATGACACCGCATGCGAGAGAACTGGCATTTCGCATTTTTGATATTTTAGCGGATGCAGAAGCACAGGCGCATGGTGTTGACCGGGAGGATGTACATTTCCATGAAGTAGGTGCAGTGGATTCGATCGTAGATGTGATCGCTGCGGCAGTATGCTTTGATGATCTTGGTATCACAGACGTGATCGTTCCTGCCTTAGAGGAAGGACACGGAATGATCCGGTGTCAGCATGGTCTGATCCCGGTTCCAGTACCGGCGGTTGTCAATATTGTAGAACAGAATGGATTATCCCTGCATGTCACGCAGACCGAAGGAGAGCTTGTGACACCGACCGGAGCGGCAATTGCAGCTGCGGTGCGGACCGGTGATCATCTGCCCAAGCAGTTCCGGATCTTAAGAACCGGACTCGGCGCCGGAAAGCGGGAATATGACAGACCGGGAATCTTACGTATTCTCTTAATAGAAGAAACAGGTCAGACGAAGTATGATACGATCTATAAGTTAGAGAGTAATATTGATGACTGCACCGGGGAAGCACTGGGATTTGTCATGGAGGAACTTCTTCATGCAGGTGCAAGAGACGTTCATTATATTCCGGTCTATATGAAAAAGAACCGCCCGGCATATCAGCTTACGGTGCTTTGTGATGAGGAAAAGATCCCGGAGATGGAGCATCTGATCTTTTTACATACGACAACGATCGGAATACGCAGACAGCAGATGGAACGGACGATTCTAAAAAGAGAGAATAAGACGATAGAGACTACATATGGCAGCATTGAAGTAAAGCTTTGCAGACGGGAAAATGGGATCACATTTGCACCGGAGTATGAGAGTGTTGCGGCAGTGTGCAGAAGAACCGGCATGGGATACACAGAGTGTTACCGGAAGATTTATCAGGCATGCGAAGCAATCATGCAGTCAGAAGAAGAACACTCAGAGAAGTAAGAGAGGAAGCATAGAAGAATGAATCCTTACGAAGAGAAGAAAAGACAGTTATCGGACTGGATGATAGAACATACAAAGTCGGATACGCTGCTCGCATTTTCCGGCGGGGCAGACAGCAGCCTGCTGTTATATCTGCTCTGTGAAGCCGCAGCGAAAAATCAGACAAGAGTCTATGCGGCCACGATACAGACAACCCTGCATCCGGTCTGCGAAGCCGGGCAGGCGAAGCAGCTTGCCGAGGATGCAGGCGCGATTCATATGGTGTTACAGGTGGATGAATTAGAAGAAGCAGGGGTCTCCGATAATCCGGCAGACCGTTGCTACCGGTGTAAGAAATACCTGTTTACGCAGTTAAAGGAATATGCCGCAAAGCATCAGATCCCGCTTTGTATCGAGGGAACGAATGAGGATGATCTGCATGTCTACCGTCCGGGAATCCGTGCGGTACATGAGCTTGGTATTGCAAGCCCACTTGCCGAGGTGCATATGACGAAAAAGGAAGTACGCCGTCTTGCAGCAGAGCATGGCATTGCTGTTGCAGATAAGCCGTCGATGCCTTGTCTGGCAACCAGGTTCCCGTATGGAACACACTTAAGCTATGCAGATATGCGGCGCGTGGAACAGGCAGAGGATCAGCTTCGTGGGATGGGATTTTATAATGTAAGAGTCCGGGTACATGGAGATGTTGTAAGGATCGAGGTAGATACCTGTGACTTCGGACGGCTGATGGAACACCGGACGGAAGTTGTAGAATGTATGAAAGAAGTCGGATTTTTGTATATTACGCTGGACCTGGAAGGATTTGTATCCGGCAGTATGGATAAAAAGATTTTGATGCAGGGGGAATAGACATGCAGGGATTGCTGGACTTAGACGGGAATATTTTATTATGGATACAGGATCATATCCGGATGTCCGGGCTGGATGGGGTGATGAAGTTTATCACATCACTGGGGAATGCAGGAATGATCTGGATCATCATTACACTGATACTGCTTCTGATCCCGAAGACCAGAAAGACAGGAATTGTATCGGCAATGGCACTGATCGGTTCACTGATCGTTAATAACGGAATCTTAAAGCTGTCGGTTGCGCGGATACGTCCGTATGAAGTGGTCGATGGATTGCAGTGTATCGTAAAGCCGGCAGTGGATTATTCCTTCCCATCCGGTCATACCGGAAGCTCCTTTGCAGCAGCAACGGTGATTTTCCGCAGAATGCCAAAACGGTATGGAATACCGGCTCTGGTTTTCGCAGCACTGATCGGGTTTTCGAGACTGTATGTGGGAATTCATTATCCATCTGATGTGTTGGCGGGTATGGTTACCGGAATTTTACTTGGAATATTTGCAGATGTACTTTTCCAAAGATATGAGAAAAGAAAGCAGGAGGGACAGAAGCCGATTGGCTAAATCTGTCCCTTGCGTATGTTTTTAAAATTAGTTACAATAGTCAGAAGCGACAAGGTGAAGCAGATACCGGAACGTGTCTGCGACTAGGAGTTTGCAGGCTGAGAGAAAGGCATGGTTATTAAGATGAGCAAAGCAGATCAGATTTTTATTGATATGTGTAAGGATATACTGGAAAACGGTGTAAGCACAGAGGGGGAAAAAGTCCGCCCACACTGGGAGGATGGCTCGAGTGCCTATACCATTAAGAAGTTCGGTGTGGTCAACCGCTATGACCTGTCAAAGGAGTTTCCTGCCATTACCCTTCGAAAAACTGCGATCAAAAGCTGTACCGATGAGATGCTCTGGATCTGGCAGAAAAAGTCGAACAATATTCATGACTTAAACAGTCATGTATGGGATGAATGGGCAGATGAGACAGGTTCGATCGGTAAGGCATACGGCTATCAGATGGGCGTGAAACACAAGTATAAGGAAGGCATGATGGATCAGGTGGATCGTGTGATCTATGATCTGAAGAATAATCCGTTCAGCCGTCGTATTATGACAAACATCTATGTACATCAGGACTTAAGCGAGATGCATCTGTATCCATGTGCATACAGTATGACATTTAATGTGACACAGAAAAAGGGAGAGGATAAGCTGATCTTGAATGCAATCTTAAACCAGCGTTCCCAGGACATCCTGACTGCAAACAACTGGAATGTATGTCAGTATGCCGTACTCGTACACATGTTAGCACAGGTCTGTGATATGCATGTGGGGGAACTTGTGCATGTCATTGCAGATGCCCACATTTATGACAGACATATTCCGATCGTGGAGGAACTGATCACAAGAGAAACACATGAAGCACCGACCTTCTGGCTGAATCCGGAGATTAAGGACTTCTATCAGTTTACACCGGATGATGTGAAGTTAGAAAACTATGTGACAGGACCACAGGTGAAGAATATTCCTGTCGCAGTCTGAACAGTACTTCTAGGATGCGTGTAATACCGCATCTAAGAAGTACTAGGTTCAGACTGAAGAATCCCTTGCAGGTCGAGAGCGACCTGCATCTGTAAACAGAACGGGATTCTTCGCCATGTAGTGGATGTAAAATTTTTTGCAGGTCGAGAGCGACCTGCATCTGCAAGCAGAGCGGGATTCTTCGCGGCAAGTGTATATAAAGCAGTTATTTTTTAGAAAGAAGGTTTACCATGAATTTAATTGTAGCAGTAGATAAGAACTGGGCCATTGGTTATCAGAATAAGTTACTCGTCAGCATTCCGGATGATATGAAGTTCTTCCGTCAGACGACGACCGGAAAGGTTGTTGTTATGGGAAGGAAGACATTGGAGAGCTTCCCGAACCAGGCTCCGTTAAAGAACCGGACGAATATTGTTGTGACGAAGGATATTTCTTATAAGGGCAACGGAGCGATCGTCGTGCATGATATGGACGAGCTGCATGCGGAGCTTTCGAAGTATGCAAGTGAGGATATCTATGTGATCGGTGGAGAGAGTATTTACCGCCAGCTGTTAGACGAATGTGATACCGCTCATGTGACCTATATCGACTATGCCTATGATGCAGATACCTATTTTCCGAATCTGGACGAGAAGCCGGAGTGGCAGATCGCAGAGGAAAGTGAGGAACAGACCTATTTTGATCTGGAGTACGTATTCCGCAGATATGTAAAGAAACAGGCATAAGAGGATTTGGCAAGGCACTGGTATTATGGATAATTTTATTTTTAGTTTGAATGTGACACTTCCGATTTTTTTCGTAATGGTAATCGGATATTTTTTAAGACAGATCGGAATGCTCAATGACAATTTTGTCACTGTGGCAAATAAGTTTAACTTTAAGGTGACACTGCCGTTTATGCTCTTTCGGGATATCTCTTCGGTAGCGATCCGTGAAGTCTTTGATCTGAAGTATGTGTTGTTTTGCGCAGCCGCAAGTACGGTCTGCTTCTGGGTGATCTGGGGATGCACGAAGCTGTTTGTCAAAGACAGATCGATCCGGGGGGCATTTGTACAGGCATCCTTCCGGAGCAGTGCAGCCGTCATGGGACTGGCTTTTATTGAAAATATCTACGGACAGTCTGCGATGGGACCACTGATGATCATCGGAGCAGTTCCACTTTATAATATTTTTTCCGTGATCGTGCTGACCTTTGAGGCAGATACAGAGGATGGAGAAGAAAAGGATCATGGAAAGATTAAACAGGCACTGGTAAATATTGCAAAGAATCCGATCATTATTGGAATTCTGCTTGGCCTGATCGCAGCTTTGCTGGGGTTAGATTTCCCGGTGATCGTGGATGCAACGATCAATAAGGTGGCGCAGATGGCAACACCGTTAGCACTGATCGCTTTAGGTGCAGGATTTGAGGGCAGAAAAGCACTTGCAAAGATCAAGCCTACCATAGCGGCAGCATTGATCAAGTTAGTGATCCAGCCCCTGATCTTTTTACCGGTTGCAGCAGCGCTTGGCTTTGACGGAGAAAAGATGGTTGCCATTCTGATCATGCTTGCATCACCGACGACACCAAGCTGCTATATTATGGCAAAGAATATGAAAAATGATGGTGTGCTGACCGCAAGTGTCATTGTTATGACAACACTTTTAGCGGCGTTTACACTGACAGGATGGATTTATATTTTAAAAACTACAGGATTCATAGGGTAGGAGGACGAAATGGATATTACAGGAAGAAAATTAGTTGTAAAGGCTTTACAGGAAGAAGGCGTTGATACTGTATTCGGATATCCGGGCGGTATGGTAACAGACCTTTTTGATGAGTTATATAAGCAGGAGGATATCCGGGTCATTTTACCGAGACATGAACAGGGACTGATCCATGAGGCAGAAGGCTATGCACGTTCGACAGGAAAAGTGGGTGTCTGTATCGTAACAAGCGGCCCGGGTGCAACGAATATTATCACCGGACTTGCCGATGCACATTATGATAATATCCCGCTTGTCTGTATTACAGGACAGGTGCCGCTCAGCCTGATCGGCAACGATGCCTTTCAGGAGGTCGATATTGTCGGAATGACAAGAAGTGTCACTAAGTATGGTGTCACAGTAAGGGATCGCAATGACTTAGGAAAGATCCTTAAGATGGCGTTCCATATCGCAACAACCGGAAAGCCGGGACCGGTGCTGATCGATCTGCCGAAGGATATCCAGACCACGCCGGGAAAGGCAGAATATCCGGATCATGTGGATATCCGTGGTTATAAGATCAATGAAGGTGTACATGTCGGACAGCTGAAAAAAGCATATAAGCTTTTAAAGAGTGCAAAGCGCCCGCTGATCTTAGCAGGTGGTGGTATCAATATTGCAAAGGCAAATGATAAGTTAGCGGAGTTTGCAGAAAAAATGCAGGTTCCGGTCGTTACAACGATCATGGGAAAAGGAGCACTTTCTGCACATCATCCGCTCTATGTCGGCAACTGTGGTATGCACGGAAGATATGCGGCAAATATGGCAGTCATGGAATGTGATGTCCTGTTTTCCATTGGTACAAGATTCAATGACCGTATCACCGGGGATCTGAATGAGTTTGCACCAAAGGCGAAGATTGTTCATATTGATGTGGATACTGCATCGATTTCAAGAAATGTTGTCGTAGATGTTCCGATCGTTGCGGATGCAAATGTTGCCTTAGAGAAGCTGATCGAATGGGCAGAGGAGAAAAAGACCACGTCCTGGAGAAAGCAGATCGCAGAATGGGATAAAGAGAACCCGCTTGAGATGCGAAGAGACCGTGGCATGACTCCACAGATGATCATGGAAGGCATCAACCACAGTTTTGATGGAGAAAAGGCGATCTATGTCACCGATGTCGGACAGCATCAGATGTGGGCAACGCAGTACATAGATCTGGATGAGAAAAAGCAGCTGATCACATCCGGTGGACTTGGTACCATGGGCTTTGGATTCCCAGCAGCAATCGGGGCAAAGCTTGGCAACCCGGATATACCGGTTGTATGTATTACCGGAGATGGTGGCTTTCAGATGAATATTCAGGAGATGGCAACCGCAGTCGTACAGGGAACACCGGTGATCATCTGTCTGCTGAATAATTATTATCTTGGCATGGTGCGGCAGATGCAGCAGCTCTTTTATGGAAAGCGTTACGAAGCGACCTGTCTGCGCAGACGGAAAAACTGTCCGCCGATGTGCAAGGGACCAAGTGATGCCTGCCCGAAATATGAGCCGGATTTTGTAAAGCTTGCAGAAAGCTATGGCGCATATGGTATCCGCGTGGAAAAGGAAGAGGAGATTGAAGCAGCGATTGCCGAAGCAGGAACACATACCGATGCACCAACGATCATTGAGTTTATGATCGCAACCGAAGAGATCGTACTTCCGATGGTGAAGAGTGGAACAGCAATGAACCAGATGATTTTAAAATAGGAGGATAGACGGATGAAAAACAGATGGATTGCATTATATGTAGAAAATCAGGTCGGCGTTCTGGCCAAAGTGTCCGGTCTTTTTTCCGGAAAATCATACAACCTGCAAAGTCTTACCGTAGGTACAACCGAGGATGAAACCGTATCCCGTATGACGATCTGTGTGACAAGTGATGATATTACCTTTGAGCAGATCAAAAAGCAGTTAAACCGCATGGTCGAGGTCATTAAAGTGATCGATCTGACCAATGTGCCGATCCATATGAAGGAGATACTGTTTGCTAAGGTGCTTCACTGTTCAACCGCAGACAAGGAAGAGGTATTCCAGATCGCACAGGTATTTCATGTACAGGTCGCAGACATCGGAAAAGACAGTGTGCTGTTAGAGTGTAAGCTGACAGAACGGCGCAATAATGAACTGATTGCACTCTTAAAATCAAAGTATAAGACCATCGAGGTCGTACGAGGCGGAGCGGTAGCGATCGAATCGATCAGTACCTCCTGCCGGTAAGAACAACAGCTCTAAAATCGGAATATCGAATATCAGGCGGGAGGTTTCCCGCCTTTTTATATCTGTAAAATATATCCGTACAAATTATATGGATATATTTTACAACCGGATGTTGACAGAAAAATACGGAGGTGTTAGTATTTCAGATGAAATCCGACTAAAATAGTCGGGATTTAATCAAAGGAGAAGGATATGAAACTTTCAACAAAAGCGCGGTATGGTCTCAGGGCGTTTATTGATCTGGCTGTATACAGCGAGAATGGTCCGGTATCTCTGACGATGATCTCGAAAAGACAGGATATATCCGTAAGCTACTTAGAGCAGCTGGTGGCAAGATTAAAACGTGCAGGACTGGTCAAGAGTGTGCGTGGTGCCAATGGTGGATATGAACTGACAAGACCGGTGAAGGAGTACACGGTCGGTGAAGTGTTACGAGCCTTAGAGGAGGAACTTGTTTCGGTTGACTGTGTGGCAGTCAATGGAAAGGCGGATCTTCACTGCGTGGGATCGAAAAACTGCTTAAGCCGTATTGTATGGGAAAAAATCAATGATAGTATCAACGAAACCGTAGATAATATTTACATCGGTGAATTACTTGAACAAAATAAGACAAATAAACAGGAAGGTGAAGAATCATGAAGAAACTGATTTATCTGGATAATGCAGCAACTACTAAGACTGCACCGGAGGTAGTAGAAGCAATGCTGCCATATTTTACAGAATACTACGGAAATGCATCCACCGTATATGCATTTGGTGAAGAGAGCAAGAAGGCAGTTACAAAGGGAAGAGATACGATCGCAAATGCACTTGGTGCAAAGCCTGAGGAGATCTATTTTACAGCAGGCGGAAGCGAATCCGATAACTGGGCATTAAAGGCAACTGCCGATGCATATCAGAGCAAAGGCAAGCACATCATCACATCTAAGATCGAACATCATGCAATCCTGCATACCTGTGATTACTTAGAGCAGCATGGCTTTGAGATCACCTATCTGGATGTGGATGAAAACGGACTGATCTCTTTAGAGGACTTAGAGGCCGCAATTCGTCCGGATACAATCCTGATCTCAATTATGTTTGCAAATAACGAGATCGGTACAATCGAGCCGGTTGCAGAGATCGGAAGAATCGCACATGAGCATGGTGTTTTATTCCATACGGATGCAGTACAGGCATTCGGACAGGTTCCGATCAATGTAGACGAGATGAACATTGATATGTTAAGCAGCAGCGGTCATAAGTTAAACGGACCAAAGGGAATCGGCTTTTTATATATCCGCAAGGGCGTTAAGATCCGTTCCTTTATCCATGGCGGCGCACAGGAGAGAAAACGTCGTGCCGGAACAGAGAACGTACCGGGTATCGTAGGCTTTGGCAAGGCAGTAGAGCTTGCAGTCGCAAATATGAAGGAGCGTACCGATAAAGAGATCGAGCTTCGTGACTACCTGATCGGAAGAATTGAAAAAGAGATCCCATACGTAAAGGTAAACGGAGACCGTGTAAAACGTCTTCCGAACAACGTCAATGTATGTTTCCGGTTTGTCGAGGGAGAATCTCTTTTGATCATGTTAGATATGAAGGGAATCTGCGCATCCTCCGGTTCTGCATGTACATCCGGTTCCTTAGATCCGTCCCATGTACTTTTGGCAATCGGACTGCCACATGAGATTGCACATGGATCACTTCGTCTGACACTTGGTGCAGATACAACGAAGGAAGATGTAGATACAACCGTGGATGAGTTAAAGAAGATTGTTGCACATCTGCGTGAGATGTCACCATTATATGAAGACTTTGTAAAAAACGAAGCAAAATAACAGGATAGGAAGGATAAAATTATGTATAGTGAAAAAGTAATGGATCATTTTCAGCATCCAAGAAATGTAGGAGAAATTGAAAACGCAAGTGGTGTTGGTACTGTTGGTAACGCAAAATGTGGCGATATCATGAGAATCTATTTAGACATCGATGATGACGGAATCATCCGTGACTGTAAGTTTAAGACCTTCGGATGCGGTGCAGCCGTTGCAACAAGCAGTATGGCAACCGAGCTTGTTATGGGTAAGTCTATCCAGGAGGCATTACAGGTAACAAATAAGGCAGTTATGGAAGCATTAGACGGACTTCCACCGGTGAAGGTTCACTGCTCTCTTTTAGCAGAAGAGGGTATCCATGCAGCACTCTGGGATTATGCAACAAAGCATGGCATTAAGATCGAAGGACTTGAAAAGCCAAAGAATGATATTTCCGAGGGATTAGAGGACGAAGATTACTAAAAACTCTGAAACGGCAGGTTCTCAATAATTCATATTGACATACTAGGAAAAGAGAAGTATACTAGTACCATTGAATGATACAGGTAATCGTTATATAGAAATGGAGAGCAATATGAAGATATCTACAAAGGGTCGTTATGCAGTACGTTTATTACTTGACATAGCAATGAATGATGAAGTGGAACCGGTACGTTTAAAGGATACCGCAGAGCGTCAGGATATTTCCATGAAGTATTTAGAGCAGATCATATCAATACTTGTCCGCGCAGGATATGTAAAAAGTATCCGTGGACCGCAGGGCGGTTATCGTCTGACAAAGGAGCCGCAGGATTATACGATCGGAATGATCTTAAGACAGGTCGAAGGCAGTCTTGCCCCGGTGTCCTGCTTAGATGATGATGTCAATACCTGTGAGCGTCAGGCAGAATGTGTATCGCTTCGGATCTGGAAGGAATTAAACGATGCGATCAATGGTGTGGTAGATAAGTATACGCTGAAGGATCTGATCGAATGGCAGCAGGAAGTCAATCTTGATTATTGTATTTAATAGTAGTTTTAGAAGACAGAGATCATATGTTTCATAGAGATATGGAATATACGATCTCTGTTTTTGTGTATGAATGTTCCTTTTTTGTACAGAATAGATAGAAGCAGAGGGGGAGCAGAAAATGAAGGAAAAAATATTTGGTGTTTTACAGCGGATCGGGCGCAGCTTTATGCTTCCGATCGCAATTCTTCCGGTAGCAGGCCTGCTGCTTGGAATCGGAAGTTCCTTTACGAATACAACTACGATCGAAACCTATCATCTTACCAGAGTACTGGGAGAGGGAACAATCCTGCATGCTTTACTTATGATCATGAACCGTGTCGGCAGTGCAGTGTTTGATAATCTGCCGCTTATTTTTGCAGTCGGTGTGGCAATCGGAATGGCAAAAAAGGAAAAAGAAGTATCGGCACTTTCTGCCGTGATCGCGTACTTTGTCATGAATACCGCGATCAATGCCATGCTTACCCTTGGAGGAGAGATCCTTGCAGATGGAAGTATTTCAGATATGGTATTAGAGGGAACAGTAACTCCGGTATGTGGAATCCAGTCTTTACAGATGGGCGTCTTTGGCGGGATTATTGTAGGACTTGGAGTGGCGGCACTGCATAACCGGTTTTACCGGATACAGCTTCCGAGTGCATTATCCTTTTTTGGAGGAACCAGATTTGTACCGATCATCTCAACGCTGGTATATCTGTTTGTCGGGATTCTGATGTATTTTATCTGGCCGGCAGTGCAAAACGGCATCTATGCGTTAGGTGCGCTTGTGACCGGTTCCGGTTATGTGGGAACGCTGATCTTCGGACTGATCAAACGTGCCCTGATCCCATTTGGACTGCATCACGTATTTTATATGCCATTCTGGCAGACTGCTGTGGGGGGGACGGCAGAAGTTGCGGGTCAGCTTGTTTCCGGTGGGCAGAATATCTTTTTTGCCCAGCTGGCAGATTCGGCAAATATTACGCATTTCAGTGCAGATGCAACGCGGTATTTTTCCGGGGAGTTTATCTTTATGATCTTCGGACTTCCGGGGGCAGCACTAGCCATGTATCAGTGTGCGAAGCCGGAGAAGAAAAAAAGAGCGGGTGGACTCCTTTTATCTGCTGCCTTAGCGAGTATGGCAACCGGTATCACCGAGCCGCTCGAGTTCTCCTTCCTGTTCGTTGCACCGGCACTGTTTGCGGTACAGGTGGTCTTAGCGGGAAGTGCCTATATGATTGCACATATGCTTGATATTGCAGTCGGGCTGACTTTCTCCGGTGGTCTTTTGGACTTCTTTTTCTTTGGTATCCTACAGGGAAATGAGAAAACAGGCTGGCTTCGCGTGATCCCGGTCGGTATCATTTATTTCTTTTTGTATTATTTTATTTTCCGTTTTATGATCAAAAAGTTTGATTATAAGACACCTGGAAGGGAAGCGGATGATACAGAGACAAAGCTGTATACCAAGGAAGATGTCCGTACAAGAGGAAAAGCCGGAGATGTGCAAGGGCATGAAAGTGCAGCAGAAGAAAACGGCTTAAGTGCTAAGATCACTAGAGGACTTGGCGGTAAAGGCAATATTAGTGATATAGACTGCTGTGCGACCAGACTCCGCTGTACGGTCGTTGATATGACAAAGGTGAAGGAAGATATTTTACGTGCAACCGGAGCATCCGGTGTGATAAAAAAGGGAAATGGTGTACAGGTGATCTACGGACCAAATGTTACCGTGATCAAGTCGGATCTGAGTGACTATCTGGATGCATTGTCAGAAGATTCGGAATTCTCTGAGGATCTTAAAGTATCAGAGAATCTGTCATCCTCAGGGGATGATGACAGCGAAGCCGTGCATGGGACAGAGAGCAAAGCTGTGAAAAATGAGGTGTCAGACCAGACAAAAAAGCCACAGATAATAAGGATCAGCAGTCCGATCACCGGAGTGGCGGAAGCCTTAGAGAAGGCACCGGATGAAGCCTTTGCCGGAAAAATGATGGGAGACGGAGCGGTTGTCACACCAAAGGACAGCTATATCTGTGCACCGGAGGATGGTGAGATCACATTTATTTTTGATACCGGACATGCAGTCGGATACCTGACAGATACCGGAGTCAGTCTTTTGATCCACATTGGGATCGACACAGTGAAGCTGAATGGAAAGGGCTTTACGGTACTTGCGAAGCAGGGACAGCGGATGAAGAAGGGAGAGCGGATCTTAAAAATCGATCGCATCTATCTGCGTGACCACGCACCATCCCTTGCATCTCCGGTGGTCTGTACCGAATTAGAAGAAGGTCAGCAGATCCATCTGCTAAAAGAAGGAGAAATCAAGGCAGGAGAACCACTGCTTGAGATCAGCAGCAGACTTTGAGCCGGTATCGGAGATTATTTCCGGGGGAGCAGGAATGATTCTTTATAAAAACGTTATTGCAACGTGGAAAAGCTAATTGAGAAATGTTCTCATTTAGAACGCGAGGTTCGTCTTGAATAACTGAAAGTAAAGGTTTTATACTAGGGAAAGTAACAGATATATCAATTACGAAAGAGAGGAAATGTATTATGATGAAATGTCTGAAGAAAATTAATTGGAAGAAAACCGGAATTTTTGCAGCAGGAGTTGCTTTTGGAACAGCAGGTATCAAGGTATTATCCAGCGATGATGCAAAGAAAGTATATACCAACTGTACAGCAGCAGTTTTAAGAGCAAAAGAATGTGTAATGAAGACTGTTTCTAACGTTCAGGAGAACGCAGGTGACATTCTTGCAGATGCAAAAGCAATCAACGAAGAGCGTGCAGAGGCAGCAGAAGCAGCAGAATTTGAAGATGCTGAATTCGAAGATGCCGAGGAAGAAACAAAAGAGGCTGAGTAAGCAGTCCGGTTGTTTTGTATAAAGAAGGTGTCTGAATGAAGTTTACAATAAAACATGAAACAAAGCAGCGTATGCGTATTCATGTAGCAACAAGCCGTATGACTTATGCGCAGGCAGATACACTGCTTTACTTCTTATATAATGAGACAAACATAACATTTGCAAAAGTATATGAGCGTACCGCAGATGCTGTGATCGAGTACGCAGGCGATCGTGCCGCAGTGATATCTGCATTGCAGCATTTCCATTATTCCGATGTGGATGTACCGGAAGGTGTGATCGAGAATTCCGGACGCGAATTAAATGCACGTTATCAGGAACGTCTGATCGGACAAGTGGCTTATCACTATGTTGCAAGATGGATACTTCCGTATCCGATCCGCACCGGAATCACATTGTACAAGTCCCTGCATTATCTGAAGGAAGGTCTTACAACCTTATTGCATCGTAAGATCGAAGTACCGGTGTTAGATGCAACTGCAATCGGTGTTTCTATTTTAAGAAAAGATATGAATACGGCCAGTTCGATCATGTTCCTGCTTGGCATCGGTGAACTCTTAGAGGAGTGGACGCACAAGAAGTCGGTAGATGATCTGGCAAGAAGCATGTCACTGAACGTAGAAAAGGTCTGGCTGTTACAGCAGGGCAGTGAAGTCTTAGTTCCGTCTTCGAAGATTGAAGAGGGTGATCAGGTTGTGATCCATATGGGAAATGTGATCCCATTTGATGGCCGCGTCACCCGTGGAGAAGCGATGGTCAATCAGGCTTCCTTAACCGGTGAATCACTTCCGGTCCGCCGAACGGAGGGCGCAACAGTTTACGCAGGTACCGTAGTCGAGGAAGGCGAGCTTACGATCGCAGTTAAAAAGACAGGCGGATGCAGCCGGTTTGAAAAGATCGTTGCTATGATTGAAGAGTCGGAAAAGCTAAAGTCAGGTCTTGAGAGCAAGGCCGAGCATTTAGCAGACAGGTTGGTTCCTTACAGCTTAGGCGGAACACTGCTTACCTATCTGCTTACCAGAAATGTCACAAAGGCGTTGTCTATTCTGATGGTTGACTTTTCCTGTGCATTAAAGCTTGCGATGCCGATTTCTGTATTGTCCGCGATCCGTGAGGCGAACATGTACGATGTAACTGTAAAGGGTGGCAAGTACCTTGAGGCGGTGTCAGAAGCAGATACGATCGTATTTGACAAGACCGGAACACTGACAAAGGCACAGCCGGTCGTAGCCGATGTGATCGCATTCGATGGAGAAGAACCGGATGAACTTCTTCGGATTGCAGCATGCTTAGAGGAGCATTTCCCGCATTCCATGGCAAAGGCTGTTGTTGAGGCAGCAAGCGAGCGAGGTCTCTCCCATGAAGAGATGCATACGAAGGTAGAGTACATCGTAGCGCATGGCATCTCAAGCATGATCGGTGACAAGCGCGTGGTGATCGGAAGCTATCACTTCATTTTTGAAGATGAGAAGTGCGTGATCCCGGAAGGAATGCAGGAACGTTTTGAGATGATCCCACCGGAATATTCCCAGCTTTATCTGGCAATCGATGGAAAGTTAGCAGCAGTGATCTGCATCGAAGATCCGATCCGCGAAGAAGCAGAAGCAGTGATCAACTCTCTGCATAAGGCAGGATTTTCAAAGATCGTCATGATGACAGGAGACAGCGAGCGTACTGCAGCTTCGGTTGCAGCAGCGGTTGGTGTAGACGAATACTATTCCGAGGTTCTGCCGGAGGACAAGGCGGGCTTTGTGGAAAAAGAAAAGGCACAGGGTAGAAAAGTGATTATGATCGGTGATGGAATCAATGACTCACCGGCATTATCTGCCGCAGATGTCGGAGTTGCGATCAGTGATGGTGCAGAAATCGCAAGAGAGATCGCAGATATCACGGTCGGAGCGGATGATCTGTTCCAGATCGTAACCTTAAAGGCATTAAGTGATGCGCTTATGAAACGTATCCATAGTAATTACCGCAGAATCGTTGGATTTAATACGATGCTGATCCTGCTTGGTGTAGCAGGAGTAATCCCACCAACGACATCCGCATTACTGCACAATTCGTCAACACTGCTGATCGGTCTGCAGAGCATGGGCAATCTGTTAGATTAAATCCGTCAGAGACAGGGAGCGAATAAAGCATGCGGAAATGAGCATTGCATTATTAATT
>ERZ1034873.703-NODE-703-length-16083-cov-5.778825_pt1 | contig 16083 bp, 14 predicted proteins | sample MGYA00520689_ERZ1034873 | MGnify/ENA primary metagenome ERZ1034873 (study PRJEB33766, sample SAMN09781722) | gut metagenome | biome: gut microbiome | host: Homo sapiens | place: Madagascar | study: EMG produced TPA metagenomics assembly of the PRJNA485056 data set...
GATATATTGTGAATATAACGTAAGAAATGAGGATAAAAATGAAGCTTTCAGAGATATGTAAGGAAACGGCGTATACGTGTTTGCAGGGAAGTATGGATGTAGAGATCACGGACCTCATCTATGACTCCCGCAAGCTAAAGCCACAGACGATGTTTGTCTGTATGGTAGGTGCAGTGACCGATGGACATAAGTACATTCCGGATGCGATCCAAAAGGGAGCAGCAGCAATCGTGGTGGAACGTGCCGGGGAGGCAGAGCAGATCCCGGATTCGATCACGGTACTTCAGGTCGCTTCCGCAAGACAGGCACTTGCACAGATGTCGGCAGCATTCTTCTCTTATCCGGCAAGAGAACTGGTAACGATCGGACTGACCGGTACAAAGGGTAAGACGACAACGACTTACATGATTAAAAGCGTATTGGAAGAGGCCGGGAAAAAGGTCGGACTGATCGGTACGATCGGAGCCTTGATCGGGGACAAACCGCTTCCGACAAAGAATACAACGCCGGAATCCTATGAACTTCATAAAATGTTCCGTGCCATGGCGGATGAAGGCTGTGAGTATGTGGTTATGGAAGTTGCATCACAGGGCTTAAAGCTTGATCGTGTTTATGGCATTGAATTTGACTATGGAATCTTTACGAATCTTTCCCCGGATCATATCGGACCGGCAGAGCATGCATCCTTTGAGGAGTATATGGAGTGCAAGAGTATGCTGTTCCGCCAGTGTAAGGTGGGAATTGCCAATATCGATGATGAGCACTTTAAGGGCGTATTACAGAATCATACCTGTGAGTTAAAGACATTCTCGGCACAGGATGTGGATGTGGATGCCGATCTGGTTGCCGGAGCGATCGGCTTCTTGGATGAAGAAGGAAAGCTTGGCATGCACTTTACGACAACCGGCTGCATGAATGTATACGCGAAGGTCTACATTCCGGGCAGATTCAGTGTCTACAATTCACTTGTTACGATGCTGACCTGTCATCTGGCCGGAATCCCGGATGAAGATATTTTACGCGGACTTGCGAAGGTACAGGTGAAGGGACGTGTAGAGATGGTTCCGGTATCGAAGAACTTTACCGTGATCATTGATTATGCGCATAATGAAGTAAGTACAAGAAGCGTGCTTACGACCCTGAAGGAATATCATCCGAAGCGTCTGATCTGTCTCTACGGCGGAGGTGGAAACCGTTCGAAGCTGCGCCGCTATGATATGGGCGAGGTGACCGGTGAGATGGCAGATCTCTGTGTCCTGACCTGCGACAATCCAAGAGACGAGGAGATCGCAGATATCAATAACGACATTAAGATCGGGCTCGCAAAGAGCAATGGAAAATATATCGAGATCGACGACCGGAAGGAAGCGATCAGATATTGTATTGAACATGCACAAAAGGGAGACATGATCGTACTGCTTGGAAAGGGTCATGAGAACTATCAGGAGATCAAGGGTGTGAAATACCACTTTGATGAACGTGAAGCGATCGCAGAAGTAAAACAGGAGCTGGGCTTATAAGCCCGGCTCCTGTTTACTGTATAGGAGAATGATGAATAAAATGTCACACAACTAAGCAGATTTTACAATATTATTTAGAAAATTTGTCATATCGAAAAAAAACGAAAACTTAAACGATTTCGTACTCAAATAGGGGTAGACGAATGTGGGTTTCTTGCGTAAAATAAGAAACGAGAGAGACATATTGAATCGTAGATATGCGGAAATCTGGAGGGAGAGCATGAAACACTGGAACTATAACAACGAATTTGAGGAAAAATATAAATATCAGGGAGATGATCTCGGTGCGGTCTATACACCGGAGAAGACGACCTTTCGTGTGTGGGCACCAACGGCAGAGGAGGTAACCTTAAAGTTATACGAAGACGGAGAACGCAGAAAGCCGCTTGATCCGGTAGAAATGGAGAAAAGTGAATGTGGAACCTGGGTAGCAGAATTATCCGGTGACCAGAACGGACGTTACTACAATTACGAGGTGACAGTGGCTTCCATCACGCATGAAGCAGTTGATCCATATGCAAAGGCAGTCGGCGTCAACGGAGAGTGCGGAATGGTTATTGATCTTGCGTCAACAGATCCGGAAGGGTTTGCAGAGGAAGAAAGACCACAGATGATCCCACTGACCGATGCAGTCATCTATGAGTCACATGTCCGCGATCTTACCGTAGATGAGGGTGCAGGCAATCCATATCCGGGTAAGTTTCTGGGCGTTGGAGCGACCGGAACGAAGAACCGGGAGGGAGCTTCTACCGGACTTGATTATATGAAGGAGCTTGGTATTACGCACCTGCAGCTTCTCCCGGTCTATGACTATGCTACGGTCAATGAAGCAGATATGGAGCATGCAGCTTATAACTGGGGCTATGATCCGAAGAACTACAATGTGCCGGAAGGTTCGTATTCGACCGATCCGTTTCATGGAGAGGTAAGAATCCGGGAGTTCAAGCAGATGGTACAGGCAGTCCATAAGGAAGGACTGCTGGTGATCATGGATGTTGTATACAACCACACCTATGATGCAGAGGATTTCTGCTTCCAGAAGATCGTACCGGATTACTTTTTCCGTAAGATGGCGGATGGAAGATTTTCGGATGGTTCTGCCTGTGGAAATGAGACGGCGTCCGATCGTGTAATGGTGCGTAAGTACATCATTGATTCGGTCTGTTACTGGGCAAAGGAATACCATATTGACGGTTTCCGCTTTGATCTGATGGGTGTTCTCGATAAGGAGACAATGCGTGAACTTCGTCAGGCGGTCGATCAGATAAATCCGGGCATTGTTTTATATGGAGAGGGCTGGACAGGCGGCCCATGTGCGATCGATGCCGGGGAACGCTGCATGAAGGCCGATACCTGGCAGTTAGACGGGATCGGAGCATTCAATGATGATATCCGGGATTCGATAAAGGGAAGTGTATTTTATGCAGCCGAACCGGGCTTTGTCAATGGAGGAGAGGGACTGGAAGAAGCGATCCGCTTCAGCGTAACGGGTGCAGTCGGACATCCGGCCGTGCATTTTGATAATGAAGCCGGTGTATGGGCGAAAAGGCCGGAGCAGAGTATCAATTATGTGTCCTGCCATGACAATTATACATTGTGGGATAAGTTAAAAGAATCCTGTCCGGATGCATCGGTCGAGACACGCAAGGCAATGAACAGGCTTGCAGCAGCGATTGTTTACACCGCACAGGGTGTTCCGTTTATGCAGGCAGGGGAAGAACTGCTCCGCAGCAAGCCGACAGATACGACAGCGGATGGTATTGCGGAAAACAGCTATAACCTTCCGGATGAGACGAACCGGATCCGGTGGAATACGAGAAGTGAGCATGCAGATGTGTTTGTTTATTATCAGGGACTGATCGCATTCCGTAAGGCACATGCAGGACTCCGCATGCATACGGCAGAAGAGATTGCAGATCGGATTATTTTTACCGCTCTTGATCAAAAGAAGGTCGTTGCATACGAAATTACAGGATCGAAGGAACGTCTTTTTATTGTCTATAATGCAAATGAGAAGAAGGTTCTGACAGAACTTCCGGATGGTACATGGGAGCTTTACATCGATAAAAATCATGCTGGAAATGTGTCACTTGGCAGTGTTTCCGGGGTCGTACCGGTAGAAGGAATCTCAGCAGCCGTTTTTGTGCAGAAGATATAAAATCAGGATTGAAGTAAAGAAAAGAAGGCGATAGCCATGCATGTTACAGGCGGCACACCGTTTCTGGCAAGGACGAAACTTTCTACAACACCTTGAAAACGGAAAGAAATCTGATACAATATATGGTATCTGTGAAAATGTAGCGATGGAAGAATGAAGGGGTTGTATATGAAAATCATCAAAAGAAGCGGTACGGAGGATGTATTCGATTTAGAGAAGATCCTGGCTGCGGTAGAAAAGGCAAATGAGAGTGTGGTAGACAGTGAACGGATGACACAGGCACAGATACAGGAGATTGGGGCGAATGTAGTGGCTATCTGTCATCAGATGAAGCGTTCCCTGACGGTTGAAGAGATTCAGGATCTTGTAGAGAACCAGATTATGAACCAGCGTGCCTACAGCGTTGCCAGAAATTATATTACATATCGCTATAAGCGGGCATTGATCCGTAAGTCGAATTCTACGGATGACCGTATTCTGACACTTTTAGCGTGTAAGAATGAAGAAGTAAAACAGGAGAATTCCAACAAGAATCCGACGGTAAGCAGCGTACAGCGTGACTATATGGCGGGAGAGGTCAGCAAGGATATTACGAGAAGATTCCTGCTGCCACACGATATTATCGAAGCGCATGATGCGGGAATCATCCATTTCCATGATGCGGATTATTTTGCACAGCATATGCATAACTGCTGTCTGGTAGATTTAGAGGACATGCTTCAGAATGGAACGGTAGTCAGCGAGACGATGATCGACCGTCCGAAGAGCTTTGCGACTGCCTGCAATATTGCAACACAGAGCATTGCACAGATCGCCAGCTCACAGTATGGCGGACAGAGCTTTTCACTGGCGCATCTGGCACCGTTTGTACAGGTCAGCAGGGAGAAGTTCCGCCGTCAGGTAAAGACAGAATTCGAAGCAGCAGGCTTAGAACTGGATGAAGAGAAGATCAACATGGTTGCAGAGCTTCGTGTGAAGGAAGAGATCAACCGTGGTGTCCAGATGATCCAGTATCAGGTCATTACGTTAATGACAACGAATGGACAGGCACCGTTTGTAACGGTGTTTATGTATCTCGATGAAGTGCCGGAAGGACAGACGAGGGATGATCTGGCGGCCGTGATTGAAGAGGTATTGCATCAGAGGATTCTTGGAGTGAAAAATGAAAAGGGAACCTATATCACGCCGGCATTCCCGAAACTGATCTATGTTCTGGAAGAAGACAATATCCATGAGGACAGTAAGTACTGGTATCTGACGAAGCTTGCCGCAGAGTGTACGGCAAAGCGTATGGTACCGGATTATATTTCCGAAAAGGTTATGAAGAAGATGAAGGATGGCAACTGTTATCCATGTATGGGATGCAGATCCTTCCTGAGCGTATATAAGGATGAAGATGGTAAGCCAAAATATTACGGCAGATTTAATCAGGGTGTGGTAACCCTGAATCTGGTAGATGTGGCATGCAGCTCCGCAGGAGATATGGAACGGTTCTGGAAGATCTTTGACGAACGGTTAGAGCTTTGCTACCGTGCCCTGATGTACCGGCACAACCGCTTAAAGGGAACACCGTCTGATGTTGCACCGATCCTCTGGCAGAACGGTGCACTCGCCCGGCTGAAAAAGGGTGAGACGATCGACAAGCTCTTATATGGCGGTTATTCCACGATTTCCCTCGGTTATGCGGGACTTTGTGAGTGTACGAAGTATATGACCGGAGAATCCCACACCGACCCGGATAAGGGAACAGCATTTGCACTTTCTGTGATGCAGCATCTAAACGATGCCTGTGAGAAGTGGCAGAAGGAGACGAATATTGCATTTTCCGTCTATGGTACACCGCTTGAATCCACGACTTATAAGTTTGCCAAGTGCTTACAGAAGCGTTTTGGAATCATTCCGGGTGTAACCGATAAGAGTTATATCACAAACAGCTATCATGTACATGTCACCGAGCCGATCGATGCATTTACCAAGCTGAAGTTCGAAGCACAGTTTCAGGCACTTTCACCGGGGGGAGCGATCAGCTATGTGGAAGTACCGAATATGCAGGATAATCTTGAGGCTGTACTTGCAGTTATGCAGTATATCTATGAGAATATCATGTATGCGGAGCTGAATACGAAGAGTGATTACTGTCAGGAATGCGGATACAATGGAGAGATACAGATCGTAACCGATTCCGATGGCAAGCTGGTCTGGGAATGCCCGAACTGTGGAAACCGTGATCAGGATAAGATGAATGTAGCAAGACGGACCTGTGGTTATATCGGAACACAGTTCTGGAATCAGGGACGGACACAGGAGATCAAAGAGAGAGTATTGCATCTTTAGAATAAAACCGATGCAGGAAGACAGGCTTCATTTGGAGTCTGTCTTTTTTACGGTATAGAAAATTTCTGGGAAAATTCCTGCACCGAAAATCCGGCATCTGCAATCTAATGTATGTAAGCGGCAGATGAGACGTCACATTTTGCAGAAAAAAGAAAAAGAGGAGGCAATCCGGCTTGAATATACTGGTAAGAAAAGCGCAGAAGGGTGATGCCGATGCGTTTGTAGAACTGATCGAGCAGAACAGGATGAGCCTGTACCGGGTCGCAAAGGGAATTCTTCATAATGAAGAGGATATTGCAGACGCCATGCAGGAGACCATTTTAAATGGATTTGAACATATTACGGAATTAAAACATGCAGCTTATTTTAAAACATGGCTGATACGGATTCTGATCAACAACTGCAATCAGATCTTGAAAGCAAACAGACAGTGCAATACGATCGAACGGTTTCCCGAGGTCAGTTACAATGACCGCAATCAGGCAAATGTGGAGTTTTTGGAAATGATAGCAGGGCTGCCTAAAGACAGCCGGATCATTTTTCAGCTCTACTATGGAGAGGGAATGAATACAAGGGAGATCGCAGAAGTGCTTGCGTGGAGTGAGAATACGGTAAAAAGCAGGCTCAGACGCGGAAGAGTGGAACTGAAAAAGAAGCTTTTGCTGAGTTAGGAACGGTATGGTGACACACAAGTGGTATGCGCAAAAGGCAGCGCAAGAATGGAGATTCATATGAGAGAATATCAGAATAGAGAGATGCAGGAAGTATTAGGAAGGGATCTGGAGATGTCAGATCTGGTAAAACAGCGGATCGAGGACACCTACCGGCAGATCGGTGGAAAGAAAAAGGAATCGGGCAGGTTTTTCTATGGAACGGCAAGAAGACGTGTGGCAGCAGCCGTTGTCTGTATGGTAATAGCCGGCAGTACCGTCGGTGTTATGGCATCAAGAGGATTTTTTGAAAAGTCAGAGGTACAGACGGGAGACAGCTTAAGCTATACGTTTGATATTAACTATGACCTTACACCGGGGACTTATGAGATCAGCATGAACCGGATACCGGATGGTTATGTGGAACGTGAGGAAGGAAAGTACGATAAGGAAGGCGAAGGGGAGAATCATGGTATTAGTATTCTTCCAATCTATAATACCGCGGAATTAGAAAAGCTTTCTACCGACATCAACACAATGTGCAAGGTAAAGGATGTGACAAAGGATACGATCAACGGAATGGAAACCGATATTGTAACCTTAGAGGATGCGAAAAAATACCTGCGCGGAACGTATATGTTCCAGTTTAATCCGATGGAAGGTTATGTGGTAGAGATCTATGCGGATTATGGAATCCCGGTTGCAGACATGCAGGAGTTTGCAAAAAATATGACGATCACACGTACCGGTGATGCCACATTTGCATCCGAAGATGAAAAACAGCAGGACGAAAAAGACCGCGCAGCGCAGGAAGCAAGGGGACAGGTCAAGGACCGGTTGATCGCAGACGGAATCCCACAAAAGAAGCTGATCCAGGCGGGCAGTGAAGCGAAAAACTTAGGTGGAGATATGGGATATACCGTAACCGGATACGAGTTCTTAGATCATATCGAGGGCTTAAGTGAAGGTGACTTCTCTCACTATGAAGATGTTGCGCCATGGTTAGAAGCAGATGGCAGCTTAAAGAGTTACACCAGACAGCATCTGGATGCGGATGGCAAAGTGGTAAGCGAAGAGCGTGTTACCCCGCAGTTTTTAAAGGTCAACGTAACCGCACATTGCTATTCCGATCAGTTTGATGGCGGCAGTGTACCATTATATGCCGCTATCGTTCCATCTACAAAGACAGAGGACGGAAAAGTGACCTGGAGCATGGATCGGTATGCATCACTTCCTTCGGAGCAGTTCCTTCTGGAGACAGATGGTCTGCCGGTCTATATGACAGGTGCCGAAAATGTAGCGGATGACAGCCGCCATGAGTTCTTTTACCGGAACATGAAGGCAGGAGATGAGATTTCTTACACACTGCTCTATGTCATCGATCCGGATCAGAGTGATTCCGTTCTGCTTCAGTTTGCATGGGGTGCAGATGGCAGCTTAGACAACTTCGACAGTGTAGAAGAGGCGTATGAGACAATGGGAGACTATGTTCTATTGAAAAATTAGAAAAAAATGTAAAAAGTTAAAATCCACTTATGCAAAGCTTAATACTTTTTTAAGTATGATACCCTGCTATTTACATATGTCAAATAGTAGGGTAAGCTGTGAAAGAGTAGTTCAAGGACTGCTAATAAGAAAGAAACGAGGTATACGGATAATGAAAAAGAGATTCATGGCATTTGCAATGGGAATGACACTTTGCATGGGATTATTAGGTGGCTGCGGTCAGACAGACAGCAGACAGGAGAGTGCTGTAACGGATCATAGTGAGACCGGGAAACAGGAGAACACAGCGGAAGAAAAGGAATTGACAGGAACGATTGATGAGATAAAAGATTTTATGTTTGTTGTTACGGATGAAAATGACACACCATATAGTTTTACCTTTGAAGAAAAGCCGGAAGGCTTAGAAAATGTCAGCAACGGAGATACCGTGACTGTTAAATATACAGGAACGATTTCTGAGGTAGATCCGTTTGAGGGAGAGATCCTATCGGTTGAAAAGACAAAATAAAATCAAAACCTTCATTCAGGGATCAGCACTTTTGTTTAGACAGTAATGGCAGCATATATTAGAACATGAAAGAAACATAATGAAAGGATGGCGGAAGCCATCCTTATTTTTGCTGTATAGGAAAATCCGTTGGAATTCCTATACAGCAAAAAGCGAAAATGCGCACCTCGCGGAGAGGAAGATGATACGTTGCTTCCGCTCGGGCGCGAAAGTGTGCGGCGGGCGCACACTTTATTTGGGGAAACAGGACGGAAAGTAGAAAAAGTGAAAAAAATCATGGATATAATGTTAGAATTGTATGAAAAAGTGAGTTAAAATACAAAAAAACAAAAAAGTAAAGGGGAAAATTATGGAATATTCAGCGATTTTTCATGATATGGATAAAAGATTCTGCTATGCGATTGATAAGGATATCTTCGTGATACGTGTGCAGGTAAAAAAGGATGATATGAAAGAGGTCATCCTTCACTGTGAGGACAAGTATATACCAATGGAGCGCAGGGATACACGAAAGATGATTCCTATGAAGAAGGTTGCCACCTCACAGTTTCATGATTATTATGAAGCACAGCTTCAGATGCATCTGGTCTGTCTGCGCTATTTTTTTGAATTTACAGACACACATGGAGAGAAAGTATATTACGGCAATTATGAATTCAATAAGGACTGTATTACAAACAGGGACAGGATGTTTGATTGTCCGCAGAACCTCAGGGAGGAAGAGATGTTTGAAGTGCCGCAGTGGGCAGCAAATAAGGTAGTATATCAGATCTTTCCATCCCGTTTTGCAGCATCACAGCCGGTAGACAAAGAAGTGTGGTATAAAGCACCGATTACACATATGGACGATTTGCATGGTAATCTCAGAGGAATCATTGAACATCTGGATTATATTCAGGATCTGGGAATTGACATCTTGTATATGACACCTATCTTTCAATCCAATTCGTGCCATAAGTACGATACCATTGATTATTATCAGATTGATCCTTCCTTTGGAACAACAGAGGATCTTAGGGAACTGGTGCAGAAAGCACATGAACGTGGAATGAAGGTTGTTCTGGATGCGGTATACAATCATACAGGAAGAGATTTTTTTGCATTTCAGGATATTTTGGAAAAGGGTGAAAAATCCAGATATCTGGACTGGTATTTTATAGATGAACTGCCGCTGAAAGATGAAATGGGAGAGATTCCAAACTTCAAATGTTTTGGTTATTATGGCGGAATGCCAAAGCTGAATCTGAAAAATCCAGAGGTTGAAAAGTATATTACGGATGTTGCATGTTATTGGATTAAGGAATGCGATATTGATGGATGGAGAATGGACGTAGGTGATGAAATCAGTCATTTTTTCTGGAAGAATTTTCGAAAGGCAATGAAAGCAGTAAAGAAGGATATGCTGATAATTGGAGAAATCTGGCATTATGCAGGAGATTTCCTTGAGGGAGATGAGTGGGATACTGTCATGAATTATCCATTTTATCTGAATATGATAGATCTGCTTGCAGATACCAGGATAAGTGTCAGCCGGTTTGTACAGAACCTTGGCTATCTGAAAGGCCGTTTAAATCAAAAATGTTATCCGCTTATGTGGAATCTGATTGACAGCCATGATACAGCAAGATTTTTACATCTATGCAAGGATAATAAGAAAAAGCAGCATCTGGCTGCAGCCTTTCAGCTGCTATTGCCGGGAATGCCTATGATATATTATGGAGATGAGTTTGCAATGCCGGGAGCAAATGATCCGGATTGCAGACGAGGTATGTACTGGGATGAAGAATATCAGGACAAAGAGATGTATCACTGGTATAAAAAGCTTTTACAGATTCGAAAATCACATACCTGCGTTGTAGAAGGGGAATTGATTGAGTTAAGCGCAAGGGATGAGGAAGAGACGATTGTTCTGATCAGAAAAAATAGTGAAGAGACAATAGCCATGATTTTCAATTGCAGTACCGGAACGAAGGAATTTAAGGAATATGCACAGAAATATAATTTGATTACAGATAGCGTATTTGACGGAAAAGTAGAAGGGTTCGATGCTGCGGTAATCATGCTTTAGCATGCATAAATTCCTCTCTCCCTGAAAAAAATTTAAAAAATTGAAGATAAACAGAGCATCCCTTCGTTATATCTTATGAAAGCTTTCGAAAGAAGAATGGAGGTGGATAAGATCGATTCCCAGGAATATTTGGCACAGATGGTAACGCAGTACCAGAATCTGGTGTTTTCCATTTGTGTTAAGATGACAAGAGATTATTTTATAGCAGAAGACCTGACGCAGGAAACGTTTTTATCTGCCTTCCGGCATCTTGATTCGTTCGACGGACAAAATGAAAAGTCCTGGCTGTGCAGGATCGCAGCCAACAAATGCATCGATTACCAGAAACGGGCGGCGAGAAGGGTAGTTCCCACAGAAGATTGTGTATTAGAAACCGAACAGTCGAAAGAGGGACTTCCGGAGAGCAGCTATATGGAACAGGAAGCAATCGAACAACTGAAAGAACGCTGTAAGAACTTAAAACCGCCTTATGATGAGGTCGCAAGAATGTATTTTGTGGAAGAACATACCGCAGATGAAATTGCACAGATCCGGCAGAAGAATATCAAAACCATCCAGACACAGATCTACCGGGCGCGGGGAATGCTTCGCAGACTATACGGAAAGGAGCGTGGATCGTATGATGGATCATAACAGGATAGAAGAACAATATCTGAGTGATGAAGCCTTAGAAAAGCTGACCGCAGATGTAGAAAACGGACCGCTGTTACAGGCACCGGATTACTTAAAGCGTATGATTTTGAATCAGGCAAAGCATCAGGTATTTAAGGATTCGGTTGAGATCATGCCGATACGCAATACGATCCGCGAAAGTATCCGGAAGGATCAGCAGACGGCAAAGAAGCAGACCGGGAAGGAAAAGAGGGTACAGCTTTTTGCTTACAGTGTGAAGATTGTGGCAGCAGCAGCGGCAGCAATCGCCTTTATCATGATCGTTCCGGCAATGCAGAATCCCGCCGGAACCAACCGGGAGGATGCATACCGTATCGAATACGAGAATGACCGCAAGGAGATGCAGACAAAGCCTGAGAAAGAGAAATCACTGACCCGCAGCCTGAATGAGTGGTCAAGCGGCTGGTGTAACAGGCTTTATGAAGGAACGAACAGGATATTAGAGAGGGAGGAAAAATAAATGACACAGAAAAAAAATGGATTTTTGAGATTTGTATTTTCACTTTTGCCGGGAGCCGGTGAGATGTATATGGGATTTATGAAAATGGGTATCAGCCTAATGGGTGCATTTTTCGGAATTGTCGCACTTGCAACCTGGTTAGATATCGGACCGTTAATATTTGTGGCAGCAATCTTATGGTTCTACAGCTTTTTCCATGTACACAATCTTGCAGGCATGCCGGATGAAGAATTCTATGCCGTAGAGGATGAGTATCTCTTCCATTTTTCCGACGGGGATGTTCGTCAGGGCGCAGATTTTGTGAAGGCATATCGGAAAGCGATCGGTGTAACCTTGATCGTGGTAGGTGTGATCTTAAGCTGGAAGAGTCTGATCCGTCCGCTTGAGAGCTGGATTCCGGAAGAGTTTTTCTGGATTTTAAGCAATCTGAATTACTATCTGCCACAGCTGATCATCGGTATTGTTGTGATCGTGCTTGGTGTCTATATGATCAGTGGCAAGAAAAAACAGCTGGACGGTCAGGATGAAAAACAGGTTGAAACAACACAGCCGGACAGTCAGCAGGATGGAAAGGAGCAGTAAGAACATGGAAGAAAAACAGATTACACGGACACACCGTGTTGGTACCATTACGTTTGGGCTGGGGCTTGTGCTGTTTGGAAGTCTCTTTCTTATACATCTGTTTGTTCCGGTCTTAGATTACCGCATTATTTTCCATCTGTGGCCATGTCTGCTCGTCCTGCTTGGCATTGAGGTGCTTGTGGCGAACAGCTGCCATACGAAGGATTTTCTCTATGATAAGACCGCGATCGTGCTGATCGTAGTACTGTCCTTGTTTACGATGATCATGGGTGGTGCTGACTGGATCATGCAGACATACAGCCACTATGCTGCACTGAATTGGTAGAATCATAATAAAAATGAAAAATATCTTGACATTTCCGGTGAAGCTGAGTAATATATATAAAATACTCTTTGCACTGCATGATAACTACAGTACAAACTGAGCAGGCAGTAGCCGGAAGTGAAGCTATCAGCCGGGCCATGAATGTGGCAGCAGATGAGAATATAGAAGCATCTGTGGGACAGTACGTTACTACGATTGTTCCACAGGTGCTTTTTACTTTATAGGAACAAGGGTGTTTGCATTAAGTGAATTTGCACAGTATGACAGAACGATAATCAACATCTGGATTTTATAAAGAAAGCAATCTGCTGGGGAGAAATGTAAGTGCCATAGAGCTATCTTGTTCAACTGCCGTATAGGCAGCCATATATGGATGGAGGTAACTACTTATGGAAGCAGGTATGAAAAAGGAAATGGATGTAAGAGAAGAAGGAAAACAGGAAGCAAAAGCGACTGCTATGCGGGTCTCTGTTGTCAGTGTGACCGTGAATCTGGTATTGTCACTGCTCAAGCTGCTTGCCGGAATTTTTGCAAATTCCGGTGCAATGATCTCGGATGCCATCCATTCGGCATCGGATGTGTTCAGCACTTTTATTGTAATGATCGGTGTCAATGTATCAAGCAAGGCATCGGATGAGGAGCACCAGTATGGACATGACCGGTTAGAGTGTGTGGCATCGATCGTCTTAGCAGTGATCCTTGCGATTACCGGAGTGGGGATCGGTATCAGTGGCGCAGAGAAGATCCTTGGAACAGGTGATGCAAAGCTGGAAGTCCCGGGACTTCTCGCATTGTTTGCAGCAGTTTTATCCATTCTGGTCAAGGAATGGATGTACTGGTATACAAGAGGTGCGGCGAAAAAAATCAATTCCGGTGCGCTTATGGCAGATGCCTGGCATCACCGTTCCGATGCATTATCTTCGATCGGTGCGCTGATCGGTATTGCGGGAGCACGGATGGGTTATCCGGTCTTAGATCCGATCGCAAGTGTAGGAATCTGCATTTTTATTATAAAGGCATCGTATGATATTTTTAAGGATGCAATCGATAAGATGGTTGATAAGTCCTGTGATGAGGAAACAGAAGAAAAGATCCGTGCGCTGATCCGGGCGCAGGAGGGAGTCATCCGGGTAGATCTGCTCCGCACCCGTCTGTTTGGTGCGATGATGTATGTGGATGTGGAGATCGCCTGCGATGGCACAAAGCCATTAGCCGAGACACATGCGATCGCAGAACGGGTACATGATGCAATCGAAGCAGAATTCCCGACCGTCAAGCACTGCATGGTACATGTAAACCCGGCAGAGGACTGTGCATGTAAGTGATAAAGAAGTCTAGGCATGTTCCTTCCGGTACTGCTTCGGTGTGATCCCGTGCTTGCCCCGGAAAGCCTTGATAAAGTGGCTGCAATCCGAAAAGCCGGTCTCCTGGCTGATGTAGTTCAGGTCGAGATTCGTAAAAAGCAGGAGATCCTCTGCCTTGCTCAGCCGGATAAATTCAATGTATTTCTTGCAGGACTGTCCATAGAGTTCCCGGAAGCTCTTGGCAAAATAGGAATAGCTCATGTGGCAGATGGCGGCAAGATCCTCGACCTTGATCGCTTCGTGCGCATGCGCATCGATGTATTCGGTGATCGTGTGGATCGAATCCTCGGTATCCGGCAGTGCAAGCGACTGGTCGGTGTCAAAGCCAAGCGCACGCCATTTCCGCAGGATATGGGTGAGCAATGCATTGATATGCGACTGGATCATAATACGGTAGCCGTATTCCTGCGCAGACATTTCCTGAATACAGTTTGAAAAAAGACGCTCAACCGGACAGTCCGAAAGATCGTCCGCGGAAAAGTAAAGCGGCGCATGCGGATCACCCTTTGCAAGCTGGAACAGGGAGTTGAAGTGGATACCCGAGAATGTCATTCCGGATGCATTTGCGGAGGGCGCAAGCTGGTTGATGTCGAATTTTAACACATAATATTTTAACGGGAGGTTCGTGGTGGTATAGATCGAGTGTACCTGCTGTGGCAGGAACAGGATCATATCACCGGGTTCCACGACATAGGTGTCCTTCTCGCAGGTCATCATGGCAGAGCCTTCTAGCATAAAGATCATTTCCATAAAATAATGCCAGTGTGGACGGATCGGAAATCCGCAGAAGCTGGTGTCAAACAAAAAGCACTCATAAGGAGCGTTCAGCTTATCACTATATTCAAATAAGGAATTCATCCGTGCATCCCCCTCGCCTTAGAATTGTAAAATCGGTTTTTACTATTTTTATAATTAAACATTATATCAACCCTACGGTCAAAATGCTATATTTTTTCATAAATGAAACGGTAAAATGCTTACAGATTGAGAGGGAATACAATGGATTTACATTATATCTGCGGAGTGACCTTTGCTCCGTTCGTGAAGGAAGGAAGCTTTACACAGGAGAAAGCAAAAAAGAGCCTGCAGCTTTTACAGGAGCGTACCGGTGCAAATACAGTTATTCTGGTACCGAACGGATTGCAGGATACACCACAGTCGGAAAAAATCGACTATAGTTCGAAGGCAAACGTTTCCGATGACGAGTTAAAGGAAATGATCGCTTATGCACAGGAGCTTGGACTGCATGTGTACCTAAAGCCGACGGTAAACTGCAAGAACGGAACGTGGCGCGCACATATCAACTTTTTTGACGAGGACGTTCCATGCGAACCAAAGTGGGGAAACTGGTTCGAATCTTATACAGAGTTCCAGACACATTATGCGAAGATCTCCCAGCAGATGGGTGTGGCAATGCACATTGCAGGCTGTGAGATGGTACAGTCCGAGCGCAGGGAGGCAGAGTGGAGAAATGTGATCGCAGATATCCGCCGTGAGTACCGCGGCCTTGTGTCCTATAATACCGATAAATATCAGGAGCATAATGTGAAGTGGTGGGATGCAGTCGATGTGATCTCATCAAGCGGTTACTATCCGATCGGTGACTGGGAGAATCAGTTAGACCGGATCGAGAAGGTCGTAAAACACTTCGATAAGCCATTCTTTTTCGCAGAGGCAGGCTGCATGTCGGTGGCTGGTTCGAAGGATGTGCCAAACGACTGGAATGTGCGTGGAGAGATCGACTTAGAAGGACAGGCAGAGTGGTATGAGACGATGTTTGAAGCCTGCAGAAAGCGTGACTGGGTCAGCGGCTGGGGCATGTGGTCCTGGACGGATAAGCTCTATCAGGCAAGAAATGCAGCCACCCATGGAGACTATGAACTGTATGCCAAGCCGGCAGAAGCTGTTGTAAAAAAATATTTTGAGGGATTAACTT
>ERZ1034873.709-NODE-709-length-15956-cov-7.143010_pt1 | contig 15956 bp, 17 predicted proteins | sample MGYA00520689_ERZ1034873 | MGnify/ENA primary metagenome ERZ1034873 (study PRJEB33766, sample SAMN09781722) | gut metagenome | biome: gut microbiome | host: Homo sapiens | place: Madagascar | study: EMG produced TPA metagenomics assembly of the PRJNA485056 data set...
ATTTATATAATATATATTTAAGTTTTAAACCCGGGAACAAACCTATAATATGACAAGGTGAAAACAAAACACCGCCAGTTTAATATAAAGGGGTGTAAATGAATATGAACGAGAAAATGATGTCCACCCTCGTAAACGGGATGGACGATTCTATCACCCGTGCAGCAAAAGAAAGATTAACACAGAGCATTGCTTCTGTATCTAAGTCACTAAATGATGCAAAGTTGAATAATGCTTCTGGTTCTCTTCTTAGTACGGGTAATCGTGATAAAGGTAAGGGAACGAAGCTCCCTGATATTACAACTGACGCACAGATCTATACCAATATTTCTGATATGATCAATGGTTCCAATAATGACAGTGCTGGTTTTGGTACTCTTATGGAATCTTTGGTTATGAAGAATAAAAAATACTATTCTATTATCAAAGATTATGAAATCATGCCGATTCTGATCCCTCAGATCAATCGTGTCTTGATGTTCCTGGTAAATGAATGTCTATCTCCTGATATTCAGAATGATGCTACATTCCTGATCAAATATACCGGTTCCAGTGATGTGAATGCAATCCAGAATGATATCGAACAAATCAAGAAGGAAATGAAGCTTGATAATCTGCTTCGTAATGTCTATATGAATCGATATAAGCTTGGTCATGAATATATGTTGGTTATTGATTATAATCAAACCTTCCAGCATATGCTTGATATGATTGCTCGTAAGGGTATGAATGAATCTACTCGAGGAATGTCTGATATGGATTTCCTGGAGAGTTCATATACTGAACTTACGAGTACAATTAATGAATGTGCAATCAAGATGCGTATCCAGCATACTACTGAGCCTAAGAAGGGTGGAGTTACTGTTGCTGATACGGTTCTTCATCAGAAAGCAGAAACCAAACAAGATGAAGGAGTAGTGATTGATGAGAGTACAATCAAACTTTCATTCGAAAAGATGAATATTTTGATTGAGCGTTCTCCCATTGCTCATCTTGTACAGGAGGCTCATGGTGAATTGATTTCTGAAGCATATTCAGAGTTTAAGCTTTCTAATATTATGAGTCATGCTACTACGGGTACCTTGAATGAAGCGGTACTTGATACGTCTAAGTTGACAATGATTGTCAATAATATGAAGAGAAAGAAGCTTCGTCGTTGCATGATCGAAAGACTGGATCCTGCTAAAGTGTTCTGTCTGAAGATCGGTGGTCGTACAATTGGATATTTCGTAGTAGAAGATCTAACGACTGATGCTGCTACTAATACTATCAACTTTGCACAAGCACTGAAAGATCAGCTCTTGAAATCTCGTGCAACAAATCTTCAGCAGACTACTAAGACTGCAGAAGAGATCATCTCTAAGACACTTGCTGAGAAGATCATTAATACCTTTGATTCTAATGTAGGTATTAATCGTATTGAGGATATTGATCTTCTTCATGATTACGTTTTAAATAATGAAATCTACAAAGGTAATAAGAGACTCACTTTCTATTATGAAGATGAGATCTTTGATATGTCCCGTGCGGATGATTCTATTCTAACGAATGCTGTCTTTTTCACAAAGTTGTATGCAACCTTGTTGATGAACAATATCATGACCAAGGTTCTTCGTGGTCGTGGTAGACAGATTCATACTGTCCATATGGGTGCGTCTCCCAATATCCAGCGCTATATCCAGAATGCAATGGCCTCGTTGACTATGCCTGAGAATAACTTGGGAACACTTCATGGATCATTTGAACAGATCTTGAACCCGTTTAATGCATCTTCGGATATTATTATTCCAACAGATGAATCAACAGAGAAATATATTGAGACTGACTACATTCCTGGTCAGGATGTTGATATGAACGATGATTTCCTGCGGACTCTATTGAACGCAATTGTATCTTCGTTTGGTCTGGATTCTGCTGTAATTGACGCAACGAATGGAAACCTTCAATTTGCTCGTACGCTTTCTATGGAATCTCTGCAGATCTGTAATGCGATTAAGAATGAACAACAGGATCTACACGATGCTTGGGAAGCTATGTGTTTGCGAATTCTTTCTATCTGTGGTAATGATCAGACCAGAGAAGCTCTTGATCAGGGATTGATTGAAGTTCAGTTCTTTACTCCGAAATCTCTTGTGATGCAGAACACGATTGAAGATCTGAATAATGCAAAATCTTATGCTGAGAATATCGCGGATATCATTCCTGACTTCAATGTAGAGAATGCAGAGTCTAAACGTAATAAGTTTATCTACTCTCGTATTAAGTCCATGGTTAATCTGGATTGGACTGCCATTGACGATGAAATCAAGGAATGCGCAATCGATTCTGTCGGTGATGAGATTGAAGCTAAGATTCAGTCTATTATCCAGGAATACAAGGATAATACCGTGGAAGAGAAGTACGGTGATGCCAATGGTGATGGTATCGTAAGCGACGACGATTCTGAATTCACTGATGAGGAGAAGGAATTCCTCCCCGGCAGTGGAGACGAAGAAGATGAAGAAGATCTGGAATTCTAAATGATATAGGCACGAGGGTCTTTTAGTAGATCCTCGTGCTTTATATTTGAAAGGAGATTTCATATATGAATTCCCCGCATGTACCAAATTTTAGTTTCTTTATGAATAAGACAAATCGTCTTCGAGATGTACTTGTTCCTATAGAAGTATTTACTGATATGATGAATTATTTAGAAGATACAAATATTCAAATGCGATTTTCAGATGATTCAAAAGAACATCCCAATCTTTGGATATGTCCATATCCATATCCTGCTCCGGCAAAAGGTTTTGTTCAGTGTAATGGAGATTCTATCAGTGATTATGCTCGTTATCAAGAAGCTATTTATACGATAATCGGAGATCGTATTGGTGTATTGAAAGATAATGCAATCACTGAAGATTTTATGAATCGTATTGATAATGATCCGGATGTAGGTGCCATTGTACATATGATGAGTGGTCGTATCGTACCTTTCCGTTATTCTTGTACAGATGATCTACAAATTCTTAATGTCAGGAATGCTCTTCCTGACTTAGTTAAGGATATGAAATCCGATAACTTTGAAGATCTATCAAAAACAATTAACTATCTTAAGAATTTCAATGCTGATCAAAAATACAGAATGTTATATTGCTTCCATTATATAAAAGAAGATTCATTTAACCCAAAAGGAATTCCTCTATTAGCAGGTAAAGGTTTATCTGCTATGGATTTGAAGATTAATCTGGATGTCTCATCTTATATCATAGAGCAATATAAGAATCATGAAAAAATAATTTGTGTGGCATAAAATTGGAGGTGGGAATTATCCCACCTCCAATTTTGTTTACTCAGTCACAGTAGTCCCATCAGAAGGAGTCTCAGGTGCGGGATCCACAACGGGTTCCTCAACAACAGGAGCATCCTCACCAGGCTTGGTACCTTCAACAGGATCACCCATATTGGTAATTTCCTCAACCAGCTTACCGTTCATATACAGAACGGGATAGTTGGTCTGCCAGTTAAATTTAGTATCCGTACCACCAGCATAGATATAGACAAGTTTATTGTCGGGAACAGAAGTCTTCGTTCCATCCACATTAATAGTAACACCGTTGAAGGACTTGGTCTGACTACTATACGGCTGAATGATAATCATATTGATCCAATCGGGATCACTGGTATCAATCACATTATATTCATTGCTCTTGATATTGATCTTGATATTCTGAGGTTCACCCTTAGGACCAATACGAATAGATGCCATATAGTTACTATTTACATTAATAGTAGCATCATCCATAACGTTATAAATATTTACCTGATTATGAGTACAACATTTACCATCGAAATAGTTACGAGAAATAGAAGACCCATCAGCCAGTTTACCATTCAGCTCAAAGAAGTTATACAGCTTCTCACCACACTTGCCAAAGAAGCAACCCTCAACGATCAGCTTGGTGTCACAAGACAGGGTAACACCCATAGTCTTAGCAGCAGGTTCCAGACCATAGAACCGGCAGTTCTTGAAAGTCACAGACTTAGCAGCCTGAATCTTAATGAAAGCATCCTTGGTGAAATCAACACCATTAAAGACAACGTCCTTTTCAGGGGCGTTAATCGTGACAGCCTTAGTAAATACGGTACTCATAATTACGCCACCTCCTGATAGAAGTTCTGGGGAACATTGGCATTCTTACCAGAAACAGTCAGAGCCTTATCAACAGTCAGCTCTTCTGCGATCTCTGCTTCAGGGAGAACGATCGTTACAGGGGCATCACCCTCTGCAGTCGCTTCTGCAACCGCCTCAGCAATGGTCTTCTCCGCAGGGTCAATGGTAACAGTCTTGGAACCATCTGGAGCGGTGAAAGAACCGGACAGAGACTTGATCTTGGCAACAGGAATACGAGCTTCAAACTCCTCATCCTCTTCCGTATACTTTACGGAGATTGCCTTCACATCCAGCATCTTAGAAGCATCAAACAGATTGGCAATACCATCTGTGATAAAACCGTTACAAGGAACGTTATCATAGATGCGACCGTTCGGGTTGACGATTTCACGACGCTTCAGTTCGATACCAGTCAGCTCAGCACCGGTAATCTTCTTATCCTCGTAAGGACCAGAAACCACGATCTCATCAATCGCAGCACCGAGTTCCAGATAGTATTCAGCACCGTTACCAATCAGGGTAGCAGCAACAGAGATCTTACTCATGAAACTATCCATAATACGAAAACCACCTTTCTTAGTTAAAGTAGATCTTTTACAGGCAGATCATTATAATAATGTCAAAAATAAAAAATAAATGGGGTAGGAAATCCCACCCCATTTTTAATCAAATAATTACGATAGTTTTCATTGGTTTCTGAGAATCCAACTTACTCTCATCTATATCTGGAATACGTGGATCTTTATCAAGTAGTACAACAGCTTGATCCACACCAGATTGTTTTGTGTGACAGTTGTATACCTGTCCGTCCCCTTTGATGATCATATCTGTTTTAGATCTATTGGGAGGCCTACCAATTCGTTTACCGTTCTTTGATAGTTTAGGAGGAATCGGATCAGGTCTTTTGATTAATTCTGTCGGCATATCTGTTCTATCAAAAATAGATAATGCTGGCATATTAAATCTTTCTCTAAACTCTTTCTGTCTCTTATAGAGCATTGCTCTCTGTAGAGCTTCTTCTTCCTCTTTTGTAAGTTCTGGTTTCTCTTCCTTTTCCTTCCGATGACGCTCTCTCAATTTGCGTTCCTTTTCAGGATTGTTTAATACATATTGGTTATAGTAACCAATACCCTGCTCAATACGTTCATTATCAAAATGGATACCATTAAAGAATTCTTTATCCAGAATCAAATCATCTAATCGTTCAGGAGGAAGATCTCCATAACGTTGATTCAATTCATTGATTCGTCTATAGAAAGTTCTATTACTCATACCATACGCTTCATGACAATATCGAAACAAGTCATTGGTGGTACATTCACGTTTCTTCCACATGACAAAGATTTGCCAGAAATCAAATGGCATTGGAATCTTTGGTCTACCGATTGATACGATACGTTTTCTACGTGCTGCATCAATACCCTCTCTTTGTCGAGAGATTGTATTCTCACGTTCATTCTGTGCAACAAACGATAATACTTGCAGCATCATATCAGTAATAAATTTAGAGATCAGATCTTCCGGATCACCTGTCGTATTTAATAGTGGCATATCGATTACATATATGCCACAACCAAGATCTTGGGTAATCATTCGCCATTGATCGATAATTTCTTGATAGTTACGTCCAAGACGATCTATTGATTTTATTACAATAATATCACCTTTACGTAGAATCCGTATCATCTTCTTATAAGCTGGTCGGTTAAATGATTTACCCGATTGCTTATCAATAAAGATTTTTGTAGCTGGTACTCCATACTCTTCCATTGCTATTTCTTGTCGATCCGTTTTCTGTTGTGTGGTAGATACTCGACAATATCCCCAAACTTCTCCCATGTCATTATGAAGATAACCATCGTCACCTTTCTTAACCGCCATTAAGATTTTCCATCCTTTCCTATTATATTTAATGATACATAGTCTCTCAAAGTATCACTATTATAATATATGGATGAAATTTAAAAGTACGAAGTTAACATAATAATACAATCAATTATGCTGCTATTTTTGAAAATGAGGTTGTAAAATGACACAACAAAACTGGTACGTTTAAGTATAAAAGACGTAATAAGTGATTGTATTCTCGTTACTTGAAACAAGATATATAACAATATACAACGCGTGAGTATGGAATTTTGAGAATACTTCAGTTATTAAAGCGGCATAATTGTTTACATACCAGACAACCAAATAGAGGAATCCCCGGGAAGACCCCGGGGATTTCCTCATTCTTTTCACTTTAGGTAGGACACAGTGACTATCAGAATAATACATTACCATGACGACAGTTAGACAGACATGTCATTCTTTGTGTCTGCATAAGCATCGTGAACCATCTTATTGAGTGTGTCTGACTCGTACTTACGATATTTTTCAACTGCTCGTGTAATATTACCATCAAGGTGTTGGTCCCGTAAACCTTCTGCTAAAGTCATAACAACGGTAGCCAGTTCAGAAACTTTCGTACTTGTCATATCACCACTGATTGCTAACCGATTAATTTTCTTATCGGTTTGAAGATCGGCTTTGTGTGCATCTTCAATCATCACTTTCATAGAAGCGATATCCTGAGCAAGAGCATCAATTTTATCATTCTGATCTTTTATGAGTTGTTCGTGTTTTTCTTCTTTCTCTTCCTGCTCTTTCTTCTCAGCGGCTTTCTTTTCTTCCTCTAGTTTCTTATTAGCATCCTCGCGTTTATCGCGTTTACGAATAGCAGAAGTATAGATCCAACCCATAATGAGTAACGCGAACGGTGTAATACAGCTGACTATCTTAATTACGATTTCAAACGTCGTCATAGAAGTTCACCTCCTTCATCATGGATGTATTTATATAGATGTTTTAATAAAAAAGAAAAGGAGGGGTAATCCCCTCCAATTCTTTATTCCTTTTCAGAGACTTCATCCGTCTCCTTTTTTGTGAAAATACGAATATGAATTGCATTCTCCTCGCCAGTGGAGGCAACGCAATTCCTAGGTACATCAAAGATCATTGGATACATAACCACAGCGGCATTCCGCTTGGAAAGATCCAGATTCTTGATATACTCTTTAATATCAATGCACATCATAGCAAAGTTTTCTTCCGGTTTCTCACCGATTCCAAAAACCGTTACCATGAAATTGTCAGTCATTTTTAGATCATCATGAGAGACGACCAAAAGGAAGGGAACAAACGTACCCTTCGAACAAAGCTGAAGGATTTCATCCTTCACAGTCTTATTGGGAATCTCTTCCGGTTGGAAGGTACCCAAATCCACTGCATGAGGTTCCTTACAGTACTGGTACATAGTGCCAGCAACCTGCATAGGAATATTATCTAGCAATTCCTCAGAATTATCATCCTTTGTCAGAAGATGACAAACTCTGTGGAAAGCGATATTTTCCAAAGAATTGATAACAGAGTTAGACTCTTCGTCTCTCTCAATGTTATCAAACTTTGTCGTAAAGCTGGTATACAGCTTACTAATGATATCGGGATGATACAGAATTTGCATAGGCATTTCCTCCTTTAAATTTTATATTTTTGTTTTTCTTATAATTTATTTTAAATATTAGAATCGGGTTGAGGAATTTTAGATTTAACGGGCATGGGTTCCAACTTTAGATATTCGAGAAAGACTTTATCATCAATAGAAACATCTAGCATATACATATCAACAGTATTCGTGATTTTTGGAATATCAAAAGGAATTACAAAATTCATATTTACGGGAGTAAAAGGTGTATTAAACACACCAGTGTTTGTATTTCTTGACATGATAGGATGAGCATAATGGATAAACTCATCAAAATCACGTCTATGGAACCCAAGTTCTTCTAATCCATCACCTTTTACATATACTGTATTAAAGGAGAGACCAAAGAACTCTGGATGCTCTTTGTAAAGAGTACTTAATTTTTTGATCAGCTGAATTGCTCGTTTTGTCTCACCTTTCTTCTGATCAATATCTTCTCTCTTATCATCTGCTTTATTATTAACCATAATTGACATTTCAATGTAATTATGATTAAAATCATAATCGGCAGTGAATACTCGGTTGGGATAGGATTTATTCAAATCATCAATAATCCCGTGAGCAAGTTTCATAGCTTTTGCTACATTAATTTCCCACGGAAGAGTTAAATCTTTGAAAACAATAATCCCCTCAAGAATATTATCATTCTCTTGGAAACCACTGTTATCATATCGGCTTAAATATTTGAGATAAAGATATTTATCAGATTTTTTAGCTCGATTCTTATAACCAAGCTTAATCTTTTCACCATATACAACTTTAGCCGAATACAGTTCATCATCAAACACAGGAATGAAGCATTCGTCCATATGATTAGGATTAAAGACGTTATAAGTGTCGATATTCTTGTTAGTCATAATAATATTCCTTTCTTATTAAATCATAAGTAAAAGAGGGATTGGATTACTCCAGTCCCATCTCCTTTGCTTCATTTATGAACCAGTCCTGAGCAGAGAACTGATTCTTCTTCTTTTCGGGTTGATCAACCATCTCATACTTATATCCAGGAAGAATCTTTCTCAGATTCGTATTATCCTTCATATAAACTTTGAGATGATTCATCAGTCGTTCACGAATTTCCTGGTTCTCTACCAGAATCAGAAGTTCATGACGACGGTTCAGATTTCGACCCATCAGATCTGCAGAACCGATATAGATTCGTGCATTCTTTCCGGTGCCGAATTGATAGACTCTCGAATGTTCCAAGAATCTACCAACGAGTGAATAGATCTTGATGCTCTTTGTAGGCTCAATCACACAAGCACCACGAACGAGCATTGTAATTTTAACTCCAGCTTTACCGGCATCCAGAATTGCTTCAGCAATATCGATATCAGTAAAGCCATTACATTTGATGAAGATATACCCCTCCTTACCGGACTTGGCTCTCTTCACCTCAGCTTTGATTTCATCTTTGATCGTATCCTTCATGTTATAAGGAGCATAAATCACCTTACGTGATTTGAATATACCTTGATCAGAAGTCATCAGATCAAAGAATCTTGTCAAATCAAAACACATATCTTGATCCGCAGTGAAATATGAATAGTCAGTATACTGCTTGGCGTTGGATTCAGAATAGTTTCCGGTCCCAATTTGTGCATACGTCTTAAGACCCTTCTTCTCTTTGCGGGTCACCAAACAAAGTTTGGCATGCGTTTTGATATCTGGATTAGTGAAAGCAATTCGTACACCACCTTCTCGTAAGATCGTTGCGATCTCAATATTGTGATGCTCATCGAATCTTGCTTTCAACTCGACTAATACTGTTACTGTCTTTCCCTTATCAGCAGCCTTTAATAGTGCATCTACGATCTTACTATTATTAGCCACTCGATACAAACTGATCTTGATTGATACCACATTCGGATCAGCTGCTGCCTCCTGTAGGAATCTGACCATAGTCTGATCATAAGATTCATACGGATGAAATGCAATCCGATCCTTGGATTTGATATAATCAAAGATTGAAGTTTTAGGGAAAGTTTTGACTGGTTTGAACTTTCTACATTTATCTTTATCAGAGTAGATTTCACTCGGTAAAGATTTCAAAGCAGAGAGTCCAATTTCCTTACTTGCGAAAATGATGCTGTCATTCCGCAAGGGAAGTAGGTTCCGAAGAAGCTTGATGTCAGATTTCTCCGTTGAACCAACTTCGAGAGCGGTTATCCATGAGCGCTCTCTTTCTTTCAAAGTTTTTACAATCTGCGTATATGCATCCTGCTCCCGATCGATCTGATCAAACACTTGAGCCGATCTTAGAATCGTAAACGGGAACGAAGATACAATTTTTCTGTCTTTAAACATGAAATCCAGATTATCCTGAATCAGATCAATGACAGATACACAGAATTTCTTATTGGGTACAGCAATATATCGATCAAGTCCTTTCGGAATTTCAATATATTGCATCTTCTCTGAATCATTCTTAGATTTCCGAGTACGAACCAGAAGATACGTACCAGGATGCAGATTTAGAGATTTTGATCTGTCTACATTCATCGGCTGAAGAATCGGGAATACCTCAGTCTTGAATGTTTGCTCTACCCACTTGGCGGAATTTTTCTTCAACTCGTCCACGGGAACGACGAGTTGGTAGTTCTTATTGAACTTATGCCATCTTTTAATCATCTTCTGGTAGAAGGTTGCGATGGCATCTTTGAAGTCATCGATATCATCCATCTCGAGAAGAATCTCAATGGGATACCTGACTTGCATAAATTCAGTCAGGTTAGAAGCAACGATTCCAAAGAACATTGCTCTTTCACCTAACGGAATACTCTTACGATCAGTCTCATCCAAACAGCGTTGATTGAAACTGATCCAAGAGATATCTCGATTAAGAAGTTTTATTTTACCTCATTCCTTTCATCAAGCTCTTTCTGAAGTTTCTCAGAAAGTTCTTTATACTTCTTAGCTTCAGCTCTTGCCAAAGCTAACTCTTTCTTGAGATAATCCTTCTCTTGTTTATAGGTCAGCTGACCTTTTCCTTTCCTCATACATCTCTCCTTATTTTACAAACTCTACGTTATAACCAAGGTACATACCATCGATCATGTAGAGTTTCATATCGAGATGAGAAGCTTCAAGCTTCTTAAAAGCTTTTGCAATGATTTTATCGATGAACTCATTCTCTACTTCTGGTTCATCATCCTCAACGATTGCCGTAATAGGAGATACTTTTTTATAAGGATTTTCAGGATCATCATGTGTATAGTTAATTAACACATAGATTTTATTCATTTACATTATCCTCCTTTTCTCCGTTACGAATGATATTCACACCCTCAAAGAAAGGTTGAATCAAATCATCCGTAATAACATACTTCTTTTTAGTGATCATGTTGATGATTTTCTCCTTACTCATATAAGGGATCATCTTCCACATGATCAATGGTGTAGACTTCGTAATATTCCATACGAAAGTCTTTTTGATCTGCTCAGACTTTGCTGTCTCAAGCACGATATTGATAAGTTTTTCAACTTTATCAAATTCTGTGAGATCCCCTTCTGTGTGGTTATGCACATACATAGCACACATCTTATAGAAATCTCTTGGGCGAATTATATTCCAGATATACCATCTGGAAGTAAAATAGGTCTCCCAGTTAGGGAGACCCAAGATCTCATCGATGAGAGGTTCAAACTCATCATACTTACAGGAGTTCAAAACTTGAATCATCCTGTGATTCATTTTAAACCAATTCATTCAGCATCTCCTTTCTCGATACTGAACACGAACTTATAGTTAGGATTCGCTCGAATCATTTCATCGAGCTTCTCCTTTGAGATTCGCTCAACTGTCCCATCAGGGTGGGCCAGATAGATCAGTCCGTTACACTGATCAAACTTCACCTTGTGAGTATTCATTGTACATCTCCTTTCTCATCTAATGACATGAGCATTTTGATATACTCACGAATCTGAAGACGAACTTTCTTCAGTTCCTTTTCAGCAGACTCTATGCCAGACTTTTCACGATCGATCAGGCGATCATATCGTGCCATATCATTTAGATATTCAGAATCGGAAAGATTGCCCATTTCTTTGGCAGTAATTCTCTCCTTTTCATCACTGAATATGTCGATTCCTCTCTTGTGATAATGAATATCTCTCATCAGGTCACCCTCGGCCATAATCAGATCATGCAAGCTTTCATCCATTTTCATTTTTCTGTACCTCCAAGTAAATATAGATAGGAAGTGATCATATACTTCCTTCATACATATAATATATATTTCGATTATTTTTGTATTCGGATAATTAAAAGAGAGGAGGCGTAAGTTGCCTCCTCTCAATATTCTTATTTAGAGTACAGCTTCTCCCAAGCAGCGGGAGTAACATAGCCCTGTGTAAATACAGTGCCGATATTATTTGCTTTCTGGAAACGCTTGATAGCAGCCAGCATATTTGGACCAAACTTACCATCAAACCCACCAGCATCATAGCCATTTACGTACAGCATACCCTGAGCAAGTGTCGTCAGATTACCCTGAGAACCAAATTTCAGAGTTTCAGATGCTGCCATAGTCAACGGACCCCACTCACCATCAACAGCAAGCTTACGGTTATACTGCTTATTCAGTTCAGTCTGCAGAGCATATACAGAAGCCTTACGAGTCTTGGGACCATATTCACCATCTACCAACAGGCCACGATTATAAGTACGATTCAGCCAAGTCTGGAAGAGTTTAATCTTAGCACTCTTGGTATTCGCATCGATCTCTTCCTTCACCGTAGTACTCGGTTTCGGCGTAGTTGTGGTAGTAGAACCGGTATTGGTCGTAGTATTACCACTAGTAGAAGGCTTCGGCGCAGTAGGACGAGGAGCAACCTGAGAGGGCTTCGGCCTAGGACTAGTACCAGATATACTTCTCTTCTTCAGACACTCAATCGTAGACTCATTCAGGATACCATCAGCAGTCAGCTTATTGTTCTCCTGGAAAGTCTTCAAGGCGCTTTCAGTTGCAGAACCGAAAGCACCATCTATAGCAATGTCGAGCTTCTGTATCATTTTTAACTCGAACTGCAGCCAGTAGGCAGCGCTACCCTTGGTACCCTTAGAAGCAGCGGTAGGAACAGGGAACGGATTCTCCAGTGTCTCAATAGACTCGTACGGAATTGCACCATAACGAACAATCACAGAGCTACTGGTATCATAGCTCTTATGACGAACACCACATTCGGAATATCCGCCACGAGTATTACCCTCGATCGTATACAGCGTATTACCGACAACTTTTTCTACCAGACCAACATGGTCAAATCGATTGGTGGAACCTGTCCATTTAAAGAACACTAGATCACCAGGCAGGGGAGTATACGTCTTGGGATCACGATTGAAACCATTTGGGGTAATGAAGTTATCGTTGATTGTACCACACCCAGCAAAGCTTGGGCAAACCCAAGTAGGTACATCGCAGACTCTCAGATTATACGTAGCGAAAATAGCACACCATGGTGTTGTAGATACACTGAATGATGTATCGCACAATCTGTTGTAGAAATTGATAAACAGGTCATCACCTGCACCAACTCCTCCAACAAGACCGACATAAGATAGTGCGGAAGCAACTACCTTATCCCGATACTTAGAGTAGGTTGTTGTCATATTAAATCAGTCCTCCTTATTGACTTGATATACATATTAAATATAGTAGCTACCAGATGTCATCTGAATATAGAATTTACAAGGAGGTAAATGAATGGCAAGACGATCATGCTACACACAGCAGGAACAACCAGTGATGACGATCTTTTTCTATATTTTATAGGGGAGAAAAAGACCATTTCTGGTAGCTACTATATAGTAATGTCAACCGGAAATAGCACAACAATAGTATAATGACAACCAACGGAAGGAGGTACCTTTTGTATGAGCGATACGGCTAAAATGAACCCGAGTACTTTCATACAAGTACGAGAAAATATGGAAAAACTTATTGAGTTGGTTAATCGGGTGAATGAGCTTGCTGAAACGACAAGTGATATCAGTGTCATTAAAGATCAGATTATCATCATCAAGGATCAGATCATTGATATCAATGAAAAGCTGAATGATTTGAATCTGGATCAGGCTCAGCTGGATCTGATCAACGCTAAGCTTGATAAGCTCGGTGATCTTACGAATGTTACTATCACGATTGAGGAAATTCAGCAGGTTATCAATGAGATTAATAACAAGATTCTGAATCCCGATCCTGCTAAGCCAGGTGACATCGTCGATACTGATGACGGCGTAAAAGTCGTCGGTATCCATACGAACACGACTGATAAGGACAATGATACAACTCCGGATACGTACAAGCAGGGCTTGACGCTGGAGTTGAAGAAAGCTTCTGCCGTCGGTTTGTCTGGTAAGACTGGAATCGACAAGGAGTACGTCTTTGTCATGACATTTGTTCAGGATAGTTCTATTAAAGCTGAAAATGCTGTTGAAACTGGTAGCTATACTTGCCAACAGGTAGCATATGCAGATATTGCAGGCACTCAATATTCTCGTATTAGCACTGATGGAACAAGTTGGGGCGAATGGGCAGAGATGTCCGGTACCGGCGGTGAAATCACACAGCATCTTCAGTGGGTAGAATCTGAAACTGAGCCTACTGGTCAGGTCAGTGGAGACTACTGGTGTGAACCTTTGGCTTAATATTCAATGAAACACATACTCCAAGCGAATTATCTAAAATCTACATTATTCATAGTCAAGGAGTGAATTGTTATGGCTATCGTAAAACATGTTCTGAAGCGTAAGACCGAGAATGGTTATGATACTTATCATCTTCAGTCTCAGGCTTCTTTGATTCTGCGTTACAAGGCTAATGGTGTCGAGAATGGTAACGTCGAAACCGCTCTGACTAATCTGGAAACTCGTGTTGATAACATTGTTTCTGCTGGTGGTGAACCTAACGTTATTACCGCGATTACCGCTGGTGGTGCTGCTGTTAGTGTTACCAATAAGACGGCTGCTATTCCTGCTGCTACCACTTCTGCTTATGGTGTGGTTAAGGTTGATAATGCGGTAAATGACACATCTACCAACCCTGTCCAGACCAAGGCTGTTAAGGCTGCTATTACCGACGCTATCGCCAATGCTGCTTATATCCCGACTTCTCAGAAGGGTGCCAATAGCGGTATTGCTGAGCTGGATGCCAATGGTAAGGTTCCTTCCTCTCAGCTTCCTTCTTATGTCGATGATGTTATCGAAGGTTATAAGAGTGGTGCTGATTTCTTTGAAGACTCTGCGCATACCGCAGCTAAGAAGATCACTGGTGAGACTGGTAAGATCTACGTTGATCTGAGCACCAATGTTACTTATCGTTGGTCTGGTACTGCTTATGTGGAGATTTCTGCTTCTCTGGCTCTGGGTGAAACTGAATCTACCGCTTATCGTGGTGATCGTGGTAAGGTTGCTTATGATCATTCCCAGGCTGCTCATGCTCGTACCGATGCTACTGCTGTTGCTAGCTCCACTACCAATGGTAATATCAAGATCAATGGTACTGAGACTAAGGTCTACTCTCATCCCACTTATACTGCTAAGACTTCTGGTCTGTATAAGATTACGGTCGATGCTAGTGGTCACGTCTCTGCCACTGCCGCAGTTGCCAAGGCTGATCTGACTGATGTTATTGGTAACTTCGGTGCTGCTAGCGGTTCTGCTGCTGGTTCCACTGGTCTGGTTCCTGCTCCCGCTGCTGGTAAGAATACTTCCTTCCTGCGTGGCGATGGTACCTGGGTTGTTCCTACGAACACTGATACCAAGAACACTGCTGGTTCTACTGATAGTAGCAGCAAGCTGTTCCTGATTGGTGCTACTTCTCAGGCTGCCAATCCTCAGACGTATTCTCATGATACTGTCTATGTTGGTACCGATGGCTGCCTGTATAGCAATGGTAAGCGCGTTATCGATGTTCAGGTTGCTTCTTCTCAGCCTACTGGTCAGGTTACTGGTGATTTCTGGCTGGAGACGCTTTCCTAAGTTAATTTAATCATAACGTACAAAAATACGTTGACGACAAATTTATAATAAAATCCACATAAAGGAGTGATAGTGCATGGCGACGTTGAAGCAGCGTTTGCACCGCAAGAACGGATCTTCTTATGATATCGTACATCTCGAGACTGAGAGTAATGTAGTCATGAGACCCTCCGGAAATACGGTTGAAACTGATTTAACTAATTATCTGCCAAAAGTCCAAAACTCGGACGATGTGCCAGAAGGCCTGAATCCGGGTCAGCTCATGATAGGTACAAGCAAAGCTTGGTTCTGTGGAAATG
>ERZ1034873.711-NODE-711-length-15939-cov-5.441325_pt1 | contig 15939 bp, 16 predicted proteins | sample MGYA00520689_ERZ1034873 | MGnify/ENA primary metagenome ERZ1034873 (study PRJEB33766, sample SAMN09781722) | gut metagenome | biome: gut microbiome | host: Homo sapiens | place: Madagascar | study: EMG produced TPA metagenomics assembly of the PRJNA485056 data set...
GGCTGGACAGTCTATGCTTGCACAGATTTGCCTGTGCAAGCATAGACTGTCCAGCCTGAGCAAGAATGTTGTTCTTGCTGTAAGTAACCATCTCTTTCGCCATATCTGTATCACGGATACGGGATTCTGCCGCTGTTGTATTTTCAACAACATTGTCTAAGTTGTTAATTGTGTGCTCCAGGCGATTCTGGACAGCACCTAATGCTGAACGCTGGGAAGATACCTTCTGAATTGCGTTTGAAATCGTATCAATCGCTGCAGTTGCAGAATCCTGCGTCATTAATCCGGTATCAGATAAGGAATCAATTCCGATTCCTTCTGCGGACATAGAATCAATCTTAACCGTGATCTTATTACCATCAGCACTTTCAGCTCCTACATGTAACTTAAATTCCAGTGCCTTGGTTACCTGGTATGTTTCCTCCCGCTCATCAGTAGCAGGTGTTACTGTCACAAACTGATCCATGAACTCTGCGCCAACTTCTTTTCTATCTCCAGTAGTAGGATCTTTAGCAAATAATTTCTTTCCTGCTTTTAAAGAACCATCTTCATTAAAGTAATCCTTAAGATCTTCCTCTGCTACGGCATTTCCACCTGTTGCGGCAGTCCAGAGAGCTGTTGTACTCTTCTCATAGGCAGCGGCTACATTTGCTGCTGTAACCTGCTTATCTTCTGTCTGTTTTCCATAATTGTTTGCAGCATCTGCAGCTATTGTGTACATGGCATGTCCATCTTTTACTTTTACGGCTCCGTTTTCATCTAACTCAAGATTAGCTAAAATTTCATCGGCTGTTAATGCAGTTGTACCACCTTTTGCATACCAATTTGTAGGTGCTGTACTACCATTTTTTAATGCAATAGCATCTGTAACTGGCGTTTTATATGTTGCCGTCATTGCAGTAGCATTAACCGTACGTGTTTTTGTTTCTTTACCATCACCTTTTAATAAGTAGATGTCATTGAACTTCGTAGTCTCAGATACACGATTTACCTCTGTAACTAACTGATCAATCTCATCCTGGATAGCCTTTCTGTCTGTTTCATTCGATAACGTACCATTCGAGGCCTGAACTGCTAACTCATTCATTCTCTGTAACATAGAATGAACTTCTGTAAGCGCACCCTCTGCTGTCTGCACACATGAAATACCATCCTGTGCATTGGTGGAAGCCTGGTCAAGACCACGGATCTGTTTTCTCATCTTCTCGGAAATTGTAAGTCCTGCCGCATCATCTGCTGCACGGTTGATTCTATAACCGGAAGAAAGCTTCTCTGCGCTCTTCGCCTGTGCGCTTGTTGTGATGTTTAACATTCTGTTGGCATTTGCTGCCTGCATGTTGTGCTGTACTACCATAATATTGTCCTCCTTGTCCCACCTTGTGGGTTATTATGTTTTGCCTCTGGAAATCCTTTTCCCGAGGAGTTTCTATATAACAAGCAGTTTCCCGGGTAACGACATGCCCCTTGGGGGCTTCTGTCTGACTGCCTATTACCAATCAATAAAACCAGAAGCTGACTTTGGATTACTCCTGTGTTCCTCTTCCGGATACATTCTTCTGACGCTCGTTCCAGATAATACGCTGGATCTCCTTTTGTGCCTCGCCTGAGATCTCCGGTTCCGGATAATATGTTTCCTTTCTTCTCGCCGGATTTGGATCATTGTCAGATCTTGCAATGTTTAACTCTCGTGGTGCATCGATCAGAAGTCTGCAATGCTTTCCATTTCCTCCAACATAGATCACGCGGATGTCATCCCCGATATTTAAATACTGTCCTTCTTTTAGTGAGAGCTTTAACATTTTTACCTCCATGTCCTCTTCGTTGAAATTCCATTTGCTACGTTTTGTAACTTTTATATCGTCATTACGCTACACTATGTTAACATCTGTTTTACAAAATGCTACACTTTGTTACTTTTTACCAATCGTTTCTGCATATTTTTGTACATATCGGGCTATCTTTTTGTGCATAATTCCCTATACAAAACGTTTAAGGCAACATTCCGTATCGTAATTATGTGTAATTGCAACATTAGTTAACGTTCATTTTACTATTCGCTACAATTATTCACATTCGAATAGAATTCGAAAAATATACTTATTCAAAGAAGGTGGTATAGTATTATGAAGAAAAATCTGCTTCCACAGAAGCTAAAAGAATTGAGAAAAGTCCATAATTACACACAGGACTATGTTGCAGAAGTGCTTGGTGTCGTCCGGCAGACGTACAGCCATTATGAGACCGGGAAGCGTACCCCGGATGCTGAGGCCCTGTATAAGCTTGCAGGTCTTTACAATATTTCCATTGATGACCTGCTTCATCTGACGATCAATATTGACCGGGACGAATCTTATGATGCACCCGCACCGACCGATACCAGCTCGGATCTGTCAGAATTTCTGGACTTTTTTAATGATCCTGCAAATAAGAAAAAATATATCTTCCATTCCAATCTAGAGAAGGAATTACTGTTTTATTTTGATAAGATTTCCGAAGAGGATAAGAAAGAGATTATAGAATTCACGAAGATTAAGGCGCGTAAACCGCTCCATTAATTTTTTTTGGCAATGAGCAAATTTTTGTCCCGGCAGATGCCGTCATCAATTACGAAATAAAGTGTGCGCCAGCCGCACACTTTCGCGCCCGAGCGGATGCAACGCATAATCTTCCTCTCCGCGAGGTGCGCATTTTTGCTTTTTGCTGTATAGGAATTCCAACGGAATTTCCTATACAAAAAAGCTGCCGCACAATCGTGCAACAGCTTTTTACCTACATAGACACTTTATTCTGTTTTCCTGTATCAGCAGATACCTTCCTACGCTTCCTCATATCCGATGCACTTGCGGCTTAAGATATAGCCGCCACACCAGATTGCACCACCTGTTGTCAGGGAAAGTGCACACTTGATCATAGTGGTGATCACCATCTTTTTCGTCAATGCACCAACCATGAATGCGGTGAATGCTTCCTTGACCGGGACAAATAACATCAGCCAGCCTGCGACATAGATGGCAAGCAGTGTTCCGATCAGCGAACACATTCCTCCAGCCATCATTCTTGCATACTGTCTGCTGGTGCGCTTCACCTTGAACTGCTCGATGTTCTCCTGCACATTGACAGGTATATTCTCCTTTATGTTCTCCCGGATATTCTCTTTCATCTGTTCACGCTTCTCCTTGAAGCTCTCCGGAAGGTCAGAGAAATCACAGTTTAAGCCATCCTGTATCTGTTCCTTCATCACGCCAAACGCCCTCTTTCCTGTATGGACACAATTTCCTTATCTATGGGCTATTGTAATATGTTTCCGGGAATTCTTCAAGGATTTTTTATTCTATCAGACCTGCTCACCTACGATCTTATAGTAGCTTCTTGAGGTCAGGGTAAATACCAGCAGATAAATTGCAGCAAATACCAGAACCGTTCCGGCAAGACAGCCTGCAAACAAAGCTATATTGCTTAAATTAAACAGTGCGAGCAGACGTACCAGCATCGGAAATGCCGCTGCAACATGTACGGCTGCGGTGACGATTGGCAGGAAGAATACGATCCGTACCTGCGAACGGATGGCAGCCCTGACCTCTGCATTACTCATTCCGACCTTTTCCATGATCGCAAAGCGTTCCTTATCGTCATAGCCTTCCGAAATCTGCTTATAGAAGATGATCAGTACGGTGATCATTAAGAACATTGCTCCAAGGAAGATTCCTAAGAAGAATAATCCTCCATACACCTGCTGAAAGATGTCTGCATTATACTGACGGGATTCACACATGAGCGAAGAATAGTATTCTTTTGCGGATTCCGGTGTCAGTACCTCATCGATACGATCCTTACAGGCAAGCTTTTCTGCGTCAGTTCCATCTATGTCGATCAGCATCTGATAACTCATGTAGCTGGTGCTTTCCCCGGAAGCCGCCCGCTGTGCTTCGTTGATCTCCTGCATCGCTGCCTGATCCTTTACGATCACATAATAATATTCATTTACAAAATCAACATCGAGTTCCTTTAACTTCTCATGATCTAAGACCTGATATTCGACATCCCCAAGCCATAAGGTATCCATTTCCTCCTGCTGTCCATCGGTAACGAGAACGACATCATGACCACCTAACTCCGGTGTCTTTCCACCTAAGATCTGTTCATAATCCTCTGCAGTCATAAACTTTAAAAGTGTCAGGCTGGCGGTTGCCGACTGCATATCCCCTCTGTAGCTGATATGGTTTCCGTCCTGTCTGGCTGCAATCGTAAGATATGCATAGCATTCTGCCTTTGTGATCGTTCTTCCACTGTCTGCGACCGCATCCTTTACGATCGTATTCAGTTTATCCGTTCCTTCGACATCATCCGTGTATCTTGCATAAACGGAAAGCTCCGTCGGATAACGGGAATCTAATTCATCGTCAATACCAAGGTACATACTGACCGTTGTAGATACCATAACGAGTACCATCGTTGATAAGATACAGATGTTTGCAAGGCCAACCGCATTCTGTTTCATACGATAGAGCATACCGGAAACGGCGGTGAAGTGCTTACTCTTGTAATAGAACTTTTTATTCTTGCGGAGCAGCTTTAAAAAAGCAATGCTTCCTGCCGTAAACAGACAATAGGTTCCGACGATAACCAAAAGAACCGCCACAAAAAACAGGGACAATGCATCGATCGGATTTTTCGTTGTGATTGCAATATAGTAGCCCGCTCCGATGCAGACTACGCCAATAATTGCAAGCAATACCTTTGTCTTTGGCTCTTTTTCACCGACATTTCCGCCATGAAGCAGTTCGATCGGATTCGCAAGCTTAATCTGTAACAGATCATAGAGCAGTGTCAGCAGGTAGATTCCCGCAAACAAAAGCAGCGTGATCCAAACACCATCCCCTGATATATAAAAGCCGATTCCACTGTCATACCCCATCAGCTGAAAGAGCAGCATACACATCAGCTTATGAAACAGCACACCTGTGACCAGTCCTCCGCCAATGGCTGTAACTGCGGCAAAAAGTGTCTCGAAAAATAAGACTCTTGCCAGGTGTTTTTTCTCCATGCCGAGGATATTGTAGACACCCAGTTCCTTTTTCCTCCGCTTCATAATAAAGCTGTTCGTATAAAACAGGAAGATCACGGAAAAGAATCCAATGATGACTGTTCCAAAGGCAAGGATCAGCCGGATATCATCTGCACCTCTTTTTCCCGTCCAGCCCGGATTGCCCTGAAGTGCAAGCATGATATAAAACATTGCAACCGTGAGGATTCCGGTCAGGATATACGGCAGATAGAACTTTCCGTTCTTTTTGATGTTTGTAAATGCAAGCTTCGTATAAAGTCCCTTATTCATGCTGTTCACCACCTGTCGTAAGTATTGTCAGTGTATCGGAAATCTTTGCATATAACTGTTCGTTGTTCATGTTGCCACGGTAAAGCTGATGGAAGACTTCACCATCCTTGATAAAGAGCACACGCTTTGCATGGCTGGCTGCCTTCGTGGAATGAGTAACCATCAGGATCGTCTGTCCGTCATCGTTGATCTCATTAAACAGTGCAAGCAGGCTGTCGGTTGCCTTCGAGTCTAACGCTCCGGTCGGCTCATCCGCAAGGATCAGCTGCGGCTTTATGATCAGTGCTCTTGCGACTGCCGCACGCTGCTTCTGTCCTCCGGACACCTCATATGGATACTTCTCTAACAGTTCTGTGATCCCAAGCTGGCGTGCGATCGGTGCAAGCCGTTTTTCCATTTCTGCCGGCTGCGCCCCGGATAATACGAGTGGGAGAAAAATATTATCCTTCAGTGAGAAGTTATCTAACAGGTTAAAGTCCTGAAAAACGAATCCAAGATTCTCCCTGCGGAATGCGGAGATCTCTTTTTCCTTAATCGTTACGATGTTTTTTCCATTTAAAAGTACTTCGCCGTTTGTCGGCTTATCGAGTGCCGCTAAGATATTTAAAAGCGTTGTCTTACCAGAACCGGATTCCCCCATGATCGCAACGTATTCGCCTTCTTCTACCGAAAAGCTTAAGTTGCTCAACGCCTGCACCTGATTGCCGCCAAAACGTGTTGTATATATTTTCTTCAGATTCTTTACTTCTAAGATTGCCATAACTGCCTCCTTTAGGTTTCTCATGTTTTCTGACTGTAACCATGATAACAAAAAAAGAAAATGCAAGCCATCGATCTGGCTTACATTTTCCTTTGCAATCTTACATTCTTGTAAGATACCGGTTTAGATAGTTTTCAGATAAGCTTTTTCATCCGCATCTGTGATCCTAGCGATCACCTTACACATATTCGAAAATTCCCTGAATCGCATCCGATATATTCATCATTTCAGAAATAGGTAAATGATCTGTCTTTTTATGACCACGGACAGATAAATCTAATAATGCAAGCTTCTCACACTGAATATATCCTTCTGTATTCCCGGCTGATGTCCATATATGAAGCGGTCCCGGGGTTGAATTCTTAATAATAGGACATCCGATTATTTCACCACTGGTATTGAAGAAATCTTTACTTGCGACTAATACCGGATGCTGTATTTTCTCTATTTTTAAAATATCACCCTGATGCACAAAATCCATTACCATACCTCTCTTCCAGCCGGTTCATCCCACACATACTCACCATCGAGCATAAGCTTTCCGTCAAACTCCTTTGCTCTCTCTTCTAAAGTTTTATGACGAAATGGTTTTGCCAGCATAATTACACCATTTAATACAGTAACATCTACAACATCATTTAATGAAATTCCTGCATCCTTTAATATTTCCTTTGGCAGCCGGATTCCCTGACTGTTTCCCCATTCTTTTATCTGTGCCTGCATACCGTTTCTCCTTTCAAATAGTATATACTTAGTATATACTATTTGAAAACATATATCAAGCTGACAGCAAAATACCCCTTGCAATCTCTTTTCCGCTGCTTGTCTGCATGATCTTTTCCACAAAGTTCTCTACATTCTCCCTGCTGTATCCACTTTCTGTAGCATTTACAATATAATCCGCTTCGATCAGGATCTGATAATCCATTCCTTCGATTGCGGTGAGTGTATGGTGATGTCCGACGAGATAGGCAACGCGGCTGATCTGCTCCTTCGTCATCCCTGTATCCGACAAAAATTCCGTGACTAACAATCCTCCCTCTTCTTCCTGATACTTTCCATTCGTATTGCCATATTTTACCCGGCATAACGGACATGCAATATCATGCGTGATCGCAGCCACTTCCAAAATATACTGCGTCTTCTCATCGATCTGCTCTAATTCACCGATCGTCTTTGCATACGTCCATACCTTCATAAAGTGGTCAATGTCATGTACATTGCCCTCCGAAAAGGCAATCATTTTCTTCATAATCTGTGCGATTGTCATATTCATCTCAATCCTCCTTATCCTGTTTATAGATTTTTCAGGATCAGCACTGCGCAGATGTTGGCTTTAAACGCACTCCTCTTTTCCGTCCTCGTGACTTTATGATTCGTCAGTTTAACATACCAGTCATCGGCATTCTTTGCAAAAACGGAAATCTAATTTTACTTTGCCCAGGTCGTTTTATCCCGGTCTCCGGTATAATCAAACTTTCCGTCGTTTTTTTCTTCCATTGCCTTGATCATGTGATAGGTAAATTCATTATATGGAACCGGTATGCCAAGCTCTTTTCCCATCCGCATCAATGCCCCGGAGAACATATCGATCTCCGTATGCCGCCCCGCGTCTAGATCCTGCAAGGTAGAATATCTTGCCGATGCCGGGACTGCACTTCCACGTCCGGAGGATGCATCTGTCTTACTCATATCGATTCCCTTTGCCTTCGCTACCGCCTCTAATTCGTTCCGCAATCCGTCGCTGATCGCTTTCATATGGATACTGTCTACATAACAGCCCACGCCCGCACCTAAGATTGCCTGCGGCAGGTTGTTGCAGACATTCAGCCGGAACTTGCTCCACATTTCTTCCTGAATGTATTCGGTGACACGATAATGGATTCCGGTATCATAAAAGAGTGCTTCGATTGCCTGTACACGTTCACTCTTATATGGCTTTTTCAGTTCCCCGAAGATAATCCCCACCGTTGTTTCCGGGTTAAAATAGTACCCATCGCCTTCCTTATGGGAAGTGACCTTGATCAGAGAACGCAGCACCTTGTCATCACCGATCTCCGCGGCGATCCTATCCTCACTGTCAATGCCATTCATCAGGCTCATAACAGTCGTATTCTCCGCTGTGATCATGCGGATGCTCTCTAACGCCTCCGGTAATGCGCCATATTTTACAGCTACGATCAGAAGATCTGCTCCCTTTGCCTCCTGTGGGTTCCAGACTTCCGGATAATAAGTTATATCATTGATCTTACAGCCCTGCGCTAACCGCTTCGCGCGCGCTCCCTCTGCTACCACGCCCAGGCGGATATCCTCCCGCTTAGAAAGTCCCCAGATCACATAGGATCCGACGGCTCCTGCTCCAAGAACTGCTACCTTTTTTATCTTCATATCTTTCACACTATCTCCATTTCATTTATTGTTTTTAGTCAGATGATAGCATTACAACCTTACTCTTACAAAATCATGCTCCATAGCCGGCAGGATCTTCTCTACCAGATCTGCTGTCCGGAAACGGAGACTCGACGTATTGATACACGGATGGCATCCAACGTACTCACCGGTTAATACATCTTCATCAATTAAAAGCTGTACCCGGTGCTCCTTATCATTCATCAGTCCCATGACAGACACCGAGCCCGGTGTGATATCCAAAAAACGCTCCATATACTCCGGCTTTGCAAAGGAAAGTCGCGCCGAGCCGATCTGTGCCGAGAGATCCTTTGTATGAAATACCTTCGTATCCGGGATCATCAGAAGATAGAAGGATGTCTCCTGACGGTTACATAAAAACAGATTCTTACAGATCGTTGCCTGCAAGATGTGATCGATCTCCTGACAGACCTCCATGGTCATTGCCGGTGCATGATCCACACGCTCATACGCGACGCCAAGCTTATCTAATAAGTCATAGGTACGAATTTCCTTTTCCAATCTGCCTGTAGTATCCACAGGTCTTCCTTTTTGTAATTGCATATTTCTTTCCTTCCTTTCAGGCTTCTCTGTTAATATCAGCTTCACCTGCTCTTACTATTTCCATCTCCAAACAATACTCCTTATGCACTTATTCTTTCTCTGTCAAAATGATAGCAGAAAACGAGAGATTTCGTCCAAAAATCTCTCGTCAAATCAGCAAAATTTAAATCACGATGGAATTTACTTTTTCAAGTCAGCCTCCAATAGTCTGCCATAATGTCTTTTTGTCGAATTCCAGTCCACGATCAACACATAGAAGATCTTTCCATAACGGCCGTTTTCCACAATTCTTCCATGGTCAATTACCTGCAGGCACGTTCCATCTTCCTTTTTCATATGAAAATACACATAGTCGTTCGAATGACCTTCCCCGATCTGCTGCCAGATACTCTGCACAACCAGATCACGCTCATCCTCACGGATCAGATTCCGGAAACTGCCCTGCGTAAATGCCAGCAGTCCGTCCATATCCTTACAGCCGGTAAGCCGGATCAGCTCATGATTTGCGAACAGGATCTCATCATTCTCCTTATCTGCCTTATCTGCCTTGTAGATGATAAATGCACCCGGAAGATTCTCTGAAACATCCTTAAGTGCAAATCCAAGCTGTGTACGGATCTCTAACCGGAGTCCCTCATGATATGCCAGACAGCCACGCTTGCCACGCAGCTTCACTTCGTAGAGTGCCGCATCTGCACACCGTATCAGCTTTGCATAATCTGCTGCATGAGACGGATATTCTGCATATCCCAGTGAAATGTAAAAAGCATATTCCTCCCCTTCATAGGTAAACTTCCGCTCCAGCTTCGTGAATGCTTCCATCTGCTGCTTTCCATCCTCACAAGTACAATCCGGCAAAAAGATGCAGAATTCATCTCCTCCGTATCGGCCAAGCACTGCGTCCTCCGGGAAAAACTGCTGCATTCCCTTCGATAATATCTTCAACGCCATATCGCCGGAAGCATGTCCATACATATCATTGATAAACTTAAAGTCATCAATATCAAACTGCGCTGCTATGCAGTGCTTCTCCGGATTCTGCTTCAGATACTGAATCACCTGTTCTTCAAATCCGTGCCGGTTACAGATTCCGGTCAGGCTGTCTGTTACTGCAAGCTTCTGAAACTTCTTCCGATGTTCGTCAAGAACCAGCAATGCTCCGGTAAGTCCGGTCAGAAGCAGTATAATCAGACCTCCTCCGCCTATCACCATATAGAGATACTCCCTGTTAATCCAGCCATTTTGAGGCATCACCTCTAACTTCCACTGGCTTCCGCCAATGTCGAAATCATAAGAAACCGCATCCTTCAGATCTCCGTCATATCCATAGACCTTCCCGAAGACCGGCTCCCATGGGACAACCGCCTTTGAAAGCTTATAATGATATCCAAAATTCGAAAGTGCGCGCACCGAATCGGAAAAAATATCCGGCACACGGATAATGACAATCGTAAATCCCCAGAAATACTCTTTACCGGATTCATCTTCGAGATATACCGGATTACGCACGGCGATTCCATATCCATCCTGCTTTAACGCAAAGGGTCCCTGCATGATCATTACATCATGATCTCTCGCATAGCGTGAGATCTCTCCACGATCCGGATCATTTAAAAGATCGATCCTGCCCACATCATTGCCTGTCTTTGGATAAATTTCAGTTACAACGCCATCCGGTGCAATCTGGATGCTCTGGATGGAATCGGTTTTCATCTTTTCTGCCAACTGATAAAATTTATCAATTTCACCATCTTCACTGATCAGGATCTGTTCTAACGTATCTGTAATCCTGATTCCTTCCATAAAATCATTCTTCAAACGTCCCGCATATGCCATGGCATTTAGCTTAGCAGTTACCCGGCTCTGCTTTTGCTGGCTGCTTCTGATTCCATACACAATGCCTCCTAAAATGCATATTCCAAGCAGGAATACAAGGACAGGCAGAATTATCTTTTTCTTTTTCATACGCATTTGCTATACTTCCCATTATATTCTGTACTGTTTGCTCATTCTCTTTTATTTTAGCACAAAAGAAATGTAACTGTATAGCGTTTTCTTATTATACTCTGTCCCTTGCCCGCGCAAGGATCTGGGCCGCTGCCACCTCTGCAATGACAAGTATCGTCTCAGATAAGACCATTCCACGGACATGATCGATAGAGGACAGGCGATGCAGCAGATCCCCATACATTGCCGTCAGATAAAGTCCTGCCAGCGAAAAAAACAAGCCCCGATCTATGTAACACTTATCCCGCAGGATGCCCCAAAAATACCATCCCGTAATTGCGAAGTCCACCACAAAAGCTCCGATAAACTGATATCCCAAAAATGGTCCGACCTCTGATGCCCTTAAGGAAAATGGCAGGATTCCATGACTTAACATCGCAATCATAAATCCCATTACAAGTATCACCCATACTCCCGAAATAAGAGCCACAGGTATTAATAACCGATGCATTGCTTCCTTTTCCTGTGACAGGTTGATCCTATCCCCTTGAAAAAGCAGGATCGCAAAGACAGCTCCCAGTGAAATCAGATATACCCACCCCAAGTTCTCTCCTGCCACACTGCCACCGCTTAAACTATCATATCCAAGGATCATGCTATAGGTCAGTATAAGGATTGCTTCTATAAACCAGATGACTTTATTGCGTGTCAGCCTCTTTTGAAGCTTTGCAATTCTTACGATCTCTGTCAAGGCTGTATCCTGATCTGCCTGAATCTCTCCCACGACCAGATCCTGTACCCTGATTCCAAGAACTTCTGACAGATTTTCTAAAATTCCGACATCCGGAAAGCTTTCTCCGTTCTCCCAGCGTGAAACCGCCTTATTCGTAACACCGATCAGATCTCCTAGTTCTGTCTGGGTATATTGCTTTTCTATTCTTGCTTTCCGGATCAGATCTCCTGTTTTTCTTTTATCCATGTGCACCGCCTCCTTTTGCTGGTGCTTTCATGGTAGCATCCTGACCGCTAGATCACAATCCACTCTAACGGGAATCTGCTTCCTAGGCGTCAAAATCCATCGTAAATTCTCCCTCCGGTGCCTTAATCGTTAAAATACCAAGGTTAAATTCACTGTCCATGACCGTAATATGATATTCAAACACAACATCCTCTTCAAACTTAGAAAGCAGGATGTAACTTCCATTCTCTTTTCCATCAATCTGATCACAGATGTCATTGTAGACTTCCCTGCCGGATACACTTCTCGGATATCCGGATTCTTTGATCTTACGCTCAATTGCCTGATATAATTCTTCCATACTAATAACATTCCTTTCTCTCTGCATATACCTTTTATTCATGTATCCGCTCTGTTACATCCAGACGGATATAGACCTTCGTTCCCTGTCCCGGCTTGGACTCTAACCAGATCTCATGGGACAGCTTTTTTAGGATCTGCTTACACAGATACAGACCGATTCCGGTCGAACGCTTATCCGTATGCCCATTGTAGCCGGTGTAACCACGTTCACAGACTCTCGGCAGATCCTCTGCACGGATGCCGATTCCGGTATCTTCGATCACAAGCACCTGTTTTTCCTCCGGCTTTTTGTAGATGGAAATACTGCCGGACGGTGTATACTTGATCGCATTCGACAGAACCTGCTCGATCACGAATTCCAGCCATTTCTCATCGGTCAGCACCTGCATATCAACCGCTACATAATTCAGCCGTATCTTCTTACGGATAAACAGCTTCGCATACTTGCGCACTGCCTCTCTTATAATGTCATCCAGTTCATACCGCTGGATCAAAAGATCGCTGCTATCGGAATCTAATCTGAGATATTGCAGCGCCATCTCCACATACTGCTCGATGCGGAACAGTTCTTCTGACAACTCCGGGTTCGACGGATGGTCTTCACTCTGTAACAACAGACGCATCGCTGCGATCGGTGTCTTGATCTGATGCATCCACATGGTATAGTATTCGGTCATATCTGTTTTCTTATTTTCGAATGCCGTCAACTGCTGCATCTTGTCACGATGTACCAGCCGGATCAGTTCCTCATAGTCAGCCTCGATGACATCTGTGGGCAGCTCTAAGGCATCGACTGAAATCTGTATTACCTCACGCATCCGGCACAGATTCTGATGCTTTCTTGCATAGGTCACATAGTCCACACCACCAAGCACTAGGATCAGGAAAAAATTGATCCCCACACCATAGATCCATTCACTGACCGATACGTGATTCAATGTAACAACCAGAAGCATAATGGCAAGACTGACCACATCAATTGCGATCCACCGGCTGCTTCTTCTCAACCAATACCCAAATGTTCTCATCCCAAACGATACCCGATTCCTTTCTTCGTGACGATGTAGTCCTCTAGTCCGATCGCATCTAACTTCTTACGGAGCCGGTTCACATTGACGGAAAGTGTATTCTCATCGACATAACTGTCACTTTCCCAGAGCTTTGTCATTAAGGTATCTCTTGAAACTACTTTTTCCTTGTTCTCCATTAATACCTGCATGATCTTTAAGTCATTTTTCGTCAGCTCCAGCTTCTCTTCCTGATAAGTCAGGGTTGCCTCGGTCAGGTTTAATATCACGCCCTTATGCTCTAAAACACTGCTTGTTCCGGTAAAGTCATAGCTGCGGCGCAACATCGCCTGTACCTTCACCGTCAGTACATCTAAGTCAAAGGGCTTCGGAATAAAGTCATCCGCTCCCATATTGACTGCCATGACAATATTCATATTATCCGAAGCAGAGGACAGGAAAATGATCGGCAGCTTTGACACCTTGCGGATCTCACGGCACCAGTGATACCCATTAAAAAACGGGAGTGTAATATCCATCAGCACTAACTGCGGGTCGAAGGCTGCAAACTCTGCCATTACATTTGAAAAATCCTGCACACATTTTACTTCATAATCCCATGACTTCAGATGATTTTGCAGGCTTCTGGCAATTACCTCATCATCTTCCACAATCAAAATCTTATACATCCCATGTCTCCATTCTTTTATCCATATCGGATCTGCATGTATCCTGATTACCACAGATCCTATTACCCTGATCTGATCCGATGTCCTTTATTATATAAGATTCTTTCAAAAGCGGAAAGTAGAAATCAGCATTTACTTTATTCAATCTACACATTTTAACTATCCGAATATTACAAGCCGGCTTTTGACCACCGGATTCTGTGTTTAGAATACGGCTGGTTTTCCCGTCAGCGCTCTTGCCTCCTGAATAATACTTCGTGGGAATCCGACAAACTCTAACAGCCGGATCGCATTTTTTGTATTGCCGACTCCTTTCCGGATCTTATAGTCGAAGATAATATCCTGATCACCCATATTTTCACAGAAGTAATAAAAATCATATTCCTTCTCTAACTGTTGTGTCAGTTCATAATCGTGGGATGCCACGATTGCTAAACAGTTTTTCCGGTTCACATAACGCAGTACCGCTGTCGATGCTGCGATACGTTCCTCGGTGTTCGTGCCACGCAGGATCTCATCAATTACGCAAAGCACCATTTTTCCTTCATCGAGACTGTCTACAATCCGCTTCAGATACTTGATCTCCTTCATATAATAGCTTTCTGCCTCGCACATATCATCCCGGATCGCCATGGAGGTAATGATCCGGCATGGCGGCAGGATAAACTGCTCTGCCATGCAGGTATGGATACTCTGGGCTAAGATTGCGTTCACAGCTACTGCCTTGATAAACGTGGACTTACCGGATGCATTCGAACCGGTGATAATGCAGTTTTTATCTAATGTGACATCATTACATACCGGGTCACCTAAAAGCGGATGATAGATCTTCTGCATCTTAATCTGTCTGTCCTCACCAAACACCGGTCTGCAATATAACGGAAGGCTTTCCCGGAAGGATGCAACCGAGATCACAAGATCCAACTCTCCCGCATAGGCATAGATCCGCATAAAATCTTCCTGTCTGCCGCGCAGCATCCGTAAGATTCTGTCACAGTTGGTAAAATCGATCAATGTTGCACCGACCAGGTATTCTCTTAAAACTGCAAGCACATCTCCGGTAATGGTTGCCATCTGACTATTCTGGAACATTCCGATCATTTTTTCCAAGACGGCGAATTTTTTTAAGCTCTCTTCTACCTCCACCGGAACATCATCCTTCGTATAGTCATCCTTTGTAAGCGCACGTACCATCTTCTCAACACGGATCAGTCCGCCAAGTGAATCGATATAAGCGGAAAACTGCTGTTTTTTTGCCACATAGACACATGCATTCAGTCCATAAACCATCAGAAACGCAACCAGCCACTCCACATTATGCATGACAATCGCTGTGATAAGCGCAAGAAGCAGCAGAATCTGAAGTCCCCGGTACATCCAGATATTCGGGATGGAAAAAGAATCTACATTACCGATAAAAGTCGGCAGATAATAGCTGTTTTCCTCCTTACCGATGCCAAGCAGCTTCTCCTGGATATGCTCCCTTTTCTTTTCCGCGGTCTGCATCTCGGTGATCCGCCTCTCATAATCGGCCAGCTTCTCCTGCGGAAGCTGTTCATGCAGTCTTGCATAGAGCACCTGGTCTCCTGCATAGGAAACACAGGAATTCAGCCGCGCATAGACCTTATCCATCTCCAGATCATTCCAGGTCACATCATCGACCACCTCTGTCTTAGGGATATTCTTTTTACGGACCTCCCAGTAGAAGCCCACCTTGTCACGCGGGTAAGTGATCTCCTGTGGAATCTTTCCATAGCTGTCACGGATACGCCTCATCCTCATCTTCCGTTGATCGTTTGCTGAAACAATAGCGCATCCAATAAAAATAATAAAAAATGCAATTACGATAATTCCTGCTTCCATCAGTCTCTCCAATCCAGGCACTGTTATACCAGTGCTTACAATCC
>ERZ1034873.717-NODE-717-length-15819-cov-5.019982_pt1 | contig 15819 bp, 10 predicted proteins | sample MGYA00520689_ERZ1034873 | MGnify/ENA primary metagenome ERZ1034873 (study PRJEB33766, sample SAMN09781722) | gut metagenome | biome: gut microbiome | host: Homo sapiens | place: Madagascar | study: EMG produced TPA metagenomics assembly of the PRJNA485056 data set...
CCCCAAGATGCGCCCCCGCCGCGAAATTTCAAGTCAACGGAAAGAAAGTCATCAAAGTCATTGGACAGCTGTCCTTTTCGCGCATGCCAGGTGGCATGATTTCATGTCTTTATGCCTCTATTATGCCGTTGTGTGCGGATTCATCAGGGATTGGGTGGGAACCGCACAAAATCGCACACGGGTTATAGTTTATATAACTTCGGTACAAATCGTGGGATACGGTTGTCTCCCCCTGTTATCTTCTCGTTGTTTTCCCGAATCGCTGTCATCCATGACGGCCTCCGGCAGGGGATTCCCGCGGGCATCTCCTGCGGGCCTCCCGGATGCCTGGCGGGATGGATGGATAGAGGTGCCTCACGGCCTCTTTCATAAACACTGCCCTTTTGTGGGGCACAGCGTCCCGAACAACGGAAACCGAGAGAGACACCCAGATGAAATCACGCATTCTGCCCTTCTTTTTTCTTCTCGCATTGGCGTGGAACGCCGTAGCCGCAACCTTCACCGCATCGGAGCGTCCCGTGCATCCTGCGACATGGCCGCCTGGGGCATACGACACCCTGGAGGTAGTCTTCAGGCTTCACGATGCGCCGTCGAACGCCCGTGCGCTCTACTGCGACCTGCATCTGCCCGACACCCGCAATGTCGGCACATTCTCCACGCCAATCACCCCTGACGGAACTGCGGCCTTCCTGTTCGACGGGGGATTCCTCAGGTCCTACGAGCAGGAAGGTGCGCTTCTCCTCGACAACCTCAAAATCCTCACGGACACGGGATTCCTTCCCCTTCCGGGGAGCCATGCCACGGGCGACTTCATTCCGGGGATGTTCCGTCCAAGCTGCCAGTCGACCCTGTTGACCGCAAAGAACGGCGTCCGCGCCAGCATTTCCGACGGCGAGCTGTCGGTTCTATTCACATGTCCCGAGGGCTCCGATGTGCTCCCGGAGTTCTTCTACCGCGACGGCTGCTGCTTCGACGGCTTTGCCGTGGCCATTGACAAGCGTGCGACCGGAATCGGATTCTCCCCCGAGGCGGAGGGCTTCTTCAGCACGGACACATACATTGCGCTTGACGCCAGCAGCCAGGGCTTCCAGTATCTGACCGAAACTGGCGACCGCGACGGCAGCCTCTCGCCTGGCGAGACACTCCAGCTTGCCGTGCCAGTCGTCAAGACGCCGTCGCTGGAGCCCCCCGCACAGCCCCAGGAGGAATTTGTCAGCCTGCTTCTTTTCTACCACTGCGTCAGCGACAGGCAGGACGAGACCGGCGCCATCAGGATCCATCCCTTCGACCTGAACAGGGACATACACCTTTCGCTGGAGGAGCTGGACTACGGGAGGGGGCTCTGGGAGGCAAATGAAACCGACCACCAGGCACTTCTGGAGGCGGTTGAAATCTGCGGCGCCGTCGCATACGAATACGATTACTACACAAATCACTACTACCCAATTAGTTATAACCACTGACAACCTAGGAGAACAATAGAAGATGACAAAGACATTCATCGCCTCTCTTCTCATCGTGGGATTGTCCCTTCTTCCCTCATCTCTGACGGCGGCATCCGACCGTGGCAGTCTTCCTTCTGGCGGGGAGTATCCATCGCCCTCCCTTGTCATGTCCCAGACCCGCGGCGACGCTTCTGCGGAGGAGAACTACCGCACTGACATCTCCTTTGTGAACATTGAGGAGAGAGAGGTATGGACCTGGGGGCCGTCGGGCAGATACGAGGCCACCATCAAGATTGACAGATATTACGGGACACGCGACGAGATCAGGCGCATGCAGGAGCTTGAGCTGATGCCGGAGAAGGCGTTGCTGGTAGTTCCCGCCAACGACTGCGACTTCTATGGCGGCATGGACCTGATTCCCCCTGAGAGGGACCTGGTCTACCTGAACGGGCACTATGTGGGCACCATCACGGGGGACGACAACATCGTCAACGTCAACTTCTTCCGTGTGCCAGTCGGTTATCTGAACCTTCCCGCCAACCCTGGCGACGTTGCGGAGAACAAGCTGGAAATCATCGTCGACACCCTGAGCGACGTGTCCAACTGGGTTTTGGGGCAGCAGTGGCAGATGATCATCCTGAACGCCCCCGCGCCGGCATTCCTGGTCCACGGGTGGACAAATGAGCCGGGGACCCTTTCGCAGTTCAAGAGGACGCTCTCGAAGGAGCTAGGCATCCCCAGCGAGCTCGCATCCGTCCCGGACATCACCTCCCCCATGACCAACGGGATGATTCTTGCGGAACAGCTCAAGGGCGTCTCGAAGAAGTGGGGCGTGAAGAAGTTCAACATCGTCGGCCATAGCAAGGGCGGGCTGGACGGGCGTGCCCTCATCGACGGGAAATTCGGCGACTCAACCCACGCCCTCTCCCTCATACAGCTGGGAACCCCGAATCTGGGAAGCGTCTTCGCGGACGTAATACTCAACCCCCAGGGCATCCTGGAAAACATCTACGCCACTCTTGCCGAACAGACCGCCAGGGGGCATGGCCCCGGGCTTGACTCGCTGACGACTGCGCAGTGCGCCTTCTTCAACAGAACCGTATGCACCCCGGAGGTCCCCATCCGCACAATCATCGGCCAGGTGGACAAGGAGGACCTCACCTGGACATACGCACGGCTCAACGACATAGTGGACATGGGTGGCCCCAACGACGGAATCGTCACCGTCGCCAGCGCCCATTGTCTTGGGACAGCCGTGTCATCGTCGCCGCTTTACGAGCGCGGGAGTTCGAAATACACCCACAGCGGCATTGTCAGGGAGGGGGAAGGCGCCCCTGACGTCGTCCGTGCGTTGCGCGGTAGCTTCATGGTGCGGGACGGGGATATTGGCTTGAAATATCCGGTCTACGTCAGCGACCGCGACACCCGCGGGGGTCTTGTCTCCGCGACATCCGGCATAAAGGACACTGGTGCGCCGCAGATTCTGAACGACCCTAACGCATCCCTTGAGAGCGCCTTTGTCGTCCTGGAGAAGGGCGAACAGTGCGAGGGTGAGTTCAGCCTGATTTCGGGTGGCGACATCGTGATAGGCGTCTTCGGTTCTCCCCATGGGACGACTGCGCTCCTCTATCCTCCGGGCAGCAGCGAGGGTCACGCCTTTGAATCCGACCCGGAGGGGCTCCCCTATATGTCGGGGCAGTTCCTTTCCCTTGAGCTGAGCGATGCCCCGGCTGGCAAATACCGCATAGTCTTCGACTGTTCGAAGTCGGAGGAATCCGGCGTTGCGAAGGTGCTTGCCCGGGAGCGGGAGGGTCTTCTTGTATTCGAGGTGACTCCCCACAAGACCCTTCCTCCGACATCCAGCCCCCTTGTGACCGCCAGGGCGCTCTACAACGGCAAGCCAATCCAAGGTGACGACGGGCTTGTGATTCTCCTCCATCCCAGGTTGTTCAGCCTTGTGCAGCAGGATGCGCCCGTGAAGGAGCTCCAGCCAATCATGATGCACGACGACGGGAAGGATGGCGACGAGGTGGCAGGCGACGGCGTCTACTCGGCGTATTTTGCGCCTGGAGTCAACGGCATCTGGGGGCTTGAGGCCGAGATGATCTGGCAGCACAACGGCGGGGAGTTCCGCCGTTCGACGGTGGAGGCGGTGGATGTCCTGGATTGCCGGGCGGAGATAGCCACTCCGTTGAAGGAGGCTGTCACCTATCAGGAGAACAACCGCAAGAACGAGCTTTCCTTCACGACCGAGGTCTCCGTGAGCCGCGACGGCAACTATGGGCTATACGCGACCCTCCTCTCCCCCAGCGGCCTGAAACTCTACGCACGTTCTCCCGAATGGAAGACCGAGGGCGCAGACAAGCGCGAAGTCACCTTCTCCTTCGACCTCTTCGACATGCTCGCCACTGGCGAGCGCGAGGGCTGGATCCTCGACACGGTTGCGCTCTATTGGGACAACGGCGTCGGCGCCGCCCCGTCCATCATAAAGGTCGCCGAGGCCAAATGCAGCCAGCCGCTCTCCGACAAGGTCCAGAATTTCTTCTTCAAGAGCCAGTTCACCATCAAGCTGAAGGGCACGGGCACCGAAACCCTCAAGGGCGACGAGGTATTCGGCCAGACACTTCAGCTGGCGCTGGACGTCGATGTGGAGGGCGAGCCTGACATGATGAACGTCTACCTGAAGCTGCTGATAACCGCGCCCTCCGGCAGGTCCATAGCGACCGTTCCCGCCAGGCTCTCGAAGGACGACAACGGCAACTATGTCCTCAATGCGACGCTGGAGAACAGGGTATTTGCAAACGAGACCGAGAACGGCCCCTACACCATCACCGGCGGCCTTGTCGGCTTCCTGTGGGACATCAACAAGTCGATGGACCAGCTGCGCTTTGTGGAGGGCGAATACAAGACCAAGGCATACGATTGCCGAATCTTCCACAAGTCCAATGCGGAGGGCGAGGAATTCCCCGGCGAGAACCTGAAGATTGACGTCAACCAGATTCCTGACGAGGAAGGCTTCCACGAAGTGCGTCTCAGCTACTCCCCCGGGCAGGCCCCCGTCTCCGACTACACGAAATACTACCTCTACTGCCGCCTCGGGCCGGATGCCATGGGGACCTTCGAGCCCTACACATGGATCTATGTAGACCACTTCGACGGGATGCACTACGATGTGACGGAGCAGGTGCTCTCTCAGCTTCCTGCGGTCGGAAATGGGGACAACATCCTCGACCAGGGGGAGGAGGCCACAATCACAATACACATTAAACCACTGAACGGCAACAAGTTAGAAGAAATCGCCCAATCACTGTCCATTCGCACTTTTAACAAGGAGTTGTCCGGGGAGGAGATGATTCTCAACGCGGTATACCATTGTCTGGACCGCGACCTTGACTTGTCGATTACCCGCAGGGAGCTTGACTTTGGCAGGAGGCGCTGGGTCTCGGGAGACGTCTCTCCGCATGTCCTCCTTGAGGCCGTGGAGCTTGCCACCGCATCGAATTACTTCTTCAACACCGGCCGCAGTCGTTTCGAGCCTCTGGCAGACTAGCCCAGTCCAGTTCCCGGAACAGGATGCGAAAAGCTGCTGTGCCTTTTTGCTCCCCCAGAACACTGAAGAGTGCGAAAGTCCGGCTAGCGGTTTGAGTGTCCGAACATGGGCTTGATGAGTTTTCGGTAGACGTTTTGTCGCAGGAAGCGTCCAATGCGCAGAAGGATTCCTGGCCGCACACTTTTTCGTTCGTCCTCCGAAACCAGTTCCGGATAGATGTCGACGATGATTTTGACGAGGGAATAGGAGTCGGAGCGCTTGAATAGTTTGAAGAGGAGTCCGCGACGGTTTTTGGAGACGGTCCCCGTTGCCCAGTCGATAATCCTCGGTGTTCCCGTGCCCTCCTGAATCATGATATTGGCGCGTCGGAAGTCGCCGTGCGCCACCCCCTTTTCATGGAGCGCGCGAAGGATTGCCCGGAGTGCGTCGTAGAAGTCCGCCGCGGGCGGGGGTGTGCTATGGCGGCAGTAGTGTTCCCTGGAGCATATCTCGCATCCCTCGATGAACTCTGCCACGAGGGTGTACCTTCCTATCAATGCGACGGGCTGTGGTGCGCAATCGAATCCCATCTCCCTGAGTTTAAGGAGATTTTTCCATTCCCGTCCGATAGAGGCTCGCCCCCACAGGAATCGTGAGGCGGCTCCCTTTCGGGCAAAGCTCTTCACAACGAAGGAACGTCCTCCGATTTCCAGGCGGAAGACTTCCCCCGAGGCGGTCGAAGTGGAGCCGCGAAGCAAGGTCGCGTCCTTGAACAACTCCGGCAGAGGCGGCAGCTCCACCCCTTCGACGGCATACTGGATTGTTTCAGAAGCACGACTCATGAAGGATTCCGGTTCCACTCCCCGCGCAAAAAAGGAGACTCCTTGTCCCCCTTCTGGCCAGGCGCGGCAGGAGGAATAATTTACCGCGTCCCACAAAGATTAGCAGGGAGGAGGGAACCACGAATGGACACGAATGGACACGAATAATAGAAATCATTTAAACCACGAAAAGCACGAAACACACGAAAAATATAATATTCGTGGTTCAATCCATCCTCCTTGACGGAAGCCCACTGCAAAGTGTCCACGCACTACTTTCCCCTTTCTTCTCCCTCCTCCTTGACGGAAGCCCACTGCAAAGTGTCCACGCACTACTTTCTCCTTTCTTCTCCCTCCTCCCTACTTTCGCGTCCATTCGTGGTTCAAAATGGCTTTAGGAGGGAGACGCGCCCGCCGGCAATTCTGCCGTGTGTCCCATTTAATCTGGCGACACCTGTGCGACTTGTCCTGCTCTGACCTGGAACACCCTGGCTCCTGGGGGGAATCCCTGTGGGAGCGCAGTTCCTGCGAATATCATCTGGCCGGAGGAAGTCACCTGTTCCAGGAATGCGGCTCGTCGGGTGCCATCGAGTTCTCCCAGGACATCATCGACGAGGATTGTGACTCCCCTTGGCCCGTGTCTTTCGACGAGGATTTCCAGCAGGGCGAGCCTCAGCGCTATTGCCGCGGCGCGACACTCTCCCTCCGAGCCGTATAGCGAGAGCATTCTTCCATTCATCATGCAAGCCAGGTCGCTGCGGTGTGGTCCGTATCTTGTCGCCCCGTCGCGTGCGTCCCTGTCGTATGCCTCGTCCAGCATTTTTGCGTACTTTTCCTGGATTGCGTTTCGGTCGTCGGCGAGTGGTTCCAGCAGCCTTCCGATTCCCGAGAGATAATTCACCGCCAGGAGCCGTCCGTCCGGGAAGAACACCTTCGAGATTCTTTCGACGGCCTCGTTGAGTCGTTCAGCGAGTCCCCTGCGTTCGATTTCCACCTGCGATGCATACTCTGCGAGGAGATGGTCGTATGCAGTGGCGACATTCCTCGGATGCCGATCGGAGAGTTTGAGCATTGCGTTTCGGCTTCGCAGTGCCTCGTCGAAATTCTGAAGGCTTCGGAGATACCCCTGGGATACTTGGCAAAGTGCGATATCGAGGAATCTCCGCCGTCCCCCCGGGTGTCCTTTTACGATTGCCAGATCTTCGGGGAGGAAGGGGGCGCAGACAAGCCTGGAGATGAAATCGCTGGAGCGCCGGACGGGCTGTCCATCCACCAGGAGCCGGCGGACAGCTCCGTTGCTTACTCCGAGGCGTGTCTGTATGCCGTTGGCGTCAAGGACCTCCCCATAGATTGAGAAGCTCCCCGTGCCGGAATTCAGGAGTGTTGTGACCTGGGTTGTCCGAAATGACCTCAGCAGTGACAGATAATAGACTGCCTCCAGGATATTGGTCTTGCCCTGGCCATTTTCACCCAGCAGTGCATTTGCACCGCCGGCGAACTCGACGGTCTGTCGTTCGTAGTTCCTGAAATGGCCTAGGACAAGCCTTTGGATCATTGGACGGTGGTCGGGCGACTACTGCCCGCTGTCGAATCTGCGGTCCTTATCCGCGCCTCCCGCCCCGAGCCTGAAGAGGCGAAGCTCCCTTTTTGCGGGCTTGAACGCGGCTATGTCCACCAGCATCATCTTGTTCATGTCGAACTTTGTGACGGAGCTTCCTTCGGGCATCTCCTGGGGGGCGACGCCGCCGTATCCCTGTGAGATTGCGAAGATGATTCCGTCATAGATTTCTGAGGAGTCGAAGTGCGAGTCCCCTGTCAGATTTGCGATGACACGGCAATCCTTGTTGGAAGTGAAGTCCCAGACGACTCCCTCGGCCTCACCCTTGGCGCGCGCATTGAAATCCGAGAGGATCTTCAGGAAGGTATCGCCGTGGTGGAGGCCGACTCCCCCATCGCTATTCCAATGCCCGATTGGGCGGACGCAGTAGTGTGTCAGGACGATCACGTTCCACCCGGGTTCGGTGAAGCGCATGTTGTCCGCGAGGAATTGCAGCTGTATTGGGGAGACGGTGTAGTAGTTCTTCGGGTCGTCGCGGTCGCTGGTATTGAGGAAGAAGACGCGTGTCTTCTTTGCGGGGAGGTTCACATACCCGTATGTGGGGTTTAGCGCGAGGACCAGCTGGCACTCCGGAGTCGCCTTTGCCATGCTGGGGACATTGAGGGTTTCGCCGAGCTGCTGGTCTGTGAAGAGCGCCGTTCCCGAGTTGCGGTTATGGTCGTGGTTTCCGACGAGCACGACTGAGACTCCGGGATACTCCTGGTGGATTCGTGCGTGCCTGTCAAGGAACGCCCGTGCGGCCTCGGGGGTGCTTGTATCCGGGAGGTCGAGTCCGATGTCGCCCAGATCCGCGATGAAGTCGAAGCCGAAGGTATTTGCGGCGTGGTTCACATACGCCACGTGGCGATAGGTGTCACGGCCGCCGGAGTGGACGTCGGTCTGGATTGGGAAGACGACCACCTGGTCGTCCCCGCGCCACTCGTTGAAGCGGGCAAATGTCTCATTGACTTCATGGTCGACCCACGCGGGGATTTCGATTTCCTGACCTTGAATGCACATGGCTGCAATGAAAAACGTGAAAAACAGTGCAAGACGTCTCATGATAGACAAAATCCTCCTTGAATGACTGAATCCCTTCTCAATGCCACGCGGACTGTGGAGGGCGTAGCAACGCCGCCTAATATAGTCGGGAGGCAGTCATCCACCACCGGATTTCCTGGTGGTTTTTTTCACTCCTGGCGCGCCGCAGGGGAGCCGCCTGGCTGTTTCAGGCAGAACCTGTCGAAGAGCAGAATCAGCGCGTAGAGAAGCATTGAGGATGGGACGACCAGGAATGCCACCCTGAGGTCGGAGAACCTGTCGCCCAGGTATCCCATGAGCCAGGTGAAGATTCCGCATCCCGGGATTCCCGTGGAGGAGAAGTAGATGAAAAGGAGTGTGGAGTCAAGGTGCGGAAGCCTCACCACTCCGTAGAGCTGCAGCATCGGCCAGAATGCGGAGACGCAGACGCCGCAGGCTGTCAGCATCAGCACCAGCGCCGTCATCATCAGGGCAGTGCTGGTGAACATCTCCGGGCGGAGCAGCAGGAGCGACATCGAGAGCGGGACTCCCAGCAGGCTGGTCGTCAGCAGGAGGGTGAAGAAGTGCCTTGGGGGCACGAGGCGTCCGAAGATGACTCGTCCCAGGAACATTCCTATTCCGATGCCGGCGGTTCCGAGTGCTCCCGCCCAGACGCTTTCGAGGAACGAGAGCCTGATGAAGCTGGCGGACCAGAAGGTCAGCCCGAACTCTCCGCCGGCCCCGATTGCCATTGCGAGGCAATAGAGCCAGAACCGGAAGCTCCTGCAGATATCCACCGTCATCTGCCAGACGCTTCCCTTCATCTTCTCCGGCGGGGTTTCGGGGTATTTGCAGGAGGGGTTTTCGCGGATGAGATATGGGATTGAGCTGGAGAGCGCCATCAACCCCGCGGCGCCGAGGATTGGGCGCCAGCTGCAGCCGGCCGCGCTGAGGGCGCAGGTGACCAGCACCACCGTCACCGTGCCAACCGACCAGAAACTGTGGGCTATGCTCACATACGCGTCTGGCTCGGGCTTATGGAGGTCGTTGACAAACGGGGTGGCGATCCCCTCGAAGGCGCCCTCCCCCAGGCTGGAGAAGATGACGCAGGGCACAAGAAACCAGAAGTTGTTGCTGAGGGCGGCAACGGTGATCCCCAATCCCATCATCGCCATGCTGACGCCGACGGTGTGGCGTTTTCCGATGCGCACCGCAATCGCGCCGCTCGTCAGCAGGGTTGCCAGCATCGCAATGCTTCTGAAGACATGCAGCGTCCCCGCGATGCCCATCCCGCCATCGTCAAGCGGGAAATCCAGGTCGGTCCCCATGTCGACGAGGACGAGTGGGATTACCAGGGAGCAGCATGCGTATCCGATGTTTGCGTAATAGGTCGCGTAGTCGTAGCGGCCGAGCTTGAGGGAGGACATGGCTGGATGCCGGGGTGGGTGCTTTACAACAACAAACCCCGATGCCGGAAATGAGGTTCAGAACATCGGGGTATTGGAAAATGGTGCGCGCAACAGGACTCGGACCTGTGACCTCCACCGTGTGAAAGTGGCGCTCTAACCAACTGAGCTATGCGCGCGATTTATGTAAGCGGCGGTTAATATATGGGAACGGAACGTTTTTTCAAGCTGGACGCGCCGCGGATGCGACTCGCCCCAGGGCAGACATCCCCCTAGAGATTGTAGATGCCCTTCCCTGCACCGTAGACGCCGTCCCAGTCGGACTGGAACTGGTCGACGCACATGTCGGTGAGGGGATGCTCCGCGACCTTCCACAAGATGTCCGGGGAAATCGTCATCGAATGGCACCCCGCCAGGGAGACGTCGTTCACCTGCTGGACATTCTTGAAGGAGGCCGCCAGGACCTTCGTCCCAAGTGCGTGAAGACGGAAGAGTTCGACAATCATCTTCACGACGCTCACGCCCATGCCGGAGATGTTGTCGATGCGGTTCACGTATGGCGCGGTGAAGTCGACTCCGCAATTCGCCGCAAGAAGCGCCTGGCCGGGAGTGTAGATTGCCGTCGCCGTGACCTTGAACCCCTCCTTCTTCATGGCACGCATCGCCTTGTAGCCCTCGGGGGTGACGGGCACCTTTATGTACAGGTTGCCGCCTACCTTCTCCATCAACGCGGCGGCGTCCTTCAGCATCTCGTCGGAACGCTCGCCAACCACCTGGGCGTGGATCATCCTGTCGCCCATGATGGAACGAATGTCCTTCATGATGGCGAAAAAGTCCCGGCGGGCCTTCGAAATAATCGTCGGATTGGTGGTCGTGCCAGCCAGCGGGAAAAACTCGTCCGCCTTCGCGATCGCCTCGACATCTGCAGTGTCAACAAGGTACAACATGTGATTCAATTCCTGTTTTTGACGTGACTTGTCTGGAATTGTCACAGAATGTAATGCATCTTTTCAGGATTGGAATAAAAAGTAGGGAGGAGGGAGAAGAAAGGAGAGGGTAGTGCGTGGATGGCCTAAGGTAGGGAGAAGGGAGGAGAATGGAGAGGGTAGTGCGTGGACACTTTGCAGTGGGCTTCAAAAGTAGAGAAGAGGGAGAAGAAAGGAGAAGATAGTGCGTGGACGGCGCGCGTGGGCGCGCCCGCACGACAGAATCGCCGTGCGTCCATTTGGGAGGAGAGAACCACGATAATTTATTATTTTCGTGTGTTTCGTGTTTTTCGTGGTTCAAATGTTTTCTCTTTATTAGTGTCCATTCGTGTCCATTAGTGGTTCAAATGTTTTATTTTTTCGTGTGTTTCGTGCTTTTCGTGGTTCAAATGTTTTATTTTTTTGTGTCCTTTCGTGTCCATTAGTGGTTCAAATGTTTTATTTTTTTGTGTCCTTTCGTGTCCATTAGTGGTTCAAATGTTTTATTTTTTTGTGTCCTTTCGTGTCCATTAGTGGTTCAAATATAGCATTTTGTTACATCCCGGATTCACCGTGTTGCATGTGCCTCAGCTTGAGCCTGTTCATTTAAATGTAATTAGTCTGTCATGCCCTTGATGCATTCAGCTAATAAGGAGAACAACAAATGGATAATGTCATAATCCCAAAGGTTTTTACGGAAGCAGTAGCAGATATCAAGCTCGCGATTCTGCAAGCGAGGTCAGAGGCGGCGCGCACACCAAATAAAGAAGCTTTGAAGCTTTACTTTTTCGTCGGTGGATATATCTCATTGAAAACGAGAACTGCCAGATGGGGGACAGGGGCTATATGCGCTCTGTCGAAGCGACTGCAGATTGAGTTGCCAGGCTTACGAGGTTTTTCGCCTCAACACATTAGATTTATGAGACAATTCTACGAGGAATGGAATCCTGTTCTTGGTCTTGCCAATCAGGGATGTTCTGAAATTCACTACTTGCCAAGTAGCGAAAGAGATTATTGCCATTTGCAGGACGGCAACTCCATACTTGTTTCCAAGGAAAACCTTATGGATTTTCTCTCCATAGGCTTTACTCATCATCGTTCAATCTTTGTAAGATGTAAAAAACTCGATGAACGCTGGTATTATATCAGTCGCTGCGCTCGCGAACAATGGACTGTTGAGGTGCTTGAACATCATTTAAAGGCAAAGGATTATGAACACATCGGTGCATTGCCAAACAATTTCTCAAAGACATTATCACCTATTTCACTGGCGACACGGGCTGTAAGAGCCTTCAAGGATGAATACCTCTTGGATCTCGTGAATCTTGATAATGTCGATGCCCGTTATAACTATGAGACTGACGAGCGAAATCTTTCAAAAACAATGGTCATGGAAATAGAAAAGACAATTTCATCGTTAGGTGGGAATGACTTCTGTTTCATGTCCCGAGAAAAGCGACTGATTGTCGCTGATAAAGAGTTTTTCATTGACCTTTTATTCTTTCATCGAGAACTAAAGGCTATGATAGCAGTGGAACTCAAAATGGGGGACTTTCATCCTGGATACTTAGGACAGCTTAACTTTTATTTATCAGCTATAGACAAGCTTATGAAAAAGGATGATGAGAATCCTACCATTGGCTTACTGCTATGCGAGACTATGAGCAAACCAATTGTCCAATTAGCAGTGCAAGGCTATTCACAGCCTATCGGCATTGCGACCTATAAGGCATTGCAGACTATTCCGGAGCCATACAAAACACTGGCTCCAGTAATTGATGGAGTCCGGCGTTTACTGATTGAGCATAAAACTCTTGAATACAAAACGAAACCCTCCTGTCCCAAAAAGAACTAATGTGATAGAACCACGAAAGTAGGGAGAAGGGAGAAGAATGGAGAAAGTAGTGCGTGGACACTTTGCAGTGGGCTTCCGTCAAGGAGGAGGGATTGAACCACGAATATTACATTTTTTCGTGTGTTTCGTGCTTTTCGTGGTTTAAATGATTTCTATTATTCGTGTGCATTCGTGTCCATTCGTGGTTCAAAAATGGGCTTTCGTGTATTTCGTGCTTTTCGTGGTTCCTGATTCTGGACTTTCGTGGTTCCTGCCCTGGTATTTGCCCCGTTTTTTACGGGAGCCGGAAGAAGCGGCGGGCGTTTTCGGTTGTGATTTTAGCGACCTCTTCGAGAGTCAGGTTTCGTTCATCGGCGATTCGTTGTGCGATGAGCGGGATATACTTTGAGGAGTTTGGCTGTCCTCGGAACGGCGTAGGCGTCAGATAGGGCGCATCGGTTTCGAGGAGCAGTCTATCCAGTGGAACGAGCCTCAGCGTAGTCCGGATATTATCGGCCTTTTTGAAAGTCACCATTCCGTTATATGAGAAGACCGCATTTCTTTCAAGCCAGAGGTCAAGTTCCCGCGGCGTATCTGCGAAGCTATGGACCTGTATTGGGTGGTCCTTTGCGAGGCATTCCCCGACGATTCTGTAGCACCTTTCGAATGCGTCCCTGGAGTGGATGACGACTGGCGTGTTTGTTTCGTCGGCGAGGCGGAGCATTGCCCTGAAGCAGCTTTCCTGCTCATCGGCGAACGGCTCCTCGTAGTGTGCATCCAGTCCGACCTCACCGATTGCGACGACCCCTGGCTCCTTCAGCCACCCGCGGAGCTTTGGCATGTCCGCCGTCTCGTTGAAACCGCGGCATGCCTCGGGATGGACACCCACGCTTGTATAGATTCCGGGGTGTGTGGCGACAATGGGGAGGTACACTGCCGCGTCGTCGACGGAGGTTCCTGCGAGTAGAAGGTTCTTCACTCCGGCGGCGGCGGCTTCGGCGAGAATTGTCTCCGCCTCCTCCGACGTCGCCCCGTCAGGAAGGTGTGTGTGCGTGTCAAAGAATTCCATAATTGGCGGGTGTTATTTTAGCAGAAAGATTCTTGAGTCCATCGCGTCCATACGGACTGTGAAAGAATCCGCGTCCTCTGCGAGAGTTTCCCCGGAGATGGCGTCGACGACCGTGAACCTGCCCGGCAGCGAGATTCTCTTGTCCCCTGCGCAGAGCGCATGGATGCTGATGCAGGATGCGCCGGCATAGAGATTATCCCCCGTCTCGACATAGATATGCGCCCCAGCCTCCCTGGCCAGCGAGCGAATGAATCCCACGTCGAGCGCTGCTCCGCCATAGAAGACTATCCTGCCCTTCCGTGCGACCGCCGGAGTCCCGTCATCCGCGTAGACCGCCAGAGGAATCGCCTCGGAATCTGTGACGGCGAAGCGCGGCTCGATCCTGTAGTCCGCTCCGGTGCAGTGTCCGTCCTGCCATTCCAGGCGGAGGCTTCCCGGCCCAGCCTTCTCAACGTCAATTCCAATCAGGTCGCCCGTCTTTTTCCCGGAGAATCCCTCTTCGTCGATGAAGCCTGCCCCGTAGGTGAATACGGCTGTCGAGCCCGCGTTTCTGACAGCCGTGACGGCCTGGCGAAGCGCCTCCGAATCCCTGTATGCGTTCAGGAAGACGACCAGCTTGTACCTGGCGGCATTCCTCGCGACGTCCTCAAGCAGGGTCACATCCGCGGGAGCGCCGAAGCGCGCCAGCATGAAGCGCTGATTGCCGATGGATTCGCCGGAAAGCTGCACAAAACTGCGGTTCGGCTTGATGACGAGATCCCCCGTGTAGGAATACCTGTAGTCGTCCTCATCCACCTCCGTCGCGGTCTTGAAGTCATCCGAAAAATACATTATGGACCCTTCGTCGACGACAAACGCCACCTCGACGGGATCCGGGCGGTTCTGTTCCATGATGAACTGTCCGGCCTTGAGAATCCTTCCGAAGAGCCCGCGGATTTCCGGGGCGTCGAATTCGTTTCCGCCGTGGACTCCCAGCTCATTTATCGGGCTTCTGTGGCAGAGATACATGCCCGCGTTTCGCGTAAGTACCTTGAGTGTCTGATCGAGGTTGAGCACCTGGCTCTGGCCGCTCTTCTCGATCAGATGTGTGCGCGTGTCGTCCTCAATCATGGAGAGTTTGCCGGCGAGCTTCAGAGAGCCATAGGGCTTCATTTCTCCATTTGGCGCGCCGAGAGTTCGGATCGAGTAGCTCTGTGGCGAGATTAGAAAGTCAACATAGGGCGATTCGAGCAGAGTGCCCGTCATGTTGTGTCCGCCCTTGTTGCGGCCGTTGCCCATGTTGGAATACTCCATGTGATAGCCATAGTATGCGCCCACAAGCTTGTCGCCGGAGCAGTTTTCCTTGACCGTCCTCGCGAGCAGATTGATGAAATCCGCAATCGACTTGCTGTAGAATTCATCGTAGAGGACAGCGAGCGAGTCCTCCTTCGGCGTGCGCAATGTGCCCCCGGAGGAGTGCCGGCGCTCCTCTGGAGTCGGCAGCCGGTCCACGCGGAGCCCTCTCGACTCCGCGTATTTTCTGAACTCCACAAGCTCGCCGGGACTATAGTCGGCAAAGTGCCTGTCCTGGCAATTCCATCCCTGCCATTCGCAGGAGATGCCGCCCATCAGATTGTAGAGGACGATCTTGCCGCCAAAATACTTCTCGCAATGCGCCACAAACGCCGCGACCGCCTTCGCCGCGTCGGCGCGGACATCCGGATCAGAGAACCTGACCTTTGCGAGATAGTAGTTCTGGGTGGCGTCGCCCCTTTCGTCCTGGGAGAGCCTGTCAGGATACTCCCTGCCATACCACTGACCGGGATGGCAGAAGAGATATATCCCGATCTTGGAATCGGGATATTGGTCTATCATCTCGCAGATCTGCCAGTCGACGCACGTGAAGTCGTACTTTTCCGGCCCGTACCACCAGTTCTCGGAGGCCGCGTTGCCGCCGAAGCGGGAGGCCACCACATTGAAGGGGGAGTCATATCCCTCCATTCCCGTCGGCAGTGTGCGGCGTGGAATGAACGGGTGGATGACAAGTTCGTTGAAGAAGAAGGGCTTGCCGTTGAGCATCGGGGTTGCGCCTCCCGTTGTCTCCTCGAGGCGCAGGACCGCCCTCTCGCCGGGGAAGGGGCTGCCGCCCAGCTC
>ERZ1034873.719-NODE-719-length-15782-cov-36.847142_pt1 | contig 15782 bp, 15 predicted proteins | sample MGYA00520689_ERZ1034873 | MGnify/ENA primary metagenome ERZ1034873 (study PRJEB33766, sample SAMN09781722) | gut metagenome | biome: gut microbiome | host: Homo sapiens | place: Madagascar | study: EMG produced TPA metagenomics assembly of the PRJNA485056 data...
ATTATCTTTTTGGAGAGTGTGATGCATATAATAAAAAAATTCCCAATAGAATAAAAAATATTTCACCAGAATATGATAGAGAGTTATTGTTCGGATATTTATTAGCAGATGGGTATTTTAGAATACGAGAAGCTAAAAAAATTAATGTTAATCATTCAAAAGAACAAAAAGATTTTCCTGAGACTGGTGAATGGGTAAGTGCTTCGGTATCAAAACAATTAACTCAAGATATGTTTGAATTAGCAACAAGCTTACTAATCCCGTGTAATATCACAATTGCTCCTGAAAGAGTAGATGGTAAAGGAACACATCATTGTGAAGCTTATTATTTGCGAGGGACTGGAAAAGTAATGCGGGGAATTAAAAAAATGCGTTTTTATTCCCATGAAGATGTAAATACTTTATTGTTAGCTGCTATTGATAAAAAGAGATTTATTAATGTTAATAATATTTGGTACAAAAAAATGTACATTCATTCTATCAAACAAATAAATATGAATGAAATTGTATATTGTTTAAATAATAATTCTCATTCTTTTGTGTGTAATAATGTAATAGTTCATAATTGTTTGGGGTCAGAATTAGACAATTTAATTTTACGCTATCTTGAGACTAACGATGTTTCTTATAAAAAGCAAATTCATCATTTTATTCAATGGTGTATAAAAGTTTTTGGTAAAGAAAATTTCTTTCTTGAAATTCAGCCTTGCGTAATTAAACAAGATGAAGATGGAAATAATATTCCACATGAACAAGCAATGGTAGACCAATTCATGTATGTCTTGGCTGATGCTTATGGGCTTGATGTAGTTTGTTCTACAGATAGTCATTATGGGGCTAAAGAAGACGCTAAAATTCATGAAGCATATTTAAAAGCAGATGATGATGAAAAGGCAAGTGACCGTGAAGTTGCGGCTTTTTATGAAACTGCTTATATGTTTGGAAAGTCTGAACTTGTAGAAACTTTGTCTGCTTTTCTTACTGAGGAACAAATTACCAGAGCTTTTAATGGGACACAAAAAGTGTATGATATGATTGAGGCGTATGACCTATATCATCCTACTATTGTTCCTACAGATAAAAAGCTTCCTCCATTTAAATTGCGTCATATATTTAAAGATTGGTATGATAAGTATGAATATCTAAGCAAATTTGCTCATTCGGATGATATTCAAGACCAATATCTACTGTATTTGGTAGAGCAGGGATTTGACCATCATAATCAATGGGGAGATTCAACTTATCATTTTGCTACTTATGATGAGAATGGAAATATTATTGAGGAGCATGATAAGACAGTAACACAAGAAGAAAAGATAGCTCGTATCAATGAAGAATTTAGCAGTTTTTGGCAAATATCTGAAAGATTGAATCAAAAACTTTCAGCGTATTATGTACTTGTTAGAGGATTAGTGCATGAAGTTATGTGGAAAGTTTCTTTTGTTGGTGTTGCTCGTGGTTCAGCAGGAGGTAGTTATGTATGTTATCTTTCTGAAATTACGCAAATTAATCCTCTAAAATATGACTTACCTTTTTGGAGACATAGTTCTCCATTAAGACCTGAGTTACCAGATTAAATTTATTAGTCGAGAACAGCAGTAATGTTGTTTATTAAGTCCTGTAAACCTAAATTGCAATAGGGTGTGCAGAAATGTGCTAACGGTGAAAGCCTAAAGTTACGACCAAGGTAATACCGTGCCAAGCTTATGCGAAAGCATTTGAAGGTGTAACGACTATGCCAGAGGGCAGTAGGGTGGATAAATGCTACCACTCGAAAGACGGATACCCTAATAGTTCGGCTAAGGGTAAAAAGATAGTCTACTCCGACTCTTAAATGAGTGTTAAAGTATTAGGAAACTAACGGTATGAAGGATTGATGTTGACAGCGAGGCTTTAAAACGTCCTCTCATTTTCCAGAATATGCATGATTATTATGGAGATGAGAATGTTTTAAATACTCTAACTTTAAAAACAGAGGGAACAAAATCTGTTATTCAGGTTTGTTGTAAAGGTCTTGGCATAAATAATGATGATGCTCAGTATCTTGCTGACCTTGTTCCTTTTGAACGTGGTAAAAACTGGTCGCTTTCTGATTGTTTTAATGGTAATGAAGATGAAAACAGACCTCCTCAAGTCGAGTTTATAAATGAAGTTGCTAAGTATGATGGATTAAAAGAAACTCTACTTAAAATTGAGGGATTGATTTCTGGTAGGTCAATTCATGCCTCTGCATCTTATATTTTTGATGCTGGATATATTGCTCAAAACAGTAAAATGAGAGCGCCGAATGGTACAACTATTACTGCCTATAATATGGAAGATTCTGATTATATGGGCGGCCTCAAGGTCGATACTTTGACCATAGAGATGCTTGACAAGTTGCACAAAGCAATAGATTTGCTTATAGATGCAAAAGTGATAAAAGATAAGGGTAGTTATAAAGCAAATTATGACGCTTATTTGCATCCTGATGTTCTTGATTATAACGATTATAAAATGTGGAATTTGCTTGACCAAAATCAAATTCTTGATGCTTTTCAGTTTGATAGCGCAATGGGTCAGCAAGTTATTATAAAAACTCAACCTCGTTCCATGCTTGAACTTTCTACGGCTAATAGTCTTATGAGACTTATGGCACAAGACGATGCTACAGAAGCTCCTATGGACACTTATCGACGTTACAAAGATAACATTCAACTTTGGTATGATGAGATGGAACAATGGGGGTTGAACAGGCATGAGCAAGAAATAATGAAAAAGCATTTAGGCTCGCTTTATGGAGTGGCTGATACTCAAGAAAGTATTATGGAAATGAGTATGGACCCTGAAATAAGTGGTTTTGATGTAGTTCTTGCGAACAAATTGCGCAAAAGCGTGGCAAAAAAGAAAAAAGATTTGATTGCTGCTGTCCATGATAAGTTTTACAAAAAGGGTAAAGACTTAGGAACTTCTGATGCTTTACTCAATTATGTATGGGGACAACAAATTAAAAGACAGCTTGGATATTCTTTTTCAAAAAACCACTGTATGCCGTACACAGCCATTTGTCTACAGTGTATGAACATTGTTAAACGATACGGTTCAATTTATTGGAACTGTGCTTGTCTAATCGTTAATAGCGGTAGTACAGATGAGGATGATGTAGAAAATAATGGTGGCGTAAACTATGGTCGTATTGCAAAGGCTATGGGCAATATGATGCAACATGGTATTAAGATTGCGTTGCCAGATTTGAATAGAGCACACTTTGGTTTTTATCCCGATGTAGCAGATGGAGAAATTGTTTATGGACTAAAGCCGATTCAAGGCTTGGGAAGTAAAGTTGCAAAAGCTATTATTGACTATGCTCCATATACTTCTTCAAAGCAATTTTATGAGAAGATGCAACAATTTAAAGGAAAAGCTGAGGAAAATAAGTTTGGTGACACAGCAATGATTTCTTTAATTAAGGCTGGGTGTTTTGATGAAATTGATAAAAAGCCCAGAGAAGAAATCATGGCAGACTTCATTCGTTCTATTTCCAGCCCAATTACTTCTTTGAAAATCTCTAATATTGAAGATATGAAGAGACTAAAATTATTAACAGAAGCTCAACAAAAGTATGAATATAGGCTTTATCGTTTTAGGAATTATGTGTTCCAAAAACAATTTTTCTATAAGCAAACAGGGAAAAGTCCTACTACAGCGTTTTATTGTTTAGATAGGCAGTATGCTGAACCTTATTTTACAGAAAATTTCATTACTCTTATGCAAGAAAACAAAGATTATGAATATGCTGAAAATGGTTTAATTGCTGTTAAGCGTGGTAGTTTTGATAGAGTGTTTGATAAGTTGATGAAAGATTTCAAGGAAAATTATCTTTCGTCTCAAGAAATGCTTGATAAGATTAACGAAGACCGTTTTAATGAAAAATGGAAAGAGAAAGCAAAGGGTAGTATTTCTAAATGGGAATTTGACTCAATGTGCTTTTATTATCATCCTCATGTTTTATTAAGTGCAGATATTCAAAAGAATGGCCTTGCTAATTTTGAAGACCTTCCGTTGCAACCTCAAGGAGTTGCTACTTATTACTTTAGAGGACAAGAAAAAATTCGTTTTGGTTTAAGTAAAATTTGTGGTACTGTTCTTGATAAAAATAAGAATAAGCATACAGTAGATATTTTAACTCCAACAGGGGTAGTAACATTAAAGTTCTATAAAGGACAATTTAGTTTTTATGATAGACAAATTTCTAAAACTAATCCTGATGGGACTAAGACAGTAATGGAAAAATCTTGGTTTGCTCGTGGAACTAATTTGTTAGTTACTGGATTCCGTAGAGACCAACAGTTTGTTCCTCGTGTATATAAAGATAGTGTTTATAATCATTCCTTACAGCTTATTTCAGGAATTGATGAAAATGGTATGTTAGAATTAATTTCAGATAGAATCGAGGTGGACTCAGCTAATGATGTAGCAGTCTAAAATAACAGAGCAAGACAAAATCATCAAGATTCATGCTACATTAAACAATGTAATTTTCCCTAAAGGTGGGTTTTAGAGTATAACTGAGCCCACCTTCGGGATAGTATCTTGGGTTATAGTGTCTGTAGATGATGGAGAACCCACAAATGATAATTTTGGGACAATTACAGTAAAGGGTACATATCCTTGTAATATATCTCCCAGAGCAAATTATATTATCATTGCAAAAGAGGTTGAACATCCTCAGTATGGAACACAATATGATTTGATTTATTTTAATGAAGAGTTTGATATGACAAAAGCTACTAATCAAAGAGCTTTTCTTAAAACTTTTTTGACAGATAATCAGATTGAAGAGTTCTTTAAAATTTTCCCTAATCCAATTCAAACATTGGAAACAGGCAATCCAAAAGAACTTACAAAAATTCATGGCGTGGGAGACTATATTGCTAACTGTATTCTTGAGCGTTATGAGCAAAAGAAAGATGTGGGTCAAGTTTATCTTGAGTTAGATGGGATAGGACTTTCTTCTAATTTTATTACTAAATTAGTTCAAAAGTACAAAAATCCATCAATTATAGTTTCCAAAGTAAAAGAAAATCCTTATTCATTAATTAAAGATATTGATGGCGTAGGATTTTTAACTGCTGATGCAGTAGCTCAAAAAGCAGGATTTAATAAAACAGATGTACGAAGAATCAAATCTTTTATTACTTGGTTTTTAAATAAACAAGGGGATGAAGGACATTCGTATATTTCTGCGCAAGAATTAAATGCAAATATTTTTGAAACATTGGGTTCTCCACAAGAGATTGTAGAAAATTATGATGTATCAGAAGATGCAGATAATTCTATTCCTCGAAATAATATTGCCAAAGCCATAAAAGAGCTTCAAGATGAGGGGATAATAGTCCTTGAAAATAGTGAGAGAAAAGCAGACCGTAGGGTTTATTTGACTAAATTCTATAATCTTGAAAGAGATATTGCTTATCATTTAAAGAGACTTCTCAATGCTCATAGCGATTTTGTCATTGAAAATTTTGATGAAAAAATCAAAAAAGCAGAGGAAGACCAAGGATTTGAATTTACTCAAGAGCAAATTGATGGTATAAGATTAGGTTGCGAAAAACAAGTGTGTATAATTTCGGGTTATGCTGGTTCAGGTAAAAGTTCTTTAATAAAAGGAATTTTAACCGTACTTGACAATTATACTTTTGCACAAACGGCTTTATCAGGGAAAGCAGCGGCACGTTTGCAGGAAGTAACTGGAACAGAGGGGCATACTATTCATCGTCTGCTTGAATATAGTGGAGATGGATTTGGATATAATAAAGACAACCAATTACCTTTTAAAATTATCATTTTAGATGAAGTTTCAATGGTTGGAGGAGAATTGTTTTTGTCTCTTATCGAGGCTATTTCAAGCGGAAGTAAGTTAATTATGGTAGGAGATATGCGGCAACTGGAAAGTTTAGGGCTGTTAAATTTAGCTGCGGATATTATTAATAGTAAAGAGATTCCAGTAATAGAACTTAAAAAAGTTCATCGTCAAGCTAAGGCTTCGGGTATTTTAAGTACGGCTTATGATATTCGTAATCGGTATCAGTTATATGAAGAAACTAACTATTGTGGAGTAGAAACAATAGGGGAGTTACAAGATATGATACTTGATATTTGCCCAGAAAAAGATGAAGACAGAGATAAAGTTATTAACTATTATTTAAAATATTATAATAGTCCTTTGGTTGGAAGAGACTTAGAAAAAATTCAAATTGCTGCAATAGTGAGAGAACGTGGAGATTCTTGCGTTTTTAATTTAAATAAAGATGTGCAAGAACTCATTAATCCTATAGAGGGACTTAAACCACTTGTTTTAGTAAAAAAGAACAAAAATAGACAAGGTAAAGATTTTTCTTTTTATTTGCAAGTGGATGATAAAGTAATGTGCATAAAAAATAATTATCATGTTTTTGATGAAGCACGGGCTGAAACTGAAATTTTTAACGGTTGGACAGGAGAGATTACTGATATAGATGATAGTTATGTCCATGTAAAATTTAATTTGCATGGAAATATCCCTGTTTTACTTTCGAAAACTAATATTGGAGAATATCTTATGTTAGGTTATGCTTCTACTACGCATAAATTACAGGGTAGTGGATATGATGTTGTTATTTGTGTTTTAGATTATAGTGCGCCCCCAAGTATGTTGACACATCAAATGGCATATACAATGTTGACAAGGGCAAAAAAGAAATGTATTTTAGTAGCTCAAACAGGTGCATTACGTCAAGCTATAGCAACAGATTTTATTTCAAGTAAAAGAACTTTTTTGCCAGAATTCCTAAAATGGGATTATAAAAAATTGCGAGCAGAATATAATAAAAAATGGAAAATAATTACAACTGAAAAGAATTATTTTCGAAAAGAAATTCTTGAAAGGGCTAATAATGGAACAGACGAAAGTATGTAAGCATTGTAACCAAGAAAAGACTTTAGACAACTTTTATCGTAATTCCAATTGTAAAGATAATCATGATACTGTTTGTAAGTAGTGTCGTTAGAAAGAAGAAAGAGATAAGCGAGTAAATAATTAGAAGACTCTTCCCGAAAACGGGTTAAAGATATGTTCTAAATGTGGAAAAGAATTGTCTTTGGACCATTTTGTTAAAGATAAATGGTCCAAAGATGGTTATAAATCAGTGTGCAAAGAATGCACAAAAGAGAAAGTGGAAAAAGCTAAAGAGCCGCGAAAAGGCAAAGACCCTCGCAGAGAATTGGAAAAGCAGGGAATTTTTACAAAAGTATGTTCTGTATGTGGTATTGAAAAGCCTTTAAATGAGTTTCAAAAAAATATTAATCTTGCTGATGGTTTATATTCTTGGTGCAAGGATTGTGCTTCGGAAAAAGGGAAACCTTTAAGAGAAAATAAATCTAAACACATGAAAGAAGTTTATTATCCTACACATAAAGAAGAAAGAAAAAATTATAATAAAAAATATCATTCAGAAAACAAAGAAGCAATTAAAGCATATCGTAAAAAGTATAATGAAGAAAATAAAGAATTAATAGCAAAAAGAAGAAAAGAACAATGGCCTAAAAGAAGGCAGAAAATTTTAGAAAATGAAATGCTTTCCGCAAAAGCTAAATTAAGAAGTTTTTTAAATGATTGTTTAACTCGCTATCATTATAAAAAAGATAGTCATGGATATGAAATATTAGGCTGTTCTTATGAAGAAGCTTGGGAACATCTTAAATAGACATGGGAAGAAAACTATGGGGAACAATATAATGGGCAAAAATTTCACATTGACCATATTATTCCCTTATCTGTCGCAAAATCTAAAGAAGAAGTTGAAGAATTATCCCGAATAGAAAATCTTCAGCTTTTAACTCCTGAAGACAATTTAGCAAAAAGAAACAGTATTGGTTGGGAAACAGAATACCGAAAAAACAATAAAGAAAATTCTTAATAAAAACGCAAAAAGCTCTTGACAATCAAGAGCTTTTGTGTTAGAATACAGACACTAAGATAAAAAGTAAGATAGGATAAAAGGTGGCTTTTATATGTCTTCTAATTCTAATAAATATTTTTATTCTAACTGTTTCATTGAAATGGTTAAAGCTAAAATTAAAAATCCTAAAGTTAAAGTAATGTATCTTCCAGCTTTTCTTAATGAAGTTCCGTGTCCACATTGGATGTGGCTGGATGAAGATGGAGAACATGATTTTCATTATCGAGGGAAATTACCTTGGTATAAATGGTTTTGGCATAAAGGACATATTAGAACTGTTCATAGAGGTTGCTATAAAGGTTGTGTTATGCAAATGATTGAGGGGAAATATTATGGAGACAAAGATTCCACCTAATTTAAAAGAAGTAGGTTATTGGGAAGTTTATTATTCAAGTAATAGAGAGATTAATCCCATTTATCTTGACATAGCTTCTGAAGAATTAATTTTTTATTGGCAACTTGATAGTGGAGATATTATTGTTTACCCGTCAGCTTGTCGCATTAGTGACTTTTGTTTTACTTGGGCTGGGTGTCATTATTGGTATGATGCAAAAACAAAGCGTCATTATTATGTAAATCCAGCTTATGATGGAGTAACATTTTATCTATATGCTGATAGCGTGACAGAGCTTTTAGAATTAATTCGTCAATTTATTGAGCCGAGTGACGAACTAAGTGAAGTTCTTGAGGGGACAGAAGAATCTAAGAAGCATTTTGCGGAAGCTAAAGAAATTTATGAAAAAGCAGAAAAGGATAATATAAATGAATCGTGAACAACGCAGACAAGCGGTAAAGAATCTACAAAAGAAAGGTCTTAAGCGAGAGTCCGCAGAGACTTTTGTTGAACGTATGGATTTTACCGAGCATCATTTTAGCAGAGATGTTTGGGAGGGCGAAAAGGTTAAGCTGAACTATGACCGAATCACTCATTACAAGGACTGGAAGATTCTTCGTCAGGAATATAGAGATTTTGTAGAAGCTAATAAAGATACTGTTTTTACAGTAGAATTTGATGATATTCGTAAGAAGGAAGCTGAGAAGAATGAAGGGTTGAGTGGTCTTTGCCAGTTTGTTGAAGATACCACTCCTGTGAAGTGGTTGTTCTATGCTATTGACCTTATTCCTGAACCCAACCAGAAGCGTCCTAAGACTGAAACTGAACTTCAGAATGAAGCATTTTTGGCTCATGTTAATGAAGTTTTAAAAGGTATTGAGTAATGGAAAAAACTGTTGTTGGGGATAAATATGTTTTTGTCTCCTCAGAAGAACAAAAATTAGCAGATGATTGTCTGCAACTTTTAAGCGAAGAAGTAAAAAGGCTAAATCCTGATTGCGAAAAAGTCGCGACATTATCTTTTGATGATAAAATTTATGTTGTTCCTGTAGATGGTAATAAACCTTTAATGGTGATGTTTGATACTGATGAGGTTTGGAAAGTATCGGTAGACCCAGAAAATGAAAAGGAATTAATTGCTGAACGTTTTGCTACAAGAGAAGAAAGAGAAGAAATTCTTAAGGCTTTGATGACTGGTGGAATTAATGCGTTTAGGGTGGAGGATTAACAATGACTAATCTCGTAATTATGGTTGGACCTGTGGCAAGTGGTAAATCTACTCTTGCAAGTAATATTAAAAACGTATATGAACGCAATGGGCAGAAAACTATTATTGTTTCCTCTGACCAGATTCGTGTTGATTTGTATGGTGATATTAATGACCAGACTCATAATGATGAGGTCTTTAAGGAAGTTCGTCGTAGAATTAATAACTGTATTGGGAAGATGAATGTCATTGTAGATGCTACCAGTATTAATGTAAAGTCTCGTATTCCTCTACTTGACCTTGTTCGTAAAAATCCAGATGTGCGTAAAATTGCTATGGTTATGACTACTCCTGAACCTGTATGCAAGATGCTTAATCGTAAGCGTGAACGAAAAGTCCCTGAGTATGTTATTGATAAGCAGATTGGTAATTTTGAAATTCCTTTTTATGAAGAGGGGTTCGATGAAATTAATCTAATTAATTGGAACAGTGGATATTTTAGTTATGCTAAAGATGAATTAATGAGAACTACAGTTGACAGAGATGTTATTCAAGATTTTATGAGAGGTTTTGACCAGTGCAATTCTCATCACAAGTATACTCTTGATATTCATTGTCAAAAGTGTGCAGAAGAAGTTGCAAAACGAACTGATAATGAAATTCTTATCCGTGCGGCAGAAATTCATGATTATGGAAAGATGCTAACTCAGGAAGAGAAACCTGATGGTAGTGGTGAATGCCGTTATTATAGTCATCACAATAAAGGGGCTTATGAATTAATGCACCCTATTGAATGGGTTGGTTTTGAAGATTATAACAAGTGTCTTGAGTGCTTGTTCTATGTAAACTTTCATATGTTGCCCTTCTTTATTGAGACTGAAAAGGCTCAGAAAAAGTGGGAGAAAATTATGGGAAAGGAAAAACTTGATAATCTTTTCTTATTTAATAAATGTGACAGGATTGCAAGTGGTACGCAGTAATGTGGAAGCACCCTCTGCTTGGATATATTAAAGAAGTAAAAGCTCTATATGCTTATAATCACAATCCTATTCAAGATTGGAATTTTAAGCATTGGCTTGAATATCTTTCTGAACAAGCAGAAAAAGCTTATATTGTAAGTCTTTTAGATTTGCTTAAGGTATTTGAGCCTCTTGATATGACTGTTGATAATGAATATGTGCTTTTCCATTATAAGGGCTTTATTGACCTTAGTGATATGGGATATTCTGAGGCAGAATTTTTCTATCTATATGAGGGGCTTTATCGAGAGTGTCGTTCTTGTGTTTTTGATGTAAAGAAAGAAGAACTTGTACTTTGTTCTCTAAATAAATTTAAAAATATGGGAGAAGATGCTTTTGATTGGTCTGAAAAGGCTATTCGAGAAAAGTATACTTCTGCTCAAAAAATTTGGATTACCAATAAAATGGACGGTAGTTATCAGCAGTTTCGATATATTGTTGATTCTACTGGTTCTGGAACAATTTTTGGGTCGGGTTCTCAGGCTATTAGTCTGAATGAGTCTTGGAGACTAAAAGAAGGATTTGGTCTTTTGACTGATTCTCAAAAGCAAATGATTAAAGATTATCCTGATTATACTTTTATTTTTGAGTTCATTTCTACTAAAAATGCTATTGTTGTTCATTATACTGAGGAACAAGAGGGGATGTATCTAATTTCTGCTCGTTCTTGTGTTGATGGAACTGAGATGGATTTTGATACTGTTCGTAGTATTGCTACTCTTTATGATAGTAAGATGGTAGAGTATTACGATTCTGAAAATCTGGATTCTCTTCTTGCTCAGGTTGATAACTTTTCTTCTAATGAAAAAGAGGGTTGGGTTATCCGTATGCGAGATAAGAACGATAATGATTTTCGTGTGAAAGTGAAAGTAAACGATTACGTTTTAATGCATCGTGTGATTAGTAAGCAAGTGTCTCCTAATGCAGTAATTGAAGCGCTGGCTTATGGCAAATATGATGATTTCTACTCTAAAGTCCCCGATGCTTTCAAAGATATTGTAAAGGGTTTTTATCTTGAAACTGTAAATTATGTTAATACCCGTACTACTGCGGCTATGAATTGGTATTATCAGATGATGGAAGAGCTTAAAGACCAGCTTAAAAATTATCCTGAAAATTATATTAATAAGCTTAAGATGGTATGGATTAGTGAAAACGTGCCTAAGTGTATCGCAAGTGATGTAAGGAACATGGTGAATGAGAAAGAGACTCAATATCTTATTCGTCGTGGTTCTCCTTATCGTCACGCAGAGATTCTTAAACTAAAGAATCAGCATGAAAAGGCTATTAGACAAGCAAAAGAAAGACAAAACAATTTTAAGAAAGAAGAGTGATTACAATGGTTAATGTAAAGATTAAGAAGTTGACCAAGACAGCAAAGATTCCGACAAAGGCTCATGTAGAGGACGCTGCTTTTGACCTTTATGCTGATATTCCTAATGATACTTTTATTCCTTGGGGCAGCACAGAAGAGCGTAATGGTTTGAAAATTCTTCCTCATACTACTGTAAAGGTTGGAACAGGTGTAGCAATGGCAATTCCTAATGGCTATTGGGGTGCTATTTATGCTCGCAGTGGTATTGCAACGAAACAGGGATTGCGTCCTGCTAATGCTGTAGGCGTGGTGGATAGTTCCTATCGTGGCGAAATTATTGTAGCTCTTCATAATGATTCTTCGGAGACTCAGATTATTGAGCATGGACAGCGTATTGCTCAGTTTATGCTTGCGCCTGTTATTCCGACAGAATTTGAAGAGACTGACAATCTTGATGAGACTTCTCGTGGTGTAGAGGGCTTTGGTGATTCTGGCAAGTTCTAATCGTATAGACGATAATAAAATTCAGTTTTTATTTTGAGGTAAAAATAAATGACTTTTAATTTTAAGTGTGACAAGTGTGGCACTCGTGTAGGTGTTGACCTCGCTGAGAATTTGCCTGATTTTGAAACTCCTCGATATGAGAAAGATGGGACAATTTTCTTCAAGGATGCTCATATGATTTGTCCTGTTTGTAAGGGTGAAATGAGCTTCGTTTTTGAAGAGAGTGAAGATTAGAATAATAGGGAGGACCAGTAATGGCTACTCCCAATTATAATAAATTACTTTTTTATGATACGGAAACAGTAGGGATTAAACCCCCTTATATTATAAGTTTGGGTTATATCTTATGTGAAAACAATAAAATTGTTAAAAGAGATATAATCAAATGCAATCCAAAATATCACATTTCAGAGGGCGCATCTAAGGTAAATGGATTTACAGATGATATGGTAAAAGATTGGCCAACTTTTGAGGAAGAGTGGCCTAAGATTGCACCATATTTTGAAAATGCTATACTTGTTCGGCACAACTTACCCTACGATATTGGCAGCATTAAAGCAGAATTTAAACGTTATAACCTGCCTGAACTTCATGGTTTTTATGTAGATACTTTACCTATAGCAAGGAAATATATTCCAAAACCTGAAGTTCCAAATCATAAGTTAGGAACTCTTTGCGAATATTTTGGTATTAATCTTGAAAATGCACATACTGCTGACGCAGATATTTACGCAACTATGAAGTTGTTTAATAAATTAGTTAGAATTACAAAAGGACAAATGGACGTAAAGGAGTTTTAAAGGAATATATGGTAACACTTTATTCTACAGGGTGTCCAAGATGTAAAGTTTTGGAAAAGAAATTAACTCAGAAGAATATTGAATTTGAGTTAAAGACTGATTTTGATGTTAATGCTTTTCTTGAAAAGGGATTTTCTTCTGTACCTCTTTTGGAAGTTGATGGAGAAATTTTAACTTTTGAAAAGGCAAATCAATGGATTAATAATAATTAAAGGGAGGAGTTTTGGGTTTATGAATATTAATATTAAGCTTAACAAAGATTTTGAGAGATAGCTGAATAGACTTATTGAAGCTTATGGAGAGGATTTTCTAAAGCTTCAAGGATTGGACGAAGCAAAACTAAGTTTTACAGATTTTATTGATAATTTTGTAGATAGTGATAACGTGGCAAACGCATCTGTTGACCCAAATGCAAACGTAGGACACAAGGACATCGTATCTCTTATTAATGAAATGAGCAAACCCCATCAAAAGCTCCTCGCTTATAATAAACTTTATTATGAAGTAAAGAAAAAATACGGTTATCGTGCGGCGAATGATTGGCTTGAAGCAGAGTGGAATAAATCTTTATATTTGCACGATGCCCACTCTTCCACTTTTACTTCATATTGCTTTGCTTATGATTTGAAAGATGTGGCTGAAAAGGGACTGTTCTTTATTGATAATTTTAATGCTGAACCGCCCAAACATCTTGAAAGTTTTATTGACATGGTAAAAGAACACTGTAGCTATGCTTGCAATAGAACTTCTGGAGCTGTGGCTTATCCAAATCTTATTCCTTATATGTGGTATTTTTGGAATAAAGATTGTAAAGATGGGTATTATTTAAAAGACCCAGATACCTATGCCGACCAACAAATTCAAAGGCTGATTTATTCTCTTAACCAGCCCTACCTCAGAGGTCGGATTCAGTCTGCGTTTACGAATGTAAACTTTTTTGACCATCCTTATTTTGAAGCTATTTTTGGTGGAGGAGAATTCCCTGACGGCACTTTTATGATTGATGCTGAGGAAGAAATTATTGAATTTCAAAAGCGTTTCCTCAAAATGATGAGCAAAATTCGTCATTCAAACATGATGACTTACCCCGTAAGCACAATTAGTTTGTTGACCACTCCCGATGGAGAATTTGTGGATGAAGAATTTGCCAAGTTTGCTTGCGAACAAAATAGGGAATGGAACGATTCTAATTGGTTTGTAGACTCCAATGTTACAAGCTTAAGTTCATGTTGTCGTTTAAGAAACGATGTTTCGGAGCTTGGATATTTTAATAGCATCGGCGGTGCTGCTCTTAAAGTTGGGTCGATTAAGGTTTCCACTATTAATCTTGCTCGTTTAAGTTACATATATGATACTGAAAAGGATTATTTAAAAGGACTTCGTAAAATTCTCAATCTTGATTTAAAGGTTCTTGACTGTCAGCGAGGCATTATTAAACGTAATGTAGAAAAAGGACTACTTCCCAATTTTTCTCATGGGTTAGTGGATTTTGACCATAGTTATTCCAGCATTGGTATTATGGGAATTTATGAAACGATGGCTACATTTGGTTACACTGATGTAGATGAATTTGGCAATGTTATTTACAAGCAAGAGGCTTATGACTTTGGCAAGAAAATTTTTGAAACAATACATTCTGTTAAAAGAGAATTCGAGAAAGATAAGGATTACAAGGTCAATCTTGAAGCCATTCCACGGGAATCTGCCGCCGTTAAATTTTCTCAGGCTGATGCGATGCTCTATCCAGACAAAGTAAACAAAGACCTTCCTTTGCTGGCTAATCAGTGGATTGGTCTTGGTATTAAGACCTCTATCCAAGAACGTGTTAAAATTGCATCTGCATTCAGCGAGTATTGTTCTGGCGGAGACATTCTTCATATTAACGTCGATGCGCCATTTGATAGTTTTGAAAAAGCTTGGGAAATGCTCAGATATGTAGCGAAGCAAGGGGTTAAATATTTTGCCTTTACAGGGAAAATTTCTGCCTGTAAACACAATCATGCGTTTTATGGAGATGTTTGTCCTGAATGTGGTTGCCCCAAAGAAACGGAATATAGTCGTATTGTTGGTTTCTTCACTCCTGTCAAATCTTATACAAAAGAACGCAAAAAGGAATGGGAAATGCGCGACTGGATGAATTTAAACAAATGAGATGTAAAATTAATAATGGTATAATTAATAAATTTGTCCAAGAAGACGAACTACCCCTGTGGTTAAAGCAGGGGTGGAGTCGTCGGTGGTATAATCAAGAAGAACAAAATAAAAAGAATTCAGAAGGAAATAAAAAACGTTGGGCAAATGTGTCTCGTGAATCATATCATGAAACAACAGGAGTTAAAATTTCTGAAACCCTAAAAAAATACCATTCTGAATTAACAGAAGAAGAGAAAGAGACTAAAACTCAAAAAAGGCTTCATACAAGAGAATAGTGGACACAGGAAGAAAAAGAAGAGTATTCTCATAAAATGTCCGAATCTGCAAAAAAACATAGGGCAGAAGCCTCTCCCGAATATTGGGAACAGTCGATTACAAAAGCTTGGGAAACAAGAAGGAAAAATTAGACTTTTAATAGCTCAAAGCCTGAAGATGAAATGTATAAGTAGTTATGTGAAAAATATCGGAAA
>ERZ1034873.727-NODE-727-length-15706-cov-21.149575_pt1 | contig 15706 bp, 18 predicted proteins | sample MGYA00520689_ERZ1034873 | MGnify/ENA primary metagenome ERZ1034873 (study PRJEB33766, sample SAMN09781722) | gut metagenome | biome: gut microbiome | host: Homo sapiens | place: Madagascar | study: EMG produced TPA metagenomics assembly of the PRJNA485056 data...
CTTCTCTAAGCCCTGCAATTTTTTAATCAATACATTCATCACAACAGCTGTTTATCTGTCTTTAAAAATATTTTTCTGCCTGCTTTAAACCATCAGCTAAATACTCTTCTTCAATACTGTGATGCCCCTTTATTAAAATGCTGTTTTGATAAAAATCTTCTTTATACTGGAATAATTTATCAAAGGAATCTTTGAAATGAAATAATTCATCGTCCTTTGCAAAAATGCCAAAACTTCTTCTTTTTTGTTCTTCTGGAATGTCTTCATATTTTTCCATTTCACGAAAGTCTGCCAATACTTTATCTGAAAGAATTATGGGATTACCAGTTGACCGGTCTCTAAGTTTTGGAATCTCAATAGAAGGATATAAACACGGATTTATTACAAGTTTGTCTATTATCTCTTCATATTGAAGAACATAAAAAGCTCCAAGGGAGGCTCCAATTAACAAATCAACTTTTTCACTCTTACAATAGTCCCTGATAAGACACTGAGTTTTTTTTACATCAGTGTGCAAATCTGGAAAAGGTATTGAATGAATGTTCCATTTTGTGAGAGTCTTTTTTAGCGTTTCAAAAGTTCCGCCCTTTGGATTTCCCATAAAGCCGTGAATGTACAAAGCGTTTTTCTTCATAATTATTCCTCTATATAATCGCGTAATGATCCCCGACGAGGATTTCTTAATTTTTCAAATGCTCTTTTTTCTATTTCTGCTATCCAGGCAGGAGTTATTTTGTTCATCAACTGTTCATATTCTTCTGGAGTCATGTCAGATATATCCACTCCATCAATCAGCCTGAATACCTGCAAAGGCTCAAGATTGATTTGTTCCATAAGCTTACCTGAAATCCATATTTGAAAAGGGTCGGTATAGACAGTTGCAAAGCTTCTTATTTCAAATTTTGCAAAATAGCCCATTTGCTTCATATCATCTGTTTTGAGGTCGATGGAATTTTGCCCGATAAAACTTGTTGACTTTTTATTAGAAAGAATCATTTTTCCAGAGTCATGATTCTGCCTGCAACTTACCCTAATAAATGCCTTCTCAAAATTTACAGCAAAAACCGTGGTAAAATATTTCAGGTCATGAAGATAGGCCAAATCATACTGCTGATCATGACGAATTAGCCCAAGGTTATCAAACCTCTTGTCTGTAAATAAAAAGAACCTTTCTCCATTCAGCATGGAAGAATAGACTTTATCCTCGCTGTTGATTTTTCCTGAGCCGCCATTCCTGTCAACAAGGCTTTCAAATTCTTCCGTAATATTCACTTCCCGAATTTCAAAAGAATATTTGCCTATGTTTTCTATTTCCGGAGACCGCAGGGTTTTGCTAAGAACTTCAGAAAGGAAATCCTTAAAGACTTCATTTTTATTTGTTCCTCCGCTGAATTCTATATTGCGTATCTTAGACTCCCTTAAAGGATTTCCTGTTACGAGCACACCTGAAACATACCTTCCTAATGAATGAGGCAGTACCAGAGTTTCTATATCACAAGCTCCCAGAGCATCAGTCTCCAAATATTCTGTTCCTTTCTGAATTATGATTTTCTTTACCATTTTTACACCGCAAAAAAAGGTCTGAGGGAGAACTTCCACCCTGGGAGCCGTTATACTATTAATTCTACATGCTTTCTTTTTCAAATAATCAAAAAAATCATATATAACATCACCATCAAAATCTCCGTTAAGTATGATGTCAGTTTCTTCATTAAGCGAATAGTTATTCTTTTCAAAAAGATTTTCCGTACCAACGTTTTTAAGAATGTCATCCTGAGAAATTTCTATTATCATAATTATTCCCCTCTCTCCTTTCCACGCAGATATGAGCAGTAAGACGATAAAAGAATTGATAGCATATATTTTTGCAGAGGAGGAATAAGACAGAGTTCCTCTTCAGAAAAAGTGTTTTTGTATCCGAAAATATTCAGATTTATATAATCAGTACCAGGACGATGATAGATTCCCGGCATAAAATTTATCTTCTCACTTTCAAAAATATACTCAAGATCTTCTGCATAATGATCAAAACGTCTGTCTACATCTTCATCAAAACGAAATGCAAAATCATATGGTTCAATATCATATTTCTTAAAAAATCTTTTAGCATAAAAGTTCATTATTTGACTGAAATGACTGTCATTTGACAAAGAATAATGAGCCTTCAACAGTTTGTTACACCATTTTAAGGCAAACTGCAAATCTGGGTGCGAAGCCATAAATTCTTCATCCCGTTCAAAACCGCCTTCCATTTTTTCATATTCAGTAATTCTTTTTTTTGGAAGAACACTCATTATAAAATGATAGAAGGGACTGTTTTTGTAAGTAGTCTGATAGTTTACGTTGTGCCTCCATGTTGAATGTGGAATTTCTTTTCCGCAGCTCGGACAGAATTTTACATTAACCGGAAGCTTCCTCTTACAGCCCGGACAGGCTGGTAACTTTTTTAGTTTTATCTTTAATGCTTCTGGTATCATTACGCTTTCCATAAATACCTCTATATAATAAATACACAAAAGGTGTTTTTTTTAAGTAAAATTCTTTAAAAAAATGCAAAATTTTTTACTGTTTAGTTTTTATTATGCCATACATTCCAATAGTATAAATCAAAAGTAGAATTCCGTTGATAATTACATAGGGAGCAAGTTTTACAGCCGTAAAAGCAAACACAAGATTGCAGATTAAAAAAAGGACAAAAAAGATTGACGACAAAGCCGTTATGTTTATTCCTCCAGTTCTTCCTTTGGTTGAGATTCCAAAAATTCCTGTCAGAGTAAGTGCAGAAGTGATTCCTGCCCCACTGCATAAAAGCCAGACAAAGGACTCACTTGAATTTGCTGCATAAAAACCATATCCGATTAATGCTGCAATAAGTACAGAAGCTACAGTCAAAAAAATATTACATTTCATTTTCTTTCTCCTAAAATTAGATTACATCTGTGGTGGCACTGGAGGCACTGGCGGAACCGTGCCCGCAAACAGACCTGCAAGCTCTGAAATACTTCCCGCTGCCTGCCAGTTTGCCATTCCACTTTTCCAGACAAGACTCTCTTTTGTAAACTGACCGTTTGCTGCCATTGTTGATAAGACCGAAACAGTATAAGGACCGGTTGCAGTTCCATTAACTGCTACATGATAACTTTCATTTCCCGGAACCGGAGGTACATTATTAGCCTGTGGCGGCACCTGCTGATTCATTCCATTCATCATACCGCCAACCATACCAGCCATGTTCTGTCCGATTGCACTTCCCATCGCCATTCCGGCCATCATGCCCGCAGGATTCATTCCAAGCCCGCCGCCAAGATTAAGATTTCCGGCACCATTTGCGCCCATTTGTCCGAATGCCTTTGCCCCTTCAACGCCGACCTCTGCCTGTTTTTCCATCTGGAAAGCAGAAAGATTTGCAGTTTCATTCTGAAGTCTTTGAGCCTGAGCCATACCCTCACGCTGAATGCGCAGGGTTTCTTCCATGTTGGTAAGGTTTGCATTGGTCTGACGCTGAATTGTCTGACTTGTAATATCCTGAGTAACGGCTTTAAGTTGATTGTAACCGTCGGAAGTTTTATCAATATCGATATCTTCTATATCTACTGAACTTACAGTTACACCAAACTCATTCTGTAAACGTTTTTTCAGAGAGTCTTCAATTACATCGTTAATTTCTGTAAGCTTACGCTCAAGCTGAATTACTGGGATTCCTTTCTCTGAAGGAATATTTGCTACTACACTTTTTACATATTTTGAAACAGCAGATTTTATCTGAGATTTAAAATCTTCCAGGTCAAAATTTATCAGACGATGAAGTTTAATGAACTCCTTGTAATCTGTGATTTTAAAACGTATGTCGCCGCGAACAGCAACAGGAACTGCATAATCAAGAAAACGGGGATCTGCAACATCAAAAAATGGAACGGCAAATCTTGTCTGAATCAGCCCTGCAAGATTTATAAAATAAATTTCAGCCTGAAAAGGACTTGCCCCGCCAAAAGCCGCACCAACAATACTTGAAAGAATCGGGAAGTTTCCTGTTTTTATTGTCTGATCAAAAGGACCTTCTATAAAATCCTGATTTCCATTTTCACCCGGATAAACAAAAACTGCGACTTCACCGTCCTTTACCCGAAGGCTTGAACCATATCGGATTGCATTTTCTTTCTTAGTCGAATTTACATCCTCTCCAGCCGGCCGCCATTTCCAGATTAAATATTCTTTTTCATCACAGCGGATTACATCAATCAATCCGCCTTCATTTTTTTTATTGAACAAGCCCATCGTATATTCCTTCCATCATTTTATTCAGATTTTTCTGCAAAAATTGAAAAATCATCAGAATAACCTTTTTCTTTTAAATCATTTAAGAGGACATTAGAACTGCCCTTATAATTGCGTACAAAATCCATACTTAAAGACGGAACTATATAAATTTCTGGGTTTTCATGAATATCTTCAAAGTTTTTATAATATAAAAACACGTAAAAATGATTTTTATCTTTTTTACTTTCATACTCGGTTCCAATTGGGAAAGAGCTGCTTTTGCAACCTTTTACATCAATTGTAATTGCCTCATATCCTTTCTTTACAAGGATATCGGATTTTTTAGTATTGCCTAATGTTAAATATGCTTCAGCACCAACACGATTTAATAAACTTAAAACATAATACTCTGATGCCATTCCTGTCATTTGCTTTTCTGTACCCATTTTTTTTCTCCCATTTTATTTTGATTTCTTTTTGCTTTGCCGTTTATCGATTAAATTTTGTAATTCCTTTTTCTTCCCAGCCCATAAACCTATTGCGTTCCTATATTCATCTTTATCCCAACCTGAAAGATCATAGCTCCATTCCATATTTTGTAAAGCAAGTTCTGCTGATTCATAATTCTTATTCTCAATTAGAGTTGTGACTTCTGTATAAAGATTTTCAAGCCGTCTGGTTTCATTTTTTGTTTTTATATTTTTGGAGATAAATAGGCTACCTATAAGACCAGAAACAATAAATGAAAAAAATACACTTATAATGACAGATTTTGTTTGGTCACTTGCGTTATACCAAAAGCTGTTTCGCTTTCTTTCCCATTTTCTATTCTTTCTTTCCTGTTCTTTCTGCTTCTTCTTGTTTAAAATGGCTCGTTCTTCAATGATTTTTTTATAATTTTCATACAATTCATTTAAAGCACTGTCCCATTTTTTTGTTTCACCAACAATCGGATCATCTGCTTTCAACATCATATAAACTTTACTTTTAATTTCATCAAACTTACTTGAAAAAGAACTTACACGCATCTGGTCTGCACCATTCTGCATGTCCTGCTTTAAGATTGATGCAACCATAAGCATAAAATTTCCAAGTGCTTCCCTTTCGTTCGGGATTGGAAATGAAGCAACAAAATCACGCTCTTCTTTTCCTTCGTACTTTATAAGTCCTTCCTGAAAATCTTTTGAGGCTTTGCTTACGCTTATTCCTGATAATTCATGACCGTTGGGACATGTTAGTGCAAAGGCAGATACTTCAGCTCCGCAGACAGGACATTTTCTTTTAACTCCTACAAATACTTCCTTCCTTTTTGTATCATCCCCAACATTCTCATTTATTCCAGGGATTGGCGGAGTCTGTGTTCCAGAAACCGGAGCTCCGCATGTATCACAAAACTTTGCATCATCATTTAACTGCTTACCGCAGTTTGTACAAAACTTCATTTTTCCACCTCAATTTTTTAAAAAATTACTTCTTCTTTCCAAACATGCCAAAGACTTTAGAAACTCCGGCGAACGACTGTTTCATTTGATCTGCAAGCTGATTTTTCATTTCATTCATAGGCTCGGCCATCGTATCTTTTACCATACCTCCCATTTCTGAAAAGGCTTCTTTTACAGGAGCTGCAATGTCTTCTTTAATCTGTTCTGTTGCAGTAAGCTGACCGTTTGCTTTTCTGTTTTCATAATCTTCTTTTTTTTCAGCTGCAGCTTCTTCTGCAAGTGCCTTACATTTTGCCGAGCAGTAATGTTTGGTCGAAAGGCTGACTGCGCGCTTTACAATACCAAATCCCATCTGCTCAATAAATCCGCCGTTCATATCATTTTTGATATAAGCACCACACCAGTCACAATAAATATCTCCTGTCTGAGATGTTTTCAATTTGTTTAAGAAACCCATAATTCACCTTCCAATGTTTTGTTTTTTTTCGTTTCCGTAAGCACGCAGTTATTCTACTCCATCCCTTCAAAATTCCTTTGGGACGCTTTCCTAAAATTCTTGGGAAAATTTCCCAAACAAAAACGGGACTTTTGATGTATACTTGGCGCATGAGCAAAAGTGTTGCTTTAACATTGAAGCATGTTTTTAAAATTGAATTACTCATCATCTATGTGGCAATAATCAATTTTGGATTTTCCATTTATTTTAAGACCTACTCAAACAAAAAGATTTCTGAACTGGATTCTCAGATGCTCAAAATTCAGCTGGAAGAAAACAGCGGCAATTTTAATCATGATGATTTGATAGAAAAACTCACTTACGATTACGCGCCTTTCACTTATTTTGATGAAGAATTAAAAACTGAACTTTCAGAGATTATTGAACTTTTGGAAACAAATCAGAGCACAATTGAGCCGATAATCACTTTTCAAAACAACATGCACCAGACGCAGAACCGCCTGAACCTTGGCTACGACACGCTTTTGTACTGTTCTCTCATCCTCATTATGATTGCAGTTTTTCTGATTGTAGAAAAATCATTTAAAAACAGAATAGACCTTCACCGCCTTAAAGTGATGAACGAAGAACAGTCTAAAATCAGCCGCAACCTTCACGACGGTGTTGCTCAGGATCTTGCGGCGCTTAAGCTTTATCTTGAAAAAGAAGATATTTCAAAATCAAAGTTTTATGCTCAGCAGGCTTTTAACGAAGTGCGCTATATGATTGGAACCACCCACCTGAACCTGAACGAAAGCTTTGAAGAAATTGTAAAAAAACTGGCGGCAACGCTTGAAGCAAACTACAACATTTCAACAAAGGTCTACATCGGTTCAACAAAAATTCAGCATTTAAGCGAAAATGTTCAGATTGAACTTATCCGAATCCTGCAGGAAGCGCTTTCCAACATCAGCCGCCATGCAAACGCGGGCAATGTAGAAATCCGTTTTGTAGATGGAATCGACGACTTCCGCTTTATTATAAAAGATGACGGCAAGGGATTTTCGGAAGAAGAAGTTGAACTTAAAAACAAGCAGAGCGCAAAAAAGCATTACGGCGTTTCTAATATAAAAGAGCGCGTGGAACTTTTGGGCGGCACTGTCAATTTTATAAGCGAGGGAGGAACAACAATTGCAATCACAATTAAAGATTCTGTTCGTTGATGATCATGTGGGCTTACGCGACGGCATGACTCAGATGCTTAAAAATAAAGATTCCTCTTTTGATTTTGTGTGCGCAAGTGATTATGAAAGCGCACTGGAAACCTTAAAGGAAAACCGCGGCATCAAAATCGTTATTCTTGATTTGAACCTGGACGGCAGAAGCGGACTTGAATTGATTCCCGAACTCAAAAAGCTTTCTCCCGACATTTCAATTTTGATTTACACAATGTTCAACGATGTGATTCATGTTGAAAATTCACTTTTGAACGGAGTTCAGGGCTACATTACAAAAGACGCAACAATTGATGAACTTGCAACTGCAATCATAACTGTTGCGAACGGGAACTCATATTACAACAAAGCCGCAACAGAACTGATGCAGTCGCTTCTTGTAAAACATGGGTGTGAACACGACATCACAAATGATTTGAGCTACCTTTTTGACAACTACAAATCACTTTCCAAAAAAGAGCGTGAAGTTTTTATTCTTCTTTCGCAGGATATGCACGTTGCAGACATTGCCAAAAAACTCGGCAAATCAGAAAAAACTGTCATCAATCAGCGAACCGAAGTCTATTCAAAACTCGATATTAAAGACAGGCACGACCTTCTTGAAAAAGCAAAACTTCTGGGGCTTACAGTATGAGCGGCAACTTAATAAACAGCAGGTTGCTGTACAAAAACTGGACACCGCGCAGAATAATTTTTACAGTTCTCTTTACCGCCGTTTCAATCGGAATAAATTATCTCGGTTCTTTTCTGGCGGGATTGATTGCATTTCCTCTTTATCTAGATTCAGTAATGACTATTGCGGTAACTGCTTTATGCGGACTTGTACCGGGCTTAATCTGCGCCTTTGGTTCAAATCTTCTTTTGTTCATTTTTGCACACACGGGAATCTTCTTTTCTGCATGTCATCTTTCTACCGCTTTAATTGCCTGGCTGATTTTCCGCTCAGAAAGAAAAAATCATCCTAACGAAAAACTTCTTTCCGCAGACAGCTTTATGTGGGCTGGATTTTTAGCCGCAATCAGCAATTCAATTATCGGCGATACAATTTCAACTTTTGTTTACGGCGCAAACACTTCAATTCCGCAGGTTGATAACGCCGTTCAGGGAATCTACGTCGTAATCAGAAGCCTGCCGGTTGCAGCCTACATAGGCGGCACAATCACAAACTTTGTAGATAAACTTGTATGTGCTACGATTTGCCTTTTTATTTACCGCTTCGTTAAGAAAGTTTTTTCGGACTTACCGTCATTCTAAAACATAACAGATTAGTTTTCCTCTGTCGCAGTAACTTTATTCCAGAAGCCCTCTTTGTTATGCTAAAATGTTTTCAAAAGGAAACACTATGGCAAGTATTTTGATTCGTGCGGAGGGCACAAGCCCGACTGCAATACCTTTAGAGAACAGCACAGATTGCGGCAAGCAATCTGTGCTGATTAAAGACACAACCCGTGAACAGCGGGAACAGATTGTCCGCGAATCACTGGGCGAAGATTACGATGTAGGCTGCGGCTATGAATCTACTGGCATCAACTATCAGCTCTATATTGACGGAGTAAAAGAACTTCGCGAACTGAACATGGAAGCCAACTGCGGCTTTGAAGTGGCTCACCCGGAAGAAAGAAAATCCGGCTGCAATATGATTTAAGGAAAGGACAGACAAATGGTAAAACACATAATCTTATGGACATTAAAAGAAATGAGCGATTCTGAAAAGGAATCTGTAAAACCCGGAATACGTCGAGTCAAGGCACGCTAACGCTTAAAGCCTTGACTTCGCCGTTTTGAGGGTTTGTACTACCCCCTCAATCAAAGAAGGCCTGGAAGGTCTCAAAGGAAAAATCCCGGGACTTGTAGACATCAAGGTAAACACAAGCGGCTTTTGATGAGAATAGTAAATTCGACATGACAATCAAGGATTTTATCCAAAAACGGAATTTCAGAATCGAAGAAATTGAAAATGCTTTGTTTGAAGCAACCGGAAAATATCTCGGACAAAAAGAAGACTCAGAAAAATAACGGAAAAAAAAACGCATAATACAGGGCAAATGCATTATAAATAATTTAAGTAAAGTTTGCGCGAAGGAACGGTTTCTGGGGCAAAAACACTCTGATTGTTGCGGCCGCGTGAGCGGGCAATTCTATAGTTACTTTGCAACAATCAGCGTGTAGCGCATTATTGCGCGATTTTGAACCAGTAAACCGTGTCTGAAAGGCAATTTTATGCTGAATCATTTATAATGCGTTTGCCCTGGCACATAATAAATATAAAATTGCAATTTTCCTTGAATGCAATTATAATTTAACTGATTTATAGTTTTGAATTTTTGTGAGGTTTATATGCCGTTAAAACTTATAGGAATTTTATTTTTGGTTGTTCTTGTCGCTCTTCTTACTGGATTCAATCTTTCTAACAAGTGCTCAATCTGGTTTTTTCATAGCTTTGAAAATATTCCGATTTTTGCAGCATTGCTTTCCGCTTTTTTGGCTGGCGTTGTAATTACGCTTCCGTTCACATTTGGGAAAAAAAGAAAAACGGATTCCTTTTCTGAAACAAAAAAGAAAGAAAAAAAATCCGGGCAGAAAGTTCAGCAAGAAGAAGCTCCTTTGCAGCAACCGCAGGAAAACGCTGAATGAAAAAATTATTGCTTGCATTTTTCGCCTGTGTTGCTTCCGCTTCTATTTTTGCGCAGAATAAAAAATCCGCGGAAATCATAAAAAAGGAAGCTCTAAAGCAGGAAACTGTTCTTGACTCAATTGACTATTTAAAGCATAACCTTGATTTTGCCGATACTGCCGCGGACACTCGTTCTCTTCTATATTATACCGGAACTTTGCAGGAACAGCTCGGACTTTATACCGACGCCGGAAATTCCTATGCAAAGGCAGCTGGCATTGCGGCGCATGATGCTTCAAATATGCCAAAGGTTACTTCTGAGCAGCTTGTTCTGAATGCTGTGCGTGCGAATCTTTGCGCTGGCAACTGGGAAACTGCCGATTCTTACTTGAACAGCGCGGTCAGGAATTCCAAGAATGAAACTGTTTCCGCTACGGTCAAGCTTTATTCTGTTTGGAGTGAACTTTGCAAGGCATCCTCTGTTCCCGGCGCGGACATTTCCGATTCCCTGGAGCTTTTAAAAGCATACAGTTCAATGCACTCCATGAAAAGTGTAAAGGCGCAGGTTCTTTTTACCTTATGGCATTTGACTTCAGCAAGAATTTATTCGGATGAACTTAACCGTGAATTTCCTTTAAGCCCGGAATCATCTGTTGCAAATGGAAAAAGCCAGATAATGCGCGTTCCGTTCTGGTACTTTGTGCCGAAAGAAAATGCCGCTTCATCTTCACAAAACCGTTACACTGAAAATTCAAAAGTGCCAGCGAAAGATTCTTCTGTTCAGCCTGAGATTTCTTTGTCGCAAAAACATCCCGGAAAAAAACAGCAGCTTGGTCTTTTTAAGAAAAAAGAAAATGCCGATGACTGCATAAGAAAAGCAAAAGAAAAAGGATTCGATGCATACTGCTACACAGAAACCCGCTCCAGTGGAACTACATATTTTATAGTCGCCGTGGACGAAAACTCCAGCATGACAATGGGTCAAAAACTAAAAAACGCCGGCATAGACTGTTATACGATTGAATAAAAGTTGCCACACGGATTTGAGCATTGTCCGCATAAAACGGAATCTTTGGTTTTTAACCAACGACATTGTAAGCTGGTGCAAATAAAAAATCCGCAAATAAAAACTTTTGGAGCTCTTATGGAGCTACCAATTACAACCGGCCGCCTGATTATCCGCAGAAAAGGATTTGAACGACATTTACGAATATCTTTGTGATGAAGAAATCATGCGTTTTGAACCTTATAATGCGCTCAGTTTTGAAGAAACAAAGAAAAGCCTTGAATGGCGGATTTCTTCCGATGAGATTTTTGCAATTGAACTGAAAAGCCTGCAAAATGATTGGAAACGTCTTTCTTGGTAAACGCGACTGCGACCCGCTGGAACTTGGCTACGTTCTGAGCAGAAAATTCTGGAAAAAGACTACGCTTTTGAAGCCTGCGCTTCTATGTGTAAAAACGCATTTTCAAGCGGCACGCACAGAACCGAAACGGACTGCGAACCGCTGGACGACGAAGAAAAACTGTAATTTCCACTTGAAAAACACATGGAATTCACATATATTCAAGTGTAGATTACAGTTTTTGGAGGATATTATGGCAAACTTGACAATCACTTTGGATGACCAGGACAAAAAAGACATCTCATCATTCTGCGAGCAGGTCGGCATGACAGTTTCAGGTCTTTACAACGTTTTTACAAAACAAGTTCTCCGCGAAGGACGGATTCCGTTCGATGTAGCTGTTGACCGCCCTAACCGCAAGACAATAAAAGCCATGAAGGAAGGCGACAGAATTGCGAACGACCCGAATGTGAAAGGATACTCATTTAATGAATTTGTCGAGGAGATGAAAAAATGGTAGAACCAAAATATCAAATCAAGTGGACTTCGCAATACAAAAAAGACATAAAACTTGCAAAAAAACGACATTACAAAATTGAAGAATTACAAAAAGTTGTCTTTTCGCTCGCAAACGCTCTTCCTCTCGATGAAAAATACCACGACCACGAGCTTGAGGGAAACTGGAAAAATCACCGTGAATGTCACATAAAACCGGACTGGCTTTTGATTTATCAGATAAAAGATGATGTGCTGATTCTTGAACTTTCCCGCACAGGAACTCACGCTGATTTATTTAAAAAATAGAACGCCTTTTCTTCCAGCCTGCTTATTTTTCCCGAAAAATTGCTGTGATTTTCACGCTTCATGGTAATACGGACAGATGTCCTCAAAATGTCCGTCCTTCATTCTGAAAACCCGAAAAATTATTCTCCAAAAATCTCCGAATAATAATGCTTTTTTCCGTCCAGGCTTGCGTAGCGGATTTGCTCCTCATCCTGATAGCATAGAATGAAATTCGGAGAGCCGGGAACTGTGTATTCCAAATCAAACGGCAAGTCTTCAAATTTGTATTTTGTATAAGGTTTTCCGGCGGAATCGGCGAGCGGTTCATTCGGGTTCAAGCCTTTGTCAATTTCTCCGCCCAAAGCCCAGTTGCTGGGGCAGTGCGGAATTTCGTATTTGAAAATTCCCCTGTCGGTTTTTACAGTCAATGTTTTGTCTGAATTTGTGTCGTTAGTAACAAGAAAATGCGCATCTCCGTGCTCGTCTTTCCACACGGAAGTCACAAAAAGATAGTTGTGGTGGTCAACGTTTTCAATCTTTGCGTCGGAAAGCAGCTGCGGATAAAAAACCGTTCCGAAATTGTTCGAGACAAGCACATTCTGCATGACAAGATTTTTGTGCGACCAGGAGACGCCGTTTTTTGACCGCTCATTGTTTTTTCCGTAGTCCATATAAAGCGGAAACCATAAGCCGCCGCCGTTCACGTACAGATTCCTAAACGAGACATTGTCAACATCGCTGAATTCAAGCTGAAACATCACGCACGCGTTCACATAAGCCTTGTTTTCCGCGCCGAAATTAATGGAAGGAATCTCAAAGCGCACATTGTCAAAATGAATCTCGCCGGTTTCGACTTTAGAAATCCATTTTCCGTTCACTTCGTTTTTTCTTGAACGCTGGTCGCCGTAAATCTGAATTCCGTCCAGATGAAGCTCTCCGGAAAGCGGTCCGTGCGCAAGGTCATAGACGTAAAGATTCTTCGCATGGAATTCACGCAGCGGATTCATCGCATCCGAAGTGAATCCGCCAATCTTGCAGTTGTTCAACATAATGTATGAGCTGCTCACGTTTCCTGTGAACGAGCAGTTGTTGAAAACAAAATAAACTTTTCCCGCCGAATCAGGGCTTACCGCATCATTTCTGAAAGCCTTGAACCTGCAGTTTTCAAAAACAACCGTTTTTCTTCCATCGTATCTGTCCATTCCGAGCGTAACAAAATCGTGGCTGGAAAAATCAAAATTGCGGACAGCCGTGCGGTCGGGAAGCTCCCTGATTTTGTAATAGGAAAAATTGAACTGGTCTGTGTCTGGGCGGAAAGTTACCGTAATGCCGGGCGCAATCTCCGTGTCGCCGTTTGCCACCGTAAAATCCGCCGACTCATCCGCGCCGCAATTCCGGCTGTCAGGAATATTTCTGTAATCCCACGAATTCCGGCGGATCCGGTCAGGATCATCGTCATCCTCATCAAAAATATGGCACGAAATAAGTGATGATACAAATAAAAATACAGTTGAAAAAAGAATAAAAAATCTCTTCACATTGCAATTCTATATTTTTACGGAAGAAGAATCTATATATTTGCAATAAATAATCCTGCCGACAAAAAATGCTTCAAAAAAAACTTTATGTTCTGGCAGGCAAAAAACAATAAAATTATAAGTTGTTATTCAATATTGTTTTGATTTTATTTAGAACATCAGGTTTGTCATTCACACTATAATCTGACGGTTCCTTATCATCAATAAAATTAACTTTAACCTGAAGATAATAGTCATTGCTTTCCAAGATAGCCTTAACTTGATGGATTTCCTATATGCTGGATATTTGGAGAGTATATATCCAAGAGAGAAGATTATTTCAAGAACTTCGGAGTAGTAGAATAATATATTATAAAAAAAGAAACTTTGACATTGAAGGAAAATAAAGGAACTTTATAATGTTCTTCCGGCAGGTTTTTATTCTATCGGCAAAATATACGCTCATTTCTACCTTGGTTTTGTCTGTTTATTTTGCCGCTTAGAAAGTCAAATAAAAAAGCCGCCAAGCGTTTTAGTTCTTAGCGGCAGTTTTTGCAATTAATGCACCAGCTTAAAGTCCTTTTACAAATTCTTTTTTAAGAAAGTCAAGGTCAAGCTCTGGATAAAGAACGTGTTTTGAAAGAAGCTCCTGGACTTCTTTTTCCGCCTTAGCCTGAACGGAACCGTCAAGCTCGATTTTTCCTTTTGCAGGCTTTCCGTCTTTTGTAAGTCCAGGTTTTGTTCCTTTTAAAACAAGGTCAATAATTTCCGCGACTTTCTTCATGTCGTTTTCATTCATGCCCAAAGTTGTAAGCCCCGGAGTTCCAATGCGGATTCCAGAAGTCCACCAGGCGCCGTTCTTGTCATAAGGAAGAGCGTTTGCGTTTGCTGTAACACCGCATTTGAACAAAGCCGCTTCCGCCTGTTTTCCTGTAAGTCCGTAAGTTGTAACGTCAACGAGCATAAGGTGGTTGTCTGTTCCGCCGGTCTGAAGCTTCATTCCTTTTTCAATGCAGGCAGCAGCAAGAGCCTGGGCGTTCTTTACAACGTTCTGCGCGTAAGCCTGATATGCAGGAGTTTTTGCTTCTTTGAAAGCCACAGCCTTTGCCGCGACAATGTGATTCAGAGGTCCGCCTAGAACCATAGGACAGCCTTTGTTCACATAGTCTGTGAATTCCTTCTTGCAAAGAATGAGCGCGCCGCGTGGCCCGCGTAAAGTCTTGTGTGTTGTAGTCGTAACAACGTCAGCCCATTTTACAGGATCGTAGTCGCCTGTGAAAACTTTTCCTGCAACAAGTCCTGCAAAGTGCGCCATGTCCACCATAAGAACTGCTCCGCATTTGTCTGCAATCTCGCGGAATTTCTTAAAGTTGATTTTTCTTGGATACGCGCTGAATCCTGTAAGAAGAATAAGAGGCTTTACTTCCATCGCCTGCTTTTCGATTGCGTCATAGTCCAAAAGACCAGTTTCCCTGTCAACTCCGTAAGGATGGCTTTCAAACATACGGGCTGAAACATTCATCTTGTATCCGTGGGTAAGGTGTCCGCCGCATGAATAGTCAAGTCCCATAAGACGCTGGTTGCCGAATCTTTTGCGCAGAATGTCGAACTGCTCGGCATTAAGCTCCGCAAGAGACTTTACGCCCATTTCCTCAAGAGTCGGAGTTTCAACAGTCTTTGAAAGAATCGCCCAGTAAGCAACAAGGTTCGCATCGCATCCTGCATGAGGCTGAACATAAGCGTAGTCTGCTCCAAAAAGCTCAGCGGCTTCTTTTGCGGCAGTTTTTTCTACTGAATCAATGTTTTCGCAGCCGCCGTAGTAACGGTGCTCTGGAAATCCTTCCGCGTATTTGTCTGTAAGAAGGTTTCCCATTGCGGCCTGAACATTGAGCGAGCAGTAGTTTTCACTTGCAACAAGCTTTAAATGCCGGCGCTGGGTTGCAAGCTCCTTTACAATGTCTTCTGCAATTTCCGGGGCTACATCAGAGACAAGCTGAAGATTCGCAACATAGGAAGTCATGGCAGGATTCAGTTTTCCGCCGCATTCCTTTACATAGTTTTCAAGTGGAGTAGGCA
>ERZ1034873.730-NODE-730-length-15626-cov-6.086443_pt1 | contig 15626 bp, 17 predicted proteins | sample MGYA00520689_ERZ1034873 | MGnify/ENA primary metagenome ERZ1034873 (study PRJEB33766, sample SAMN09781722) | gut metagenome | biome: gut microbiome | host: Homo sapiens | place: Madagascar | study: EMG produced TPA metagenomics assembly of the PRJNA485056 data set...
GATGGGCAGCGTGCCTTTTTTTGCATGAGGGCGCGTGTTTTTCGGGGGGAGCCCGGGGTTGCGCGCCCGCATCGCGTCCTCACTTCTTGCGATAGGATATTCTGCCCGTTGTGAGGTCGTAGGGCGAGATTTCGACTGTGACCGAATCACCCGCCAGGATGCGGATGTTGTTCTTGCGCATTTTTCCCGAGATGCCGGCGACCACTTCGTTGCCGCCGGAGTTGAGCTTGACGCGGAATCGGGTGTTCGGGAGGACTTCGACGACGACTCCCTCGAGTTTTATGCAGTCGGTGTCTTTGGGCATAGGGTAAGGATCTCCGGTTTGTGTTTTGTTATGAGGATCTGGTGTTCAAAATGCGCTGAAAGCGAGTGGTCCGCGGTGCGGCAGGTCCATTTGTCCTTCCTGTCGATGTCAATCTCCCAGGAGCCCACGTTCACCATTGGCTCGATGCAGATTATCATTCCGGGGACGAGCCGCGGGCTGCGTCTTCTCACCTTGAAGTTGGGGACTTCCGGGGGTTCGTGCATGTGCTGTCCGCATCCATGGCCCACCATGTCCCTGACGCAGCTGAATCCGGCGGATTCGGCGACCCTTTGGACGGCGGCGCTGACATCGTTGACCGTATTTCCCTCGAGTGCCGCGTCGATTCCTGCGTAGAGCGACCTCTCGGTGGTTTCGAGCAGCCTTGCCGAGAGGGGGTCTGGGTCGCCGCCGGCGCAGACCGTCCGCGCATTGTCCCCGTAGTAGCCGCCGAGTTCGACGACGACGTCGATGCTTACAAGGTCTCCGAACTGGATGATCCGGTCGGCCCGTCCGATTCCGTGGACGACTTCGTCGTTCAGGGAGATGCAGACCTGCCGTGGGTATCCGCAGTAGTTCAGCGAGCCGCTTCTGCCGCCGGTTTCGCGGATGAAGCACTCTGCCAGGTTGTCGAGGTCCAGCGTCGTCATGCCTGGTTGCACGGCGTCGCAGAGCCTTGCGAGAACCTGCGCCGCCGCCTGGGCGGCGAGGCGCACCTTCTCAATCTGTGCTTCCTTGTAGATGGTGATATGTTCCACTTTTTGGAAAGGAGAAATGTGGGGAGTTGATGCGGCGGGCGGTGTTTCTTCGCCAGATGCCTTTAGAGTCCGAGGATTTTCGCGAGTGTGGCGTAGTTTTCCTCGATGGGTGCGTCGCAGTTCGGGGAGACCTTGAGTTCGCCGCGGTTTTTGTAGTATTCGATGACCGGCGCGGTCTGCGTATCGTAGATATGGAGGCGGTTGATGGCGGTCTCCTCCGTGTCGTCGGCGCGCTGGATCAGCGGGCTGCCGCACCTGTCGCAGACTCCTTCCTTTGCGGGCGGTGCGGTGAAGACATTGAAGCTGGCTCCGCACTCCTTGTTGGAGCAGAGCCTGCGGCCTGTCAGGCGTTGCATGAGGATTTCCCTCGGAGTGTCCACGAGGACGGCGACTCCGGTTTCGTAGCCGTGCTTCTTGAGGATTTCGGTGAGGCTTTCGGCCTGTGCGACCGTGCGCGGATATCCGTCAAGCATGACTCCCTTCTCCTGTGCGTCGCTCTTGGAGAGACGGCTGTCGACCATTGCGGTGACGATGTCGTCGGAGACCAGTGCGCCGGAGGCGATGAGTTCCTTGACGGTCTTTCCCAGTTCGGTGCCGGCGGCCATCTCGTCGCGTAGGAGCTGTCCGGTGGAGATGTGGATGACATTCGTCTTCTTGCAGAAGATTTCGCCGAGGGTGCCCTTGCCGGCGCCGGGTGCGCCCAGGAAGATGTAGGCTTTGGCCATGTGTTGGATTCTCCTTCTGTTTTTGGGTTATGTGGAGTGGGTTGAATCGGGTGTCTCCAGATGTGCCGCGTGGTGGTGCGCCGCGTTGCGGAGTCCGCGTGCATTGAGTGAAAGCTTATAAATATAAGGTAGCAAGCGTGCTTCGGAGGCGTCGTCAGCCATTGTCGCCAGTGGTGCCGGGCGGTGTGGCCGCGTCCAGGAGTTCCCTTTCCAGGGCGTCGAGCAGTCCATCCTCGGGGAGTGTCTGGACGACCTTGCCGTTGCGGAAGAGTATTCCGCGCCCGGCTCCGCCGGCGATTCCGAGGTCCGCGTCCGCCGCCTCGCCGGGGCCATTCACCTCGCATCCCATGACTGCAATCCTTCGGAACGGGATTTTATATCCTTCGGCCAGCAGCCTGTCCAGGAGCGCCTCTGTCTTTTCGGCGAGTCCGATCAGGTCGATTCTGGTGCGTCCGCATGTGGGGCATGAGATCAGCTGCGGCCGTCCCGGGCGCAGTCCGAGTGCGTCGAGAATCCGGAATGCCGCGGCGATTTCGGCTTCTGGCGGAGCCGTGAGGGAGACCCGGATCGTGTCCCCGATGCCGGAGAGAAGCAGCGTCCCGATGCCGATTGCCGACTTCACGATTCCCGCCGCGGGGGTTCCGGCCTCCGTGACGCCCAGATGCAGCGGCCACTCCGAGATTTCCCGGAAGAGCCGGCATGCCTGTACCGTGGTCTCGATCGAGGAGGCCTTCAGGCTGACCTTAAGGTCGCGGCACCCCGCGTCCTCGAATAATCCGAGAAACTCCCGTGCGCTTTCGACCATCGCCCGTGCGCTGCGGCCGTATGCCGCCTCGGCCTTTGGCGAAAGGCTGCCGAGATTCACGCCGACTCGCACCGCCTTGCATGCGCCGGATGCGGCCCTGGCGACCTCGCGCATGCCGTCGAGGTTCTTCATGTTGCCTGGATTGACGCGTATGCCGTCCGCCCCGGCTTCCAGTGCCTCCAGTGCGAGCCGGTGGTCGAAATGTATGTCCGCCACGACGGGCATGGGGCTTTCGGCGCAGACCCGCCTGAATGAGGGGATTGCGTTTGCGCAGGGCAGGGCGATGCGGACAATCTGGCAGCCGGCCTTCCTGAGGCGTCCGATCTGTGCCAGGGTTCCATCCACGTCCTCGACATGCGTGTTGCACATCGACTGGACAACTATGGGGGAACCGCCGCCGACGGCGACGCCGCCCACATGTATCTCTCTTGTCAAAATCCTCTTCATCTGCTGGTTTTCCCCGCTGCCTTCATCCAGACCCGCGGCTCGACGGTTTCCCCTGGATGCGACTGGAGCCACCGCGCAACTGCCTCCCGGGTGGAAATCCCCGTGTCGGTTGTCTGGCATTCGGCCTGGGACAGTATCCTCGTCAGGACATTGAAGCGCCCGCTTCCCGCGGCCGTATGCGAGTTCATCGCAAGCTTGTAGCGTTTGCCCTCCACGGGAGGCGACAGGTTCCTTCCGATGGAGACAATCACCGCGTCCTTGCCGTGGAATTCCGCAACCGCGCCCCAGAGCCCGCAGTAGGCTGAGCTTTTGCGCTGCTCCCACTGTTCGGAGACAATCTGGGCCAGTTCCTCCGCGGTCACAAGGCATGTGACAATCGTGTTCTCGTATGGGACGACCTCGAAGAGCCTGCCCCGTGTCACCTCCTCGCCGGCGGCAAGGCCGACGCGGGAGAGGGTTCCGTGAATCACGGCGTCGCATTTCGTCGCATCGGCAATCGCCTCGCAGAAGAGTTCCGACATGGGGCAGGAGACCCCTGGGCGGCCGCCGGCGGGAATCGCTGCCGCAAGAGGCGGGGAGACTACTTCGGCTGCCTCGGTCATGGCCATCGCAAGGTACGGAGCCAGTGCCGCCGCCACCCGCTGGTCCACGGGGGTCTCGGCAGGCACCTTCAGCAGGCGGGATGCGTGTTCGATGACCTTGTGCGCCTCGGTGTCAATCCTCATGTCCACCTGTGCGACAAATTCCCCGTGGGCCCCGGGCTGCACATACCAGGTGGACGGGCCGATCGAACGCCCGGGGAAGGCCCGGTGGGTATGCGCCCCCAGGACCAGGTCAATCTCGGGAAACCTCTTCGCAATGGAACGGATTTCATTGACGTCCCGGAGGTCCTTCTCCAGCCATCCCTGGTGTGCGGCGAGGACGATTGCGTCGGGTTTCGCCTTCAGCACCTCGGGCAGCACGCGGGCAATGGTCTCGGCGGCGGGCTCGACGCGGAAATCCTTCTCGAAACCAAGAAACCAGTGCGGGAGATACGAGGCGGTGACGCCGATGACCGCCACGCGGGCGCCGTTGCGCTCGAATATTCTCCAGGCCGGGTAGTAGCCTGGCCTTGCGCTTGCGGGGGAGAGGTTGCCGCATAGCACAATCTTCCGGAGGGCAAGCGCCGTCCTCAGGAAGACATCGCCCCCGAAGTCGAAGTCATGGTTGCCTGGAATCCACGCGTCGTAGCCCAGCGCCGCGACAAAGACCGCCATCGCCTCGCCATTGGACAGGCGCGAGGCAAGGGCCCCCTGGATGGTGTCGCCGGTGTCAATCAGAATCGCCCTGCCTCCCTCCGCCTCGGCGGAAGCCTGGCGCACCACGCTGGCAAGTTGCAGGACCGTGGTGGGGCTTATGCCGTCCCCGAGGAGATTTCCGTGGAGGTCGCTTGTCTGCAGAATCCGCACCTGCACCTCCTTCCCGCACAGTGGCAGGAGAAGGAGGAGTAGGATGCAGAGACAGATACGGGGCATCTACATCGACTGGGTCGGCTGGACGATTGCGAGGTTGAGTTCCTGGAGCTGCCTGGGATCCACGTCCGTGCTTGGGGAATCCATCATCAGGCATGCCGCCTTTGCGGTCTTCGGGAAGGCGATAGTGTCGCGGATTGACTTGAGTCCGCAGAGCAGCATGACGAGCCTGTCATGTCCCAGCGCCAGTCCTCCGTGTGGTGGCGCTCCGAATGAGAATGCGTCGAGGAGGTGTCCGAAGCGGTGTCTTGCCGACTCGTCGGAGATTCCGAGTGTCTTGAACATGAGCGCCTGGAGTTCGGGTTCGTGGATTCGGATGGAACCGCCGCCCAGTTCGACTCCGTTCAGGATGATGTCGTATGCGCGCGCCCTCACCTTGCCCGGCTCGGTCTGGAGCAGCGGCAGGTCTTCGTCCATTGGTCTTGTGAAGGGATGGTGTTCTGCGACCCACCTCTTCTCCTCGTAGTCCCAGTCGAAGAGGGGGAACTCGGTAATCCACAGGAAATTGAACTTGTTCTCGGGGACGAGCCCGTGCGCGTCAGCCAGGTCGAGCCTGACGCGTCCAAGCGCGGTGCATGCGACGCGGAATGAGATGTCCGCCACGATGAGGAGCAGGTCTCCAGGCTCGGCTTCAAGCTCCGCCTTCAGCGCGGCGGTCTCCTCGGGCGTGAGGAATTTTGCCGCAGGGCCGGCAAGTTCACCCTTTTCATCGACCTTGAGGGTGACAAGCCCCTTTGCGCCCATGAGCTTCGCGGACTCCGTGAGCTGGTCGATTGCCTTGCGGCTGGTTGAGGCCGCAAGCCCCTTGCCGTTCAGCGCCTCGATGGTGCCTCCCTCGGCAATGGCCCCCTGGAAGGGCTTGAACTCGGATGTGGTGAAGAGGGCGGTCACATTGTGCATGTCAAGCCCGAATCTGGTGTCGGGCTTGTCCGAACCATATCTGGCCATGGCGTCGCGCCAGGTCATCCTGGGGAAGGGCAGGGCGACGTCGATGCCCTTGACCTCCTTCATGACGGCGGCGAGCAGCTCCTCCGTGACGCGCTGGATGTCCGCCTCCTCGACAAAGCTCATCTCCAGGTCAATCTGGGTGAACTCGGGCTGGCGGTCCGCACGGAGGTCCTCGTCGCGGAAACAACGTGCAATCTGGAAGTACTTTTCGACGCCGCCGACCATCAGCAGCTGCTTGTACTGCTGGGGGCTCTGGGGAAGCGCGTAGAAGCCACCCACCTTCATCCTGCTGGGGACAAGGTAGTCCCGGGCACCCTCGGGAGTGGATTTCGTCAGAATCGGCGTCTCCACCTCGATGAATCCCTCGCGGTCGAAGACATTGCGCATGACCTGCGTAATCGAATGGCGGAGCTTCAGCGTATTCAGAAGGCCGCTCCTGCGCATGTCCAGGTAGCGGTACTTCAGCTTCATGTCGTCGGAGGCGGCGGGATCCTCCAGGTGGTATGGCATGGGCGCGGCCTGGTTCAGGACGTCCAGTTCGTCCACGGATACTTCGATGGCGCCGGTGGCGCGCTTGGAGTTGACCATGTCGGCGGGCCTTGCGCAGACGACTCCCGAAACTCTGATTACCCACTCCTCGCGGATCGGCTTCGCCTTCTCAAAGACCCCGGGAACCGCCGACGGGTCGATGACCAGCTGGGTGATTCCCTCGCGGTCACGCAGGTCAATGAAGAGCATCCCTCCAAGATTGCGGCAGGAATTCACCCATCCGCAAAGAATGACGCGTTTGCCTAAGTCGTTCAGATTGAGGGAGTTACAGGTATTGGTACGGTATTGCATGTGTCTTGCTTCCCGATGAAAGCTGAGTGGTTTCCTATGATGGGGCTCCTTTGCCGGCTAGAAGCAGGAGGCGATTTCGGCGCGCGCCACGGTCTTCTGCGTTCCGTCGGACATATCCTTCACTGTGACGATTCGGTCCTTCAGTTCGCTTTCGCCAAGGATGAGGACCTTCGATGCGCCGGACTTGTTGGCGGTGCGGAACTGGGCCTTCATTGAGCGCCCTGTGACATCGGAGACGACGCGCCCGCCAAGCCCTGCGCGGCGAAGTTCGTCAGCCAGCTGCATTCCTGCGGGGATGGCCTCCTCCCCGGCGGCGATGATGAACGTGTCGGCGGCGGGACGGGCCTTCGGGGCGATTCCGAGCCCTTCGCGTGTCATGAGGAGGCGTTCGATGCCCGCCGCAAAGCCAATTCCCTCGATCGGGGTGCCGCTGCCAGGCATGGTGATGCGGTAGCGGCCGCCGCCGGCGATGGCGTCTTCGCTGCCAAGTGCAGGATGGGTGATTTCGAAGACTGTGTGCACATAGTAGTCCAGTCCGCGCACAAGACGCGGGTTGACTTCGTAGGGGACGCCCAGCCGGTCAAGCCCCTCGCAGACGCGCCTGAAGAATGCCTTCGACTCGTCTCCCAGAAGGTCGGCAATGCGTGGCGCACCCAGCGCGAGCTTGTGGCAGGCCTCCTGCTTGCAGTCGAGCATTCGCCAAACATTGGTCTCGAAACGCCGCCGGCAGTCGTCGCACATCTCGCCAAGATGCGGCTGGAAGTAGTCGCGCAATGCCTGGGCAACTGCGGGACGGTCTTCGGGAAGCCCCCGGGAGTTGATCATCACCTTCGCCCCGGCAATCCCCAATGCCTCCAGGTAGCGGACAAGCATCGCGATCACCTCCGCGTCCATCCAGGGCGAATTGCAGCCGACCGCCTCAACGCCAACCTGGTGGAACTGACGGCGCCGCCCCGCCGACGGACGCTCCCCGCGGAACATTGGCCCCATGTAGAAGACGCGGCACTCCTCGCCAGGGCCAAGTCCCAGGTTCGCAACCGCGCGCATCACGCCGGCCGTCCCCTCGGGACGAAGGGTCAACGAACGGCCTCCGCGATCCTCAAAGGTGTACATCTCCTTCTGGACGACGTCGGTCTCGTTGCCAAGATTCCTGACAAAAACCTCGGTGCGCTCAAAAACAGGGGTCCGCAATTCCTGATAGCCATAACGGCCGAAGACATTGCGGGTAATTCCCTCTAGGTCAACCCATCCGAATACCTCTGGTTCCCAAATGTCGGATGTGCCTGGAAGCGGCTCGGTTGAACTTGACATGACCTCTATTCTCTCCCTACGATGTAACTGAATGACTGGCAGATGATTCGCAAAAGACATAATATAAGGCAGGGGAGGATGGAGGATGGAGGAGGATGTGAGAGATTGGAAGAGGGTTGCGGCGTTGAAGAAGGGGCGAGTTTGGATGCCGTGCGTCCGTCCCTCCCAGGCAATCATCTTTGAGTCACAGTGGGAATCGTGTAGCGGTTGCGGAAGGTTTCCGTGGGGTGGAGTGAATGCGCAGGCCATGGCGGAGGGCTCGGATGCAATCGCAGCTCCGCCCCCGACTCGCCAGTCTTTAATTATATTAAGCGCGTGCCCGATTCTATTCAGTTAGCATTTAGGAAAAGAGAATTATGAAATCGAAGAAGAAGGCCCCTCTGGAGGCCATCGGCGAACTGTCCGTAAATGTCCAGGGATTTGGATTTGTCAAGCTTGACGATGGCGACTCCCTGTTTGTGCCCCCGGGGTATTTGGGCGGCGCAGTCACTGGGGACAAGGTTCTTGCGGTCATAGACCCGCAGAGCGACCCCGAGCGGCCAGTCGCGGCAGTCAAGCGCATCATTGAGAGAAAGTTCGGGACATTTGTCGGGTGCCTGGTCCCCCTCAGGGGGAAGCACTGGGGCATCCGTCCATTGCGGCGCGAGCTGCCGGGGCTTCTGGGGCTTACGGACGAAAGCGTCGCCAGGAGCGCAATCCCTCCCCGCGAGGGGAATTGGGCGAAGGCTGAACTGCCTGTGCCCACCGAGGACTTCCCTCCTGAGGAACTGCCCTACGCGACCCTGCTGGACAGCTATGGCAGCAGCGGAAATGTCACGGCGGACCTGGACGCAATTGTCGCCGAATACCGCATTCCCGAACCATACACCGACGAGGACGAGGCGAAGGCCGACGGGTTGAAGCCAGTCAGCGTGAAGCGCCTCGACTGCACAAACGATACGGTTGTCACGATCGACCCGGTGGATGCGCGTGACTACGACGACGCGCTCTCCATCTCCAAGTCTCCCGCGAAGGGGCAGGTCGTGGTGGGTGTCCACATTGCGGACGTCGCCAGCTACATCCGCCCCAATTCCGAGTTTGACCTGAAGGCGCGCGAGCGTTGCTTCACATCGTATCTGCCGGGGCGCACCCTCCCCATGCTGCCGAAGGCGCTTGCAAACAGGCAGTGCAGCCTCCAGGCGGGCGTCCCCCGTCTTGCACACTCTGTTTTCATCTGCTTTGACGAGCACACGGGGGAGATTCTCTCCTGGAAGCGCCGCCACACGGTCATCAATGTCAGACAGCGCCTCTGCTACGAGCAGGTCCAGGAGTTCCTGGAGGGAGGAGCCTTTGACGCGCAGCCCGGCGTCGCCGAGCTTGTGAAGAAGCTTGCGGACGTGTCGCGGCTGCTTCGCCACCGTCGTATGACCCGGGAGCGTTTTCTGCCGATGGCGATGCCTGAAATCCGGGTCGTCTGCAGCGAGAAGCCCTCGCAGATCCTTGGCGTGCAGCAGAGCGAGGACAATCCGTCGCACCAGCTTGTCGAGGAGTTCATGCTTGCGGCCAACGAATGCGTGGCCCGTGAGCTGCAGCGCCTTGACCTTCCGGGGCTTTACCGCAACCACGCCGCCCCCGACCAGGAGAAGCTCATGGACTTCGCGGCGGCTGCGACGCTCATGACCGGGGAGCGTGTGAAGGGGCTCGGCACCCGTGGCGCAATCGTCCGGTTCCTGAAGCATGCCGCCGAGTCCCCGTTGCGCGACGTCCTCTACATGACTTTCCTGAGGCATCTTCCCCGTGCCGACTACGGCGCCGAGTGCCTGGGGCACTATGGTCTTGGCAAGGAGTTCTACTGCCACTTCACCAGCCCGATCCGCAGATACGCGGACCTGCTCGTCCACCAGCAGCTTCTTTCCCACGACCTTCGCAGGAAGCCATACGGCGAGGCGGCGGTCGTCGACTTTGGCGCCCTTTGCAGTGCGAAGGAGTATCTCTGCGACCAGGCTGAATTTGCGGCCAGCGACCGTATGAAGATCCGCTACATCCAGCAGCTTCTGAAGGAGAGTGGCGGGGCATTGGAGTTGAAGGGCGAGGTGTGCCGCGTCGCAAAGAGCGGATGCCAGGTCTATCTGCCGGATTACGGGCTTGTCGCATACGCCAACGAATCCCAGCTGCCTGCCTCCTGGCGATTCGACCACACGAAGAATGCGTGGACCAACATCAAGGACGGCGACCGGCTTTACATTACGCAGACCCGACAGTTCCGGGTGGATTCCGCGGATCCGATCCGCGGGGAGCTTCTGCTGAAACCCTCGCCTCTGGCGCCAAGGAATGAGCAGGATGCCAAGGGGCGCGGAAAGTCCCGCAGAAGATAGTCATACGAAAACACAGAGACAGAACAAGTACATGCTGACCTTTCTGATAGCATTTGCCGCCGCCGCAGTCGCCTCGTATTTCACATACGGAGCCGGCGAAGGCGGGCACTGGGGCTGGGCGATTCTGGCCGCGCTTGGCGCCGCGCTTGCAGTCATCATTCCGATCAACCTGTTTGTCCGCCGTCAGTTGAATGCCGTGGTCGGCGCCATCCAGCGTGATCTTCTGGCCATGCAGGAGCACATCCGCGCGAAGGCCACCACGCTGGCCAACCGGGGGCAGGGCAGCCCAAAGTTGGTCGCCCAGCTTGAGCAGGAGCAGGTCGAGTCAATCCGAGGCGTCATGCCCCAGATCGACTCCCTCAGGAAGTATCGGCTCTGGAATCCGCTCGTCAAATCCCAGGCGGATTTGATGAAGGCGCAGCTTCTCTACCAGATCAAGGACTATGACGCGGCGCGTCCCCTCATCGAGAAGGCGATTGTCTTCGACCCCTCCATCCTCTGCATGAAGATGATTCTGCAGTGGAAGAAGGACCCCGAGAACATCGAGCTCATCGGCAAGATCTTCCGCAAGAGCATTCCCCGTTTCAAATACGAGAAGGGAACCCTGGCCTACGCTACCTACTCCTGGATTCTCGTGAAGCAGAACAAGCTGACTGAGGCAGTGACCCTCCTTGACGAGGCGAAGAAGAAGACGGAGGATCCCGTCATCATCCAGAACTGGGAGAATCTTGCAAACCGGCGCCTAACGCGTTTCAGCAATGCGGGGCTCGGGGAGTCATGGTATGCCCTCGGGCTTGAACAGCCGACGCCCGTCCGCGTGTCCCAGCAGGACCGCTTCGGCGGCCGCATGCGCGGAGGCTTCCGCCGATGAACGCGCCTGGCGCATTCAGAAAATACCACGGACTCGGAAACGACTACCTGATTCCGCTGGATCCCGGGGAAGCAACGGCGGAGACCATCAATCCAGAAACTGTCCGGAAGGTCTGCGACCCGCACTACGGCCTGGGAAGCGACGGAATCCTCTACGGGCCATATCCGCCCTCCAGCCGGTTCTTCGGCTCCCTGAACCAGCCACAGGCAATCTGCGCCTTCCGCATCCTCAACCCCGACGGAAGCGAGGCCGAAAAGAGCGGCAACGGGGTGAGAATCTTCGCACGCTATCTCTTCGACTGCGGAGCGGTGGAGCTGCACAAGCCATTCACTCTCGCTACGCTCGGAGGACCAGTCGTCTGCAAAATCGACGACCCGGATGACGCCATCCAGGCACAGATGGGACAGGTCTCCTTCGACAGCGCACGAATCCCAGTGGCCGGAGACAGGCGTGAAGTGCTTGACGAGACGCTGGACCTCGACACTGGCGACAGGGTCAGGTTCTGCGCGGCGACCGTCGGCAACCCCCACTGCGTTGTCCTGATGGGCGACGCCCTCCCCACAAGGGAACTGGCAATGCGCCTGGGGCCTGTCCTGGAATCCCACCCGCTCTTTCCGCACCGCACAAATGTCCAATTCCTGAAGGCGTTGGACGAGCACACGGTCCAAGTCGAAATCTACGAGCGGGGCGCCGGATATACCCTCGCCAGCGGGACAAGTTCGACTGCGTGCGCGGCGGTTGCGGTCCGGATGGGGCTTTGCAAGTCGCCGGTAAAGGTGGTCATGCCCGGCGGCGCCCTCACCATCACCCTGGCAGAGGATTTCCAGGCGACCCTGGTCGGCCCGGTGGAGCGGGTCTATGACGCGCAGCTCTTCCTGCGCGGCGTGTCGTCGGAATCCTGACAGTCGTTTTCATGAAGTATATTGGTCCACATCTTTCGATAGCGGGCGGCCTTCACCTGGCTGCCGACCGTGCCGTCGAGTGCAAGGCGAGTGGCTTCGCGATTTTCACGAAGAACCAGCGCCAGTGGCGCGCACCCGAGGTCACCTCCGAGGAGGCGTCTCTCTTCCGCGAACATTGCGCAAGGGGCGGTTTCACAGCGAAGGCGATTCTGCCCCACGATTCGTATCTCATCAATCTCGGCAACCCCTCCGCAGAGAAGCGCGCCGCCGCCACGGAGGCATTTGTCGCCGAGATGAGGCGTGTGGAGGCCCTGGGGCTTCACCTGCTCAACTTCCATCCAGGCAGCGGCCTCGGGGACCCCGTCCCCGATACGCTGAAGCGAATAGCGGAGTGCATCCGGACCGCCCTCTCCGAGACGGATTGCGCGGTTGCGGTGATCGAGAACACCGCGGGGCAGGGCTCCGTGGTTGGAAAGAACCTTGAGGAACTCCAGGCGCTCCTGGAGATGGTCGGACGCCCCGAACGGTGCGGGGTCTGCATCGACACATGCCACGCGTATGCGGCGGGAATCGATATCGCGACTCCCGAAGGGCTTGATGCATTCTGGAGTGAGTTCGATTCGAAAATCGGATTCAAATTCCTCAGGGGAATGCATCTCAACGATACAAGGTCCGCTCTGGGCTCCCATCTTGACAGGCATGCGCCGCTCGGGGATGGAATCCTGGGATGGGAGACCTTCCGAAGAATCGCCGCCGACCCGAGAATCGATGAAATCCCGCTGATTCTGGAGACCACCGACCCCGAAAGATGGCCAGAGGAAACCAGGTTCCTCCGCGAGGCGGCAGGAACCCCTGCATAACGATGTTTTTCCCAAAAATGCCCTGACAGGCATAAATAGTCCCGTCCGTCGTCAACAACCAAATTAAAACCTACAAGATCAACATGGAACTCCCTCTCAATGTCAGTCTGAAGGACAAGGTGGCAGTCGTCACTGGAGCAGGTGGCGTGCTTTGCAGCATGATGGCGCGTGCGCTCGCATCGGCGGGCGCAAAGGTGGCCGTCCTTGACCTGCGTGAAGATGCGGCAAAGGCATGCGCAGACGAAATCAAGGCCGAAGGCGGCCAGGCCATCGCAATCGCCGCAAACGTCCTCGAAAAGGCCTCTCTCGAAGAGGCGCACAAGAAGATCCTCGACGCCTTCGGCCCCGTGGACATCCTCATCAACGGCGCAGGCGGCAACAATCCGAAGGGCACCACCGCCCACGAATACGCCACCCAGCAGGACGTGGTCAATCCCACTGCCGGTGAATTCAACTTCTTCAACCTGGATCCAAATGGAATCTCGTTTGTTTTCAACCTGAATTTCATCGGAACCCTGCTGCCGACACAGGTTTTCAGCACCGACATGGTGAAGAAGCAGCACGGGACAATCCTGAACATCTCCTCGATGAACGCATTCAGGCCACTCACCAAGATTCCGGCGTATTCGGGCGCAAAGGCGGCCGTCAGCAACTTCACCCAGTGGCTGGCCACACACCTCGCAAAGGTCGGAATCAGGGTCAACGCAATCGCACCGGGATTCTTCGTCACCAACCAGAACCGCGCACTCCTCACAAATCCCGATGGAACGCTCACCCCACGGGGACAGACAATCCTCACACATACCCCAATGGGACGGTTCGGAACCCCGGAGGACCTGCTCGGTGCGGCACTCTGGCTCCTGGATGACAAGGCGTCCGGATTCGTAAACGGAACCGTCATCCCAATCGACGGAGGATTCGCCGCATTCTCAGGAGTGTAATCCCCGAAAAAAAACTCGTGCGCCACTTGAAATCTCTGGAAGCAGGGTTAAGTTAAGCGCCGCGTCTATGCTCTTGACGATTTTTCGCCTGGAACAGTGATGCTTCGAGTGGACCTGTAGCTCAATTGGATAGAGCGTCTGGCTACGGACCAGAAGGTTGGGGATTCGAGCTCCTCCAGGTTCACCATTATATCTCCCGTGGCGGGGTAGCTCAGTTGGTAGAGCGAAGGACTGAAAATCCTTGCGTCGCCGGTCCGATCCCGGCCCTTGCCACCATTTTTTAACACAAAAGGCGAAGCGCAATGCGTTTCGCCTTTTGTGTTAAAAAATGCCCCGGCGTAGCTGAGGCCGCGCCAACGCCCGAAACGAAGCCGGGCAAGCCTCATTATTCCACATTATTCCCCAGATTATTCCCCAGATTATTCCCCTCGGGGCAGAGTCTCCGCACCTTGTCGGCGTTCTGCTCCAGCAAGTCCTTGACATGAGCGAGGATGAGGACGCGCCCGCCCCAGAGCGTCACCGCGTCGGAGGCAATCCTCGCCAGGCACCAGGCTCTTTCCCGTGCCCGTCGGGAGGACCACGCAGGGGGTGGTGTCCTTGGTTCGGAGGTGTTCGTAAACTTCATCTACGGCCTCCTGCTGGCATGGTCGCAAAATCATATTGTTTCTCCATGTTTTTTAGCTCTATTGTGTTGCATTTGGTTTTATATGTGCTACATTGTGTTCAATTCATTAAGACAATGGAGGACAGCATGAGCACATCAACTTTCAGTGTAAGAGTGGATTCCGCCCTCAAGGCGGAAGTCGAAAAATGTCTTTCGGACATGGGGATGAACATGTCCACCGCCATCAACATCTATCTGCGCCAGATTGCCAGGGTCAAGGCGATTCCCTTCATCGTGACATCCGCCCCTGTGCCGAACAGAGAGACCATTGAGGCCATCGAGGAGGGCGAACGGATTGCCCGTGACCCAGGCGTGCCCGGCTACAAGGACATGGAGAGTCTGCGCAGGGCTCTCAACTCATGAAATACGAAGTCAAATTCACATCGCATTTCAAGAAGGACTACAAGCTGGCGCAGAAGCGCGGTCGCGATGTCGCCGCGCTGGACAAGGTGATTGAAATGCTTGCCGAAGGGCAGACGCTTCCAGACGAGTACCATGATCATTCACTCGTCGGGAACTACCGTGGATGCCGCGAATGCCACATTGAGCCGGACTGGCTTCTCATCTACAAGCTGTTTGAGAACGTGCTAGTCCTGGAACTTTCCCGCACCGGCACGCACAGCGACCTGTTCTAGCCCTCCACCTCCTCCTCGTCCTCCGGCCAGTCCTCGGGCGCGAAGGCCGAAGTTCCGCATCTCAATGGCGGTCTCGGCCACGATGAGGCCGTACCGCTCTCGGCTGATCTTCAGCCTTTTGCAGATGTCCTCCGGCTCAAGCCCCTGCATTAGGAAAAGCACACGAGGCGCTGGTCGTCGCTGGTTATGGTTTCAAGGTACTGGCGGACCAGCTCCGCCCGCGCCTCGCGTCTCTTTCTGTTCATACTCCTTTATCCTCACGACCGCCAGCCCGTCCGGGGGCTGCGGCTCCTTCTTCGTTACCGTAAGTCTCTGTATCAGTGTGAACTTCCAGTTTTTTTATCCCTAAAAAAAGGCCTCCGTGCATTGCCCCGGCGGCCTTTCATGAACTGGCCTGGCTTTTCCTCAGCTCTTGATGAAACGAAGGATTTCCTCGTAGGTTCTGTCGCTGTCCGCAATCGCCTGCATCAACTCCCTCTTCCTCATTTCGTCCCGTCTGGGAAACTTGAAAAAGTAAACGCACCTTCGCAGGAGTAAACGCATCCTGAGGTGAAAAACGCGTGCGTTTATTTCCGCAAGTCGTGCATTCTATTCCGCAAGTTTTTTCCCCGCGCCGTCCTGCCAAGGGGAGGCGTGCGTTAGATTATGCAAAGTCGCCTCCTTTCGGGACGCAATTCTCCCGTCCGTCCTGCGCGGCACCTTTTTCGGAGGAATTAAACGCACGGGGCGGCTGAAGCGAACCTTGATGTGACG
>ERZ1034873.736-NODE-736-length-15530-cov-5.977641_pt1 | contig 15530 bp, 15 predicted proteins | sample MGYA00520689_ERZ1034873 | MGnify/ENA primary metagenome ERZ1034873 (study PRJEB33766, sample SAMN09781722) | gut metagenome | biome: gut microbiome | host: Homo sapiens | place: Madagascar | study: EMG produced TPA metagenomics assembly of the PRJNA485056 data set...
TTTTAGAATATCAAAATGTAATTTCTGTCAACATTTTAGAAAATTATATCATTTTTTTAATGCTCAGGCAAGCTGCTAATGGGCATATGTTATTGACAACCGTTACAGAATCATGAGAAGCGTTCCCGCCACAATCAGTACAAGACCAAGCGCCGCCCTTTTCGTCAGCTTCTCATGAAATACCAGATAAGAAAAAGCGATGGTGACAAGGATACTCAATTTATCAATTGGCACTACCACGCTCGCAAGTCCGTCCTGCAGCGCTTTGTAATAGCAGAGCCAGGAACCGCCGGTTGCAAGTCCCGACAGACAGATAAATCCCAGTTCCCTCCTGTCAATCCTGCCAATCTCCTTCTGCTTGCCCTTCGCAAATACCATGATCCATGCCATCAAGAGCACCACCGCTGTCCGGATTGCCGTTCCGAGATTGGAATTGAGTCCCTCGATGCCGATCTTGCCGAGAATCGAAGTGAGACTTGCAAAAACGGCGGATAGGCAGGCGTACAAAAGCCAGCTCTTTTTCTCCTGCCCCACGCTCTTTTCCGTCTCCTTCTTCTGGATCATAAGAAAGGTACCGGCGCCGATTAAGATGACACACACGATCTTAAGCGCGCTGACTTCCTCCCCTAAAAAAAGAAACGCCAGCACAATGGTCAGAATTGTACTGGACTTATCGATCGGAACCACCTTATTCACGTCACCTGTCTGCAAGGCATGAAAGTAGCACAGCCAAGATGCTCCCGTCGCAACCCCTGAGAGAATCAGAAACAGCCATGTCTTGCCGGATACAGCCGCAATGCCGTCCTGTGCCCCCACGACGAACACCATAATCCATGAAAAAACAAGAACCACGATCGTGCGGATCGCCGTCGCCACATCCGAGTCTGTATGGCGGATGCCGCATTTTGCCAGAATCGACGTAAGTCCCGCAAACAGCGCAGAACCAAACGCATAGAAAATCCACATACGAATGCCTCCTTTACGATACACCTTTTCTCCCGCGTATCACAATAATGTCATTTAACTTTAAGAGTGTGTCCTTCTGCGGCAGGATGGATAAATCGTCGCGCAGAATTAAAAACACCGTCAGCTGCTGCTCATCCTGCACTTCTCCCACGGTCTTTCCCGCATATCTTCTGTCCACAAAAATCTCCGCAATCTCCTTGATGTCCGCATCCTGGATATTTGAGATGCTGCTCTTTCTCTGATACTGCTCCACGAATCCGGCGCTGATGATACCGGTCGGGATCGCTACCACGCCGACGCCGAGATACGCAATACAGATCGCCATCAGACGCCCCAGCGTCGTGATCGGATAAATATCGCCGTATCCGACCGTAAGAAGCGTTGACATGCTCCACCAGACGCCGCTGAATGCATTGCGGAACACTTCCGGCTGCGCGTCATGCTCCACACTGTACATGCACAGACTGCTCGCAAGCATCAGGACCACCACGATAAACACCGAGGAAATGATCTGATTCCGCTTCTCGTACAGTACCGTCGTGATGACATTAAATGAATCATATCTTGCATTCAAGCGGAAGAGATGAAAGATTCTTGCCACCCGGAGCATCCGAAAGATCACAAATCCGGACAAAAAGAACACCGGAACAATGGTCAGAATGTCCACCACGCCGTCAAAAGACACCATAAAGCGCAGTCTGGCGCGGCATTTGCGCATTCCCGGATATAAAAGATCCGCCGTCCAGATGCGGAGCACATACTCCACACAAAAAATAAACAGCGTGATGACCTCCACCACGAAAAAGAAACCGGACAGAAAGTCCAGTTCCTCAAACGTCTGTAAAAATGTAACCAGAATATTTGAGACAATCGTAATTGTGATAAAAATATCGAACGCACGGCTGATCCGGTTACTCTTATCTCCAATCTGGATAATGTTAAATATTTTTTCTCTCACCTTATGAATCCATCTCCCAGCGTAACTCTGATATTTTCGGTGTCCGACGGATCCTACCGGTCATGGACGGCTCCGATCAGTTCCCGGATATCCTCCACCTGATAGCGCTCCATGTAGGCGCGGATTCCGTCAACGATCTCCTCCGTCGCATGCGGATGATAGAAGTTCGCCGTACCGACCGAGACTGCGGTCGCACCGGCAAGAATCATCTCGATGGCATCCTCCGCCGTCTGGATTCCGCCCATTCCGATAATCGGAATCTTTACCGCCTGCGCACTCTGGTAGACCATGCGCACCGCGACCGGATGCACTGCCGGACCAGACATACCACCCGTGCGGTTTGCCAGCGCAAAGCATCTTCTGTGAATATCAATCTTCATTCCTGTGATCGTATTGATCATGGAGAGTGCATCCGCACCGCCCGCTTCCGCTGCACGCGCCATCTCCGTGATGTCGGTGACATTCGGGGAAAGCTTCATGATGACCGGCTGCTTTGCATGGCGTTTCATCTCTTTTGTGACTTCTTCGACCATCTTCGGATTCTGTCCGAACGCAATACCGCCCTCCTTTACATTCGGGCAGGAAATATTGATCTCGAGCAGATCTACCGGCTGGTCGGAAAGCCGCTCCACCACATCAATGTATTCCTCCGTCGTATGTCCGCAGACATTGACGATGATCTTCGTGTCATATTTTTTGAGGAACGGAATGTCTCTGTCAACGAACAGATCAATGCCCGGATTCTGTAAACCGATCGCATTGAGCATGCCGCCGTAGACCTCCGCCACACGCGGCGTCGGATTTCCTTCCCACGGCACATTCGCAACGCCCTTGGTCACAACTGCTCCCAGCTTATTCAAATCGACAAACTCCGAATACTCCTCCCCGGAACCGAACGTGCCGGATGCCGTCATAACCGGATTTTTCAGTGCGACACCGCACAGATCAATGCCAAGATTCATCAGAAATCCACCTCCTCTGCCCGAAATACCGGTCCTTCCTTACAGACTCTCTTGTTCTTCACATTGGAATGCGCATCCTTCTCTGTGGACTTGCAGACGCAGGCAAGGCAGGCGCCGATGCCGCACGCCATGCGCTCCTCCATGGAGATCCAACATTCGATGCCTTCCTTTGCGGCATACTCCTTTAAGGCGCGGAGCATCGGAAGCGGTCCGCAGGCGTAGATCACATCCGCGGTCAGCCCGTTCTCGCGGATGGCGTCGAGCACATTGCCCTCCGTTCCCACACTGCCGTCCTCCGTTGCGATATAGACCTCTCCCTGTTTGCGGAACTCATCCAGCAGAAACAGCTCATCCCGGTATCCAAGCACAATCTGTTTCTCGCAGTTTAACTCTTTTGCGAGCTCTAACATCGGCGGAATCCCAATGCCGCCGCCGATTAAAAACGCCTTTTTCTCCTGCTTCGGAAAGCCGTTGCCGAGTGGTCCTATCACCTTAAGCTGCATACCGGTGTGCATGGAAGAAAACTCTTCGGTTCCCTTTCCCGCCACGCGGTATACCAGACGGAGCGCGCCGTCCTTTCTGTCGATCTCACAGATACTGATCGGTCTCGGGAGCAGCCTGCTGCCTTCCTTACAGTAGACCGATACAAACTGCCCTGCCTTTGCATGCGCCGCGATCTGCTCGGTGTGCAGCCACATGCTGTAAATATCGTCCGCAATCTCTTCCTGTTTGATTATGATTGCCGTCTCTTCAAATTTCTGTTGTGTTGTATGCATGATCTTTTATTTTTCCTTATCTTCATATACCACTTGTCCGTTCACAAGTGTCATTCGCACTTTACCGGTGACTTTTCTGCCGTCAAACGGGGTATTCCTGCCCTTGCTGAAAAACGTATTCTTGTCAATCACGTACGTCTCGTCCGGGTCAAAAATAACGATGTCTGCGACCTTTCCAGGCTCAATATCTCCCTTGTCGATTCCGATAATCTTCGCCGGATTGTAGCTCATCTTCTCCGCCATCTGCATCGGCGTCAGATACCCGCCGAGCACAAGCTCCGTGTACGTTAAGCATGCGGCGGTCTCAAGACCCACAATACCGAACGGCGCGGATTTCATGGAGGTATTCTTGTCCTCAAACGTGTGCGGCGCATGGTCGGTTGCGATCACATCCATCACGTCATCCCGCAGTCCCTCTTTTAACGCCTGTACATCCTCCTTCGTACGCAGCGGCGGATTCATCTTGTAATTCGTGTCCGCATCCGCCTCAATCGCCACTTTTTTCTCCGTATCCACGGTCGGCTCGATCTTCCTGATGTCATCGGAGGTCAGTGTAAAATGATGCGGGCACACCTCTGCCGTCACATGGATTTCCTCCATCTTGGCATGCTTGACCATGCTGACAGAATCCTTCGTGGAGCAGTGGCACAAGTGCAGTCTCGCCCCGGTATCCCGGCTTAACATGATGTCCCTGGCAATGATGATGTCCTCCACGGAATTCGTGATGCCGCCAAGTCCAAGTTCTCTGGCGTTGACATCCTCATTCATGACACCGCCGTTGACAAGATTGATGTCCTCGCAGTGAGCAAGCACCGCAATGTTGTACTTCGCAGCAAGTTCCATCGCCTCTCTGTAAAGCTGTGCATTCATGACGGATTTGCCGTCCTCACTGATGGCAGGAATTCCGGCTTTCACCATGCCCTCGATGTCGGAAAGCTCCTTTCCCTGCTGTCCCTTCGTCACCGCACCGACCTGCAGCACGTTGGCAGCGCCGACGGTCTTTGCTTTGTTGTGCACATAGTTCACAACATCCGGATTATCCACGACCGGCTTGGTGTTCGGCATGGCAAGAATCGTCGTAAATCCGCCGTGCACTGCTGCTCTTGCGCCTGTCTCGATCGTCTCCTTCTGTTCAAATCCCGGATCTCTTAAATGCACATGCATGTCGATAAACCCCGGCATGACAAAGCAGCCCTTCGCATCGATCACGCGGTCGCATTTTTCCTTGATACTCTTCTCGGTTCTGGCCACAACCCCGTTCTCCACCAGCACATCCAGTGTCTCATCCGTTCCGGTGGCAGGATTGATTACGCGTCCATTTTTGATCAATATGGTCATCTTTTTTTCCTCCATTGTATGAGTTCATCTTATCATATCCGCCTACAGTTTTCCATACAATTCCAGCGGCACATACGCCTTCACATAGATCCCCTCCGGGCGGTAATCCTCCTCTAAAAGCTCTCCCTGCTTTCTGATCTGCTGCAGGATTCCGGCATCCGCATAGGCGATGGTTCGCTCAATCAGAACTTTGTTCTCGCGCAGAAGTTCCGCAAGCAGTTCTTTTAACTCATCTAACCCGGTTCCCTCTCTTGCCGAGACTGCCAGGGTATGATCTGCCCTCAGATCATGCAGCGGCTCCCGCTCCGTCACCGCGTCCTGCTTGTTAAAAAGCGTGATGACCGTCTTTTCCCGGATATCCAGCTGATAGAGCGTGTCATAGACAATGTGCATCTGCTTCTCGTGCTGCGGGTTGGAAGCATCCACCACATGCAGAATGTAGTCCGCGTATTTTGCCTCCTCGAGTGTACTCTTAAACGCCTCGATCAGATGGTGCGGCAGCTTCCTTATAAAACCGACCGTATCGGTCAGAAGAATCTCCTGTCTGCCCGGAAGTTCTAAGACGCGCGTTGTCGGGTCAAGTGTGGCAAACAGCTTGTCCTCCTCTAACACCCCGGCGTCGGTAAGCCGGTTCAACAGTGTGGACTTTCCGGCATTCGTGTAGCCGACGATCGCCGCCACAGGCATCCCGTTTCTCGTGCGCTTCGCGCGTGTGATCTCGCGGTGCTGACGCACCTCCTTTAATTCCCGGTTCAGCTGTGCGATGCGGTCTTTGATGAGACGTCTGTCCATCTCCAGCTTTTTCTCACCCGGCCCTCTCGTTCCGATTCCGCCGCCGAGTCTGGACATGGAACGCCCGAGGCCGGTCAGACGGCTGAGGCGGTATTTTAACTGCGCCAGTTCCACCTGTATTTTTCCCTCGCTCGTCGTGGCGCGTGCCGCAAAGATATCCAGGATAATCAGCGTGCGGTCCATCACCTTGGTGTCTAACATCTGCTCTAAGTTCTTAAGCTGTGCCGGTGAAAGTTCATCGTCACAGACGATGCCGGTCGCGCCCCGCTCTGCGATCATCGCCGCGATCTCCGCCACTTTTCCGGTTCCCACATAGGTGCCCGGGTGCATCAGTTCCCTCTTCTGGATCAGTGTGCCGACCACGACAGCTCCCGCTGTCCTGACAAGCTCCGCCAGCTCTGCCACAGAGTCCTCGGCATCATCCCCATCCTGCTCGCTCACGCCGACCAGAATCACCTTTTCGATCTGATCTTCCAATTCAATAATTTCTGCCATGCTGCTCCTTTTCTACTGTCCGCTGTCTCCGCTTCCGTCTGTTCCGGCATCCGCTCCGTCCGTTCCGCTGTCGGTTCCGTCCGTTCCGCTGTCGGTTCCGTCCGTTGCGTTATCGGTTCCACTATCCTCCGTCACGACCACTTCCCCCTGCACTTCTGTGCCCGCCGGCGTATCCACCCGGCTTTTTAAGAATGTGTATTCACGCAGTGCCTCCGCATCATCAGGGTACGCGGCTGTATAAGCGGTCATCACCTCATAAGCTCCCGCAAAATCTCCGGTATACTCCATGCAGATGATCTGATTCTGCAGCAGCGCGCGCCTGTTCGGAACACTCTCCATCGAAAGCCCCTGCTCGATGTAGGAAAGCGCACCGCTATAATTCAGCTTGCCCATCTCAATCTGTGCCAATGCATTCATCGCTTCCGAATCCGCGACACCCGCATCCACATAAGCCTGATAATACGTCTGCGCGTTCGCCGTGTCCTGCTGCGCCTCATATACCTGCGCAAGCGTCAGATTCGCCTCCGCACTGCCCGCATCGATCGCAGACGTCAATTCTTTGATTGCATTGTCATACTGCCCCAGCAGGTAGTAAATCTCCCCTCTGTATGCAAGACTTTCCGCATCATTTCCCTTGATGGAAAACGCATCGTTTAAGTACGCCGTGCCGTCCTCCGCCAGATCATAGGCGGCAAGATTCTTGTAAATATTGATATAAAGTTCATAATCCGAATGGTTATACTTGACCGCGTCCGCAAAATCCTGCTTCGCCCCGTCCGTATCCCCGGTGCCAAGCTTTAAACATCCGCGCAGATAGTAAGCATTGGCGTTCTTCCCGTCATAATCAATCATGGCGTTGTACGTCTCAAGTGCTCCCTCAGTGTCCTGTGCGGCATACTGGGCTGCCGCCTTGTAATAGCAGATGTCGATCTCCAGATCGGTAATTTTTCCGGTGCAGCACGCAAGCGCTCCGTCAAATGCCGCCAGTGCCCCCTCATAATCCCCGCTCTGCATGCTCTCTATGCCAATCTTGCGGTAGGAAAGCTCATCCTCCGTGCGCTCATTCGCACATCCGGCAAGAAGCGCGGCTGTCACAAGCAAAAACACCGCCGCTTTTCCCCTGTATGTTCTATGGTGATTGATTTCCATTCGTCTTCTCATCTTAATTCCTCTTTTTACTATAATGAAGCCACCAAAAAGTATAAACGATATTTTCCTTCCCCGCAAGGTGATTTCCCGCTGCAACAGGCGATATCTTCCAGGTACATGACTTTTCTATCTCATGCCGTCCCGAATCACGCGCGCCGTGTTTTTATATGCAATCTGCTCCACGGCGTCTTCGGAGAGTCCTCTCTTTCGCAGCGCATCGAAAAGCAGCGGCAGTTTCGTGCAGTCACTGATCTCAAATTCGCCTGAGATTCCGTCAAAATCCGTGCCGAGTCCCACACATTCGATACCGCCCCTGTCAATCAGATGCATTGCGTGGTCGCAGATGCGCTCGATACGGCTCACCTTATCCGTCTCGTCCTCATTCAGAAAGGTCGGTTCCAGATTCAGTCCCGCCACTCCGCCACACTCTGCCAGTTCGCGGATCATCTCGTCAGTAAGATTGCGCGTTGCCGGCGCCAGTGCCCGGCAGTTGGAATGTGATGCCACGAAAGGCACGCCGCTTCGCCGGGACGTTTCCGCGACATCCCGGAAACCGCCGTCAGATAAATGGGAGACGTCGACTAAGATTCCCAGTTCCTGCATATAGCGCACTGCCTCTTTTCCAAATCCGGTCAGCCCGCGGCTCATCTCCTCCGGCTTTTTGGAATGACAGTGTCCCAGGCAGTTGTCGTCATTCCAGGTCAGTGTCACAAGTCTTACGCCGAGATCGTAAATTTCCCGGATTTTGTCCATTTTCCCATCAATCAGAGCACCGTTCTCGATCGTGAGAAACGCCGATATTTTCCCTTCATTCTGATTCTGCTTTAATTCCTCTGCATTGTGCGCTGCAGCAAAGCGGTCACCGTACTGCTCCATGGTATGGCAGAAAATGTCATACATTTTCCTCATGAGTACTTCCGCCGACGGCATCTCTTCTAAGCCGAACCAGTCCGGATCATTTCTCTGCGGCAGAAACATCGCAAAAAACTGCGCTCCTGCCTCTGCCTGCTGCAGGCGCAGTCCATCCACCATCGTGCGGTCAAGTTCCAGAAACGTCTCTGTTTTCTGCGCTAACGCGCTTCCCAATGTATCACAATGCATGTCAATATAACGCATCATTTTCTCCATTTCCGGGCAGAGTTCCTTCTTATTTTCCGGACTGCTGCCCTGTCTTTTTCTTATTATAAAGAACCCGCGGACTTTATACAATATGCCGGCCGCCGGATTTTGTACAGCATTTTCTCTGTTTCCACTGTTTTCATGCAAAAAGGAGCGCCTTGCGGCACTCCTCTCTGTGAAAGAAATATATAAATTTTGAAGCAAGCTTTTTCTTCCGGGCGGTTTTCCCCGGTTTTACAGATGCCAGATGTCCTCATTGTACTGTGCGATCGTACGGTCAGAGGAGAAGAATCCGGCTTTGCTGATGTTGATGAGCATTTTCTTCGCCCACGCCATGCGGTCTTCATAATCCGCATAGATGCGCTCCTTGGTTGCCACATAGTCCTTGAAATCCGGAAGCGTCATGAACCAGTCTTTGTTCAGAAGTTCGTTGTAAAGACGCTCTAAGTTCTCTCTGCATCCGACTGCCATCATCTCGTCGCTCACGATAAAGTCTACCGCACGCTTGATGTTCGCATCATTCTCATAGTAGCTTCTGGACACATAATCTGCCTTCTCGTAGTGCTTGATGACTTCCTCTGAGGACTCACCGAAGATGTAAATGTTGTCGTCGCCGACAAACTGATGCATCTCCACGTTTGCACCGTCCATGGTTCCGATTGCCACTGCACCGTTTAACATGAACTTCATGTTGGATGTTCCGGACGCCTCCTTGGAAGCAAGGGAAATCTGCTCGTGGATATCTGCCGCCGGGATCAGCTTTTCAGCCAGCGTGACATTGTAATTTTCTACCATCACAACCTTTAAGTACGGAGATACCTCCGGATCATTTGCAATCAACTCGGACAGGCAGAGGATCAGGTGAATGATATCTTTTGCAATCACATAAGCCGGGGCTGCCTTGGCACCGAAAATCACGGTGATCGGACGGGTCGGCTTCTTTCCTGCCTTGATCTCAAAATATTTGTGGATGACATACAGCGCATTCATCTGCTGTCTCTTATACTCGTGCAGACGCTTGATCTGGATATCGTAAATGGAATTGTCATCCAGCACGATTCCCTGTGTTTTTGCAAGGTAATCTTTCAGCTCGGTCTTTCTGCTACTCTTGACATCGAGCAGACGCTGCAGCACGGAAGCGTCATCGACAAGCGCACCGAGCTTCTCCAGTTCCATCGCATCCTTCTTAAAGCCCGGTCCGATCAGGGATTCAATCAGATCTGCCAGCTCGTGGTTGCAGTGCAGCAGCCAGCGGCGGAAGGTGATGCCGTTTGTCTTATTGTTGAACTTCTCCGGATAGATCTTGTAGAAGTTGTTGAGCTCCGTATTTTTCAAAATCTCCGTGTGCAGGTAGGCAACACCGTTGACACTGTAGCCGTAATGAATATCCATATGTGCCATATGCACGCGTTTCTCGTCATCAATGATCGCAACCGACTTGTCATCGTATTTGCGCACCACGCGGCTGTTCAGTTCGTAGATGATCGGAAGAAGCTGCGGAACTGCCTTTTCCAAAAAATGAATCGGCCATTTTTCCAGTGCCTCCGCAAGAATCGTGTGGTTAGTGTATGCGCAGGTCTTCGATACGATCTCAATCGCCTCATCCATCAGAATTCCACGCTGCATCAGAAGACGGATCAGCTCCGGAATCACCATGCTCGGGTGTGTATCGTTGATCTGGATTGCTGCGTACTCATTCAACTTGTGCAGATCACCGCCTCTTGCCAGCGTCTCGTCGATGATGAGCTGTGCTGCATTGCTGACCATAAAATACTGCTGGTATACACGCAGGATGCGTCCCTTGTCATCCGAATCGTCCGGGTATAAGAACAGCGTCAGGTTCTTTGCAATATCCTCTTTGTCAAAATTGATACCGTCCCCCACAAGACTCTCGTCCACGGTCTCCACATCAAACAGATGAAGCTTTGTGGTGCGGTTCTCGTAACCAATCACATCGATATCATACAGTCTGGACTGTAAGGTAAAACCGCCAAACTGTACCGGGTAAGTCACGTTCGTTTTTGTCAGCCAGCTCTCCTTCTCGATCCACGGGTTCGGCTCCTCGTGCTGTAAATTGTGCTCAAATACCTGTTTGAACAGACCGTAGTGATAATTGAGACCCACGCCGTCGCCGTTTAATCCAAGCGTTGCAATGGAATCCAGGAAGCATGCTGCCAGACGACCCAGACCGCCGTTTCCGAGAGACGGCTCCGGCTCAACCTCCTCGATCTCTGCCAGGTTCTTGCCGTTCTCCGCCAGAACCTGCTTCACTTCCTCATAAATACCGAGGTTGATCAGGTTGTTGGATAACAGCTTACCGATCAGAAACTCGGCGGAGATATAATAAAGCTTGCGCTTTCCCTTGTTGCTCTCCTTTTCCTTCGCCATGCTCTTTGTCATCTCAAGCAGCGCGTAATAAATCTCTTCGTTGGAGCACTGTGCAATGCCCTTACCGTATCTGTTGTTTACGATTTCCTGTACGTTCATGTGAATCCTCCTTGTTTTGCGAAGCAAAATCCGAGTCCTTTGACGAGGAGAGGATTTTACTCCTTGTTTTGCATCCCCAATTACTTTTTGTATTTCCCTGCTGTATGAGAACATTATATGCAGAAGTCCACTTTTTTTCTTGTCATATTATCCCCAAAAGTGGTACAATCCTATCATGAACATTTTAGAGTATGAAAACTATCAGGAAAAAATTCCACATGGCAACCCGCTGTTTCCTTATATCACCTACCCTTGCTCGATTCCGCTTGACTTTTCGCGCGTGCCTCTGCATTGGCACGATGAGATGGAAATCATCTATATCAAAAAAGGAACCGGAGCAATCACGGTCGATTTCAAATCCTACGTGGTAACCAAGGGAACCATCGCGCTGATTCTGCCGGGCAGGCTACACAGCATTGAACAGTACATGCAGGAAAGCATGGAATACGAAAATATCATTTTCCATCCGGGCATCCTCATTTCCAAAAAAACGGACACCAGCAATACCGAATTTCTTGCGCCGCTGTTGTCGGGCGTCCTGTCCGTTCCGCTCTTATATCAGCCGGGATCTCCCTGCTATGCGGAGATTGCCGCCTGCATTGACGCCAACGATGAAATCAGCCGGACGAACCCGCCCGGCTATCAGTTCTTTATCAAGAGTCAGCTCTTTATGCTTTTTTACATTTTATTCAGCAAATGCCTCTTAAAAGAGCCGGCAAAGCGCGACCACAAATCGCTGGAGAAGATGAAGCTAATCTTAAAATATCTGGAGAACCATTATATGGAGCGCATTACAATTGCAGATATCTCGGCGGAGGTCGGGCTGAGCCAGTCGCATTTCATGAAGTATTTCAAGAATACGATGGGCACTTCCTTCATCGAATATCTCAATGAATACCGCCTGACCATGGCTTCCCGCCTGTTGATCTCCTCCGAATCCTCGATTCTTGCCATCGCAGAGGAAGTCGGCTACGAGAATCTGTCGTACTTTAACCGCACTTTCAAAAAAAGATTCGGCATGACGCCCCGGGATTACCGAAAACAATCCACGAAGCAGTTGTAAAACGGGTCCCACAGAGGATTTTCCTTGTTTTAGACCCGTTTTTCTTCATTTTTCTAGTCAAAATGGTGCTTTTTCTATGCAAAACGGGTCCAGAGCAGATTTTTTCCTCTGCCAGACCCGTTTTTTGCAAAAATCCGGGTCTCACAGTCATTTTTTCCTCCTGTGGACCCGGATACCTCTTTTTCACACGTCTGAACATACCATCTGGACAGTTTTTCTTTTTCTCGTGCTTTCTCTTACGATTCTATATCAAAGTCAATGCTTCCCATACCGCAGTCCAGATCAATCGTTCCCACAGCCCCGGCATTCGTGACTTTGTAGCTTCCGCTGAGATCGGAATAGCTTTCTCCGTTTACCGTGAGATCCCCCATGCCGCAGGACATCTTATAATTATAGTCCTCTTCCCTGCCGCGCAGGGTGATGCTGCCATCCCCCATGCCGCAATGCGCTTTCACATTCTCTGCCACAATGCCGTCCAGCGCAAATGATCCCATACCGCAATCCAGCTTAATATCTTTATAGGTGCCTCCTTCCAGATCAATATCACCGGCTCCAAGCTTGATGTCCAGGGTTCCTGTCACAGCAAAATCTGCTCCCGTCAGTTCTCCTGCTCCCACATTCAGCTCCATCGTTCTGCAGTTCACACTGCCCGATGCAAAATCTGCATCTGCCGCCCCGATGTCAAAGTCCATGGTATCAAAGGTCATTTTCTCCGGAATCTCAATCACAATCTGCGCATCATAATTGTCCGGAAACTGCTTATGAATCTCATACTGAATCTGAAGCGTATCTTTATTCATATCCCCTTTATAATATTTTTCTTTGCAGCCGTAGGTTCTCACCACAAGGTTTTTATCATCCGTCCCCTGCTTGACATAGATTTCCGCAGCATCAATATCAATATCCAGATTTTTTATGCCGGCTGCCTCATAGGTATAAACTTTTGCATCGTCGTCTGCTCCCCAGTCATCCTCTGTGTCTTCTTCATCCGAAGAATAGTAAAGTTCATATGGCCGGATATGCCAGTTGCCCGCATCCAGTTCTCCTCTTTCCGCCATGCGTCTGATTGCCCCAAAGCTTCCGCCAAGCAGAGCGGAGATGCCGCCGAGCAATAATCCCATTCCCCCGAGAACTGCCACAATGATCAGGCAGATTTTTGAAAATTTTTTCATGCTGCTGCACGCTCCTTTCTCTTATTAAATGGCTTTTTGCAAAGCTTGCAGATTCCTTTCAATGCCCAGGGAAGAAATCCTCCGAAAATCCAGACCACAAGAACCACCGCAAGGACACCGAACGCAAGGACGATGAGTCCTCCTCCCATAAGCCCGATTCCGATTGCAGGATTTCCTGCAAATGCGGTTCCGATTCCTGCACCAAAGAGCACCACACCGCAGATTAACAGTGCGCCCATGACTGCCACAACCGCTATTGCAATTCCAAACAGCGCCGCCACAATGCCGAGCAATGCTGACAGTATGACCAGAATCATTACCAGCCACACCGGCGAAGTGATGACCAGAAGAACGATCGCCCATCCCGGCATTCCATCCTTCTCCGGCGCAGAATACGCTGCATTCTGCGCTGCTCCCTGTGGTACTCCCTTCGATGCGTTCTGCGCTGCTCCCTGCACTGCCGGATTCCACTCTGCTCCTGTTGTTGCTCCCTCCGGTGCGCTCTGCACTGCCGGATTCCACTCTGCTCCTGCCGATGCTCCCTGCGCGCCGGAAGAACACGCTTCCCCGGGCTGCACACCCAGATCTTTGATAATGCTGTCCGCCACTTTCTGCGGCGATTCCAGTTCTTCTAATATCTTTGCCTCATTCGCCTCTCCGGCGTCCTCAAAATAGCTGCGGTAGAATGCAAGCGCCTCCGTTCTTTCCTCCTGTGAAATCCCGGACAACAACACTTCCAGCTGCCTTAAAAATTCATCTTTGTTCATCTTCAAACTCCCTCCTCGGAAAATAACTCTGATATTTTCGAAGAATAGTCATCCCATTCTCTGCGATAATCGTCCAGTTTCATTCTTCCCTCATCCGTAATCCTGTAGTAGCGCCTGTTGCGGCCTCCACATTCTCTGTCATACACCATAAGGCATCCATCTTTCTGAAGTCTACGCAATACCGGATAAAGTGTGGATTCCGAAACCTCAATCGCCACTCTCACATCCTGCGTGATCTTATATCCATATGTGCCTTCCTCCTCCTTGGAGACGACCGCCAGAACAATCGCATCCAGCAGGGCTGCACCTGTATTGAACACCATATTACCGGCTCCTTTCCTGTTCTGTCTGATATTACTTATATGTTTATAATATTATTTTGTTATCAATACTATATATCATATAATATTATTTTGTCAATACTGTGTTGCAATATTTCTTTCAAAGATTAGGGTGTCAGAAGATACTTTTCAATTTTATAATCAGCAAAATGCATAAGATATGCTCCGCAAACATTTTGTCTTGTTGATTTATAAAGCATCTTTTGACACCCTAATCTAAAAAAAAGAACCCGGGCTTTGAAATCTTATGATTTCACTTCCAGATTCTTCTCTCTATTATATTGCTCTTTTTCGTTCTGATTCCGGTTCTATGATCCCTGTCCGCTAATATGGGCTTCCGGTTTATTCTGCAAATACTCCGTCAATGACTTTAGGCAGATCACTCAGCTGACCGATTGCCGGCACCTTCCGGTCAATCGTCCCAAATCCATATGCCGCATGGATAAAGCGCACACCTGCCTCACAGCTTGCGTCATAATCGCCCTGGATATCACCGACATAAACTGCATCTGTCAATGCATTACGTGCTACAACCGCACGGATGTTTCCCGCCTTTTTCTCCCCGGTATTTCCGTAACACTCGATGTCCTCAAAATAGTGTCCCAGTTTATAATGATCCAGAAATGCCTCTATATATCCGCTCTGGCAATTACTTACGATATAAAGATGATACTTCTTCTGTAAGGTCTGCATGGTCTCTTCTAAGTCCGGATACAGGATACCGCCATGCTCTCTTAAGTATGCATTTTCCTGTTTACAGCAATGGTCTAACAGTTCCTCACTCTGTTCCTTTTCCAGTTCCGGGAACAACAGCCTTGCGATCACATCCATTGTCTTACCCATTACACCATGGATCTCATCCACAGTGATGACACGCTGATCGGTATATTTTTCTGCTACAACCTCTGTCCAGGACTTTGCCACACCTTCGGCAGAATCCCATAAGGTTCCATCCATATCAAAAATGATTCCCTGCTTGCTCATAAAATTTCTATTCCTTTCATCCGGGCTATCGCCCTGCTTATGCTTGTTCTCACTTGCGCTCATTATATCGTGATTTCATCACTCAATAATATCGCCGTTCGCTAAATGCAAATAAATTTGCATTTTTCTCACTTGCGCTCATTATATCATCTATATAATAA
>ERZ1034873.737-NODE-737-length-15521-cov-5.244924_pt1 | contig 15521 bp, 12 predicted proteins | sample MGYA00520689_ERZ1034873 | MGnify/ENA primary metagenome ERZ1034873 (study PRJEB33766, sample SAMN09781722) | gut metagenome | biome: gut microbiome | host: Homo sapiens | place: Madagascar | study: EMG produced TPA metagenomics assembly of the PRJNA485056 data set...
CGCTTGAGCGCGCCAGCCACGCACTACCTTCTCCTCCCTACTCTCTACTCTCTACTTCCTACCTTCACAGGCGCGCTTGAGCGCGCCAGCCACGCACTACCTTCTCCTCCCTACTCTCTACTCTCTACCTTATCATGCTCTACACCAGTCTAGGCGGCGAGACCCTTTCCATCCAGAGTGACCAGCTTCTGGACCTTCTCCGTGAGACCATAGAGAAATCCGGGAAGACTCCCCGGCGGATGCTCTTGCTGCCGCCGGACCACACCCGCCTCAACTCCCAGGCCGGACTCATCACCCAGCTGCTCTGGAAGGAGTACAGCACCAGGTGTCACATCGACATCATGCCCGCGTTGGGGACTCACAAGCCCATGAACGACGCGCAGCTTGAGATGATGTTCGGCACGGAAATCCCGAAGGGCGCCTTCCTGGTGCATGACTGGAGGAATGACGTCCGCACCATGGGTGAGGTTCCCTCGGAGAAGATCCAGGAGCTTTCGGGGGGGCGTCTTGACTACACCGTGCAGGTCCAGGCCAACAACATCCTTTTCCAGGGCTACGACCTGATTCTTTCCATCGGTCAGGTAGTCCCCCACGAAGTTGTCGGCATGGCGAACTACACCAAGAACATCATGGTAGGCGTGGGCGGTTCCGACATGATCAACAAGTCCCACTTCCTTGGCGCGGTCAGCAACATGGAGAAGATCATGGGGCGCGCGGACTCGCCGGTCAGGCAGCTCTTCAACTACGGGGTGGACACCTATCTCTCCGACCTGCCGATTGTCTATATGCTGACAGTCATGGCACGTGACGAGGCGACTGGCCGCATGGCCATGAGGGGATTCTACTCGGGGACAGGCGGCGACGCGTACCTGGAGGCGTGCAAACTCTGCGTGGCAACCAACCTGGTCCTGCTGGACAAGCCACTCAAGAAGGTGGTGGTCTTCCTGGATCCTGACGAATTCCACACCACCTGGCTTGGAAACAAGGCAATCTACCGCACCAGGATGGCGATTGCGGACGACGGGGATTTGATCATCCTCGCGCCCGGGCTCAAGGAGTTCGGCGAGGATTCCGCGATGGACCGCCTGATTCGCAAGTATGGCTACAACGGCACCCCCGCGACCCTGAAGGCGGTCCGGGAGAATGCGGACATGCAGGAGAACCTTGGGGGGGCGGCGCACCTGATCCACGGCTCCTCCGAGGGGCGTTTCAACATCACATACTGCCCGGGGCCGGAGGTCTCCCGCGAGGAGATAGAGGGTGTCGGCTTCAAGTATGGCGATTTGGAGGCGATGACCGCCAAATACAATCCCGAACGCCTCAAGGACGGCATGAACCTGGTTGACGGCGAGGAGGTCTTCTACGTCAGCAACCCCGCCCTCGGACTTTGGGCACTTAAGGAGAACTTCGAATAGACGCGCGCATTTGCGCCAAGGACAGTCAACAACACCAGGAGAACAACCACATGGCAATTTCATTCCGTGAAGACGCGAAATACGCGATGCTCGTCCCCACCAGCATGGGAGTCCGCCTGACTCCGTTGGACGGGCAGCCCTTCCACTGCTCCGACACCTTCAAGATGCAGGTCACCTCCGCCGAGACCAACGTGGCGAGCATCCCGGCGTTCCTGGGCATGCCCGTGAAAGTCCTCACGGCCTTCGTCAAGGACAGCCCCGTCGCCAGGATGATCAAGGACAACCTGGCGGGCCGCCACATGGACTACGAAGGACCCGAGATTGAGCAGGGAGGCCCCTGGGGATACCGCCACCAGTTCAACCTGGCTGACAGCGGCTACGGCAGCCGCGGCCCCCGCGTCCAGAACGACCGTGCCGGCGAAGTCGGAAGGCTTCTTGACACGAAGTACTTCGACCTAGAGCGGATCTTTGGAGCCGAGGGCGTGAAAATCGTCCATCTTTCGGGACTGATCGGCGCCCTCTCCCCCGAGACAAGCAAGTTCTGCCTCGACATTGCGCGCGCGGCCAAGTCCCATGGCAGCAGGATTTCCTTCGACCTGAACTACCGCGCCTCCTTCTGGAAGGGGCGCGAGCAGGAACTCCACGACATCTTCTCCGAAATCGCGTCCCTCTCCGACGTCCTCATCGGCAACGAGGAGGACTTCCAGCTCTGCCTGGGCATCCAGGGACCCGAGGCCGGCGGCAAGGGCATCGGCCAGAAGATCGACTCCTTCAAGGAGATGGTCGTGCGCGTGAAGGGAGCCTATCCAAACGCCACCGCGTTTGCGACGACCCTCCGCGAAGTCGTCAGCGCAAATCTCCACCGCTGGGGCGCAATCACGAACATCGACGGCGAGTGGCAGGTCGTCGAACCACGTGAAATCGGTGTCCTCGACCGAATTGGCGGCGGCGACGGATTCGTAGGCGGATTCCTCTATGCCATGCTCAAGGGAATGGAACCCTCCAAGTGGATCCAGTTCGGATGGGCGACGGGCGCACTGGCAACCACGCACCTCACTGACTACGCCCAGCCCGCCGACGAAGAGCAGGTCTGGAGCATCTGGGGCGGAAACGCACGCGTCAAGCGCTAGGAAAACCAGATCGCCCCCAAAAAACACGCGCAGGTGCGGCGAAACCATCCGCGCAGGCGCGAGGCGAACGATTCACATCCCATTGCCACACAGAAAGATGCAACTTGTTTCAGACAAGATACTAAAGACCCAGGCCTCCTCCAGCTGGATTCGAAGAATGTTCGAGGCGGGCATCGAGATGAAGAAGCAGTACGGCGCCGACAATGTCTACGACTTCAGCCTCGGCAGCCCGGATCTGCGCCCTCCCGCAACCGTGATCGAAACCCTGCGGTCCATGGCGGACGCCGTCGACGTCCCCGCCGGCCTTGGCTACATGCCGAATGCAGGCTATCCCGCGGCCCGCGAGGCACTGGCCAAATGGGCCAGCCACGAGCAGGGTGTCCCGATTCCCGCCGGAAACATCGTCATCACAGTGGGTGCGGCAGGTGGGCTTAACTGCCTCTTCAAGGCCACATTGGAGCCCGGGGACGAGGTGGTCTGCCCCGCGCCGTATTTTGTCGAGTATGGCTCCTACTGCGGCAACTTCGGCAGCCTTCTGAAGGCCGTCCCCAGTGCGCCAGGCACATTCAAGCTCAACCTGGATGGAATCGAGGCGGCGATAACCGACCGCACCCGCATCCTTCTCATCAACAGCCCCAACAACCCGGCCGGCGTCGTATACACCCGCGGGGAATTGGATGCGCTGGCGGAGATTCTGCGCAGGAAGAACCAATCCCGCACACGCCCAATCATCCTGGTTTCCGACGAACCATACCGATTCCTGGCCTTCGACGGCAAGGTCGTCCCCTCAATCCTGCCATGCTACGAGTATTCCGTGGTCTGCTCCTCCTTCTCGAAGAACCTCGGGCTAGCCGGCGAGCGGGTGGGATACCTGGCAGTCAACCCCGCAATGGGCGACGACGAGGCGGCGCAGCTGACAGCCGGACTCATCCTCACCAACCGCACCATCGGATATGTCAATGCGCCATGCATCGGCCAGAAGCTGATTATCGGCGCCGTGGAAAGGATGGACGAGACCCTGGCCGCGCAGAGCGCGCAGCTGGCGGTCTACGAGGAACGCCGCAGGGTGATGGCGTCAATCCTGGACGAAGCCGGCATCGAGTATCAGATGCCGGCCGGCACCTTCTACTTCTTCCCGAAGGCGCCCCACGGGATGGACGACGTGGCCTTTGTCAGGAAGCTTGCAGCCGAAAGGATTCTGGCCGTGCCGGGATCCGGCTTTGGCTACGCAGGCTACTTCCGCATTGCGGTATGCGTCGGCAAGGATATCATCGAGCGTTCACGCGGGGGCTTTGTCGCCGCCGCCAAATAGTAGATGTCAGACGGGGACTACGATGTCATAGTGCTGGGCGGGGGTTTTTCGGGAATGGCCGCCGCCACCCGCCTGGCCGCATTCGGCCTGCGAGTCCTGCTATGCGAAAGCAACCCCGTCCGGCTCGGCGGCCTGAATACCTGGTATGAGCGAGGGGCGCGCGTGCTGGACACGGGGCTGCACGCCGTCACGAACTATGTCTCTCCGACGGAGGCGGCCGCCCCGCTTAACCGCGTGCTGAGGCAACTCCGCATTCGGCGCGACGAACTGCGCCTTATGCCGCAGCGCCAGTCGCGAATCCTCTTCCCGGGATGCGAACTGCGCCTGACAAATGACTTTGCGGAGTTCACCGCCCAGGTGGAAAGGCTCTTTCCCGCAGACGCGGAAGGGTTCCGCGGGCTTGTGGAGGAGATTCGGCGGTACGGCTATTCCACCGTGCCGCTGCCCTGCCAGTCTTCGGAGGCGGTTCTGAAACGCCACATCTCCTCGGAGCTCCTGCGAAGCATGCTGCGGATGCCCGTCATGTATTACGGAAATCCAAGGCTGGGGGACATGGAGTTCTCCGCGTTTGCGACGATGTTCCGCAGTGTCGTGATGGAGGGCTTCGCGCGCCCCGCCGGCGGCATGAAGGAGTTCCTTTCGGTGGTGGCAAGGCGACTGAAAGCCTCCGGCGCGACTGTCAGGCTCGGCTGCACTGTCCCCAGGATTCTGGTCGGGGAAGACGGACGCGCCAACGGCGTGGAAACCACCCGCGGCGAAACCCTCCGCGCCAGGAGGCTCGTCTCCACGATTGGAGCATTCGAAACCGGACGGCTCTGCGGCGCCTCGGCCCCGACACGACTCGCGACAATCCCCCCAGGCGAAGCGGGATTCTTCGAGGCAATCCTGGAATTGCCAAAAAAACCGGCGGAATACGGACTCGAAGACGCAATACTCTTCTGCTGCGACAGCGGCGATTTCAAATACAAGCCACCCGAAAACCCACTCATGGTCGAGTCGATGCTCGTCTGCGCACCGGGAAACTATCCCGGATGCGGCGAGGCGGAGGCACGGCTCCTGAGACTCTCCACAATAACCAGCCCAAAGGACTGGTTCAACACAGGCACGGAGAAATACCAAAGGGCAAAGGCAATGCTCGTGGACGCCATGAAGGGATTCCTGGACAAAATCGCACCCAAAATCCGCCAGGACGCACGGCTGGTCGACTGCTTCACGCCTAAAACCGTCCAAAGATGGACGGGACACGAAAACGGCGCAATCTACGGAACGCCAGTAAAACTCCCAGACTTCGATTCGGGAATGCCAGGGCTCTCAGTGGCCGGAACAGACCAGGGACTCCTCGGCATCGTCGGGTCAATGCTCTCGGGAATCCTCGCCGCAAACACTCTCCTCGCCGAAGAGATGCGCGAGAACGACACAGGCGCATTATAATCTCTCGCCAGCCCAAATCAATGCACGCCACATTCCAACCGCGCATTGCTTTGCGAGAAGAAAGTCAATAGTTGTCATATTTTGTCAATGTCTTCACCCAAAACCAATTCCACCGCCGGCGAATTGACTCCCGGCATGCGTCAATACATGGACGCGAAGCGCAGCCTGACCAAGGACACGCTTCTGATGTTCCGGATGGGTGACTTCTATGAGATGTTCTTCGAGGACGCGAAGATTGCGTCTTCCTTGATGAACGTGGTTTTGACGAGCCGCGCCGGCGCCCCCCTGTGCGGCGTGCCCTACAAGGCGGTACGCCTTTACATTCCAAAGCTCCTGGCGGCAGGCTACAAGGTCGCACTGGCGGACCAGCTTGAGGACGCACGCTTTGCGAAGGGGCTTGTCAAGCGCGACATTACGGAGGTGATTACGCCGGGGACCTTGATGGAGGACTCGATGCTGGACGACCGGCGCAGCAACTATCTTGCGGCCATTCTTCCCTCGAAGAGCCGCTGGGGGCTTGCCACGCTTGAGCTGACCACCGGCGAATTCAGGCTGGCGGAGATTGCCCCCGAGTCCCTGGACGCGGAGCTGACCAGGCTGAAACCGGCGGAGACGCTTGCCCCCGCCAGCGTCCTTGAACGGTGGCAGCTGGAGGGATTCCCGAAGGAGGTGCCACGAAATCTCAACTGGACAAGCCTCGAAGACTGGCACTTCGACATCGAAGTCTGCCGCAAGGATATGCTTCGGCATTTCCAGGTAGCGTCCCTGGACGGATTCGGGTGCCGGGGATACGAGACCGCCATCGGCGCCGCCGGGGCAATCCTCCACTACGCATGCACAAACCTCCGAAAGGACGCGGCGAATATCACACGCATCTCCGCATACCAGCCCGAGGACTGCCTGGTCCTCGATAGGATCTCGCAGCGGAATCTCGAACTCGTTGAACCAATCTTCACCGGCGAAAAGAACAACACCCTCCTCTCGGTGATGGATGAGACGGTAACCCCAATGGGGGCGCGCATGCTCCGCGAATGGCTGCTGCGCCCGCTTAACAACCTCCACGACATCCTGGAAAGACAGGACGCAGTGGATGATCTCTTCTCACATCCAATGCTGTTGGGGGAACTCCGGGAAATGCTGGCGGCAATACGCGACATCGAACGGACGATTACACGGCTGGCCGTAGGGTCAAACGCCAGTGCCCGAGACCTGCTCGTTCTCAAACGGGGACTCGAAATGGTCCCAGGACTCAGGACGCTCCTCTCGGACGCCTCGGCACGGCTGCTGCACAACGAGGCCGATGAACTGGAGGAGCTCCCCGAACTGACGGAACTGATCGGACGCGCAATCGTCGACGAACCGCCCGCCACCATCCACGACGGCGGAATCTTCCGCGAGGGGTTCAACCAGGAGCTGGACACTCTGCGCCACGCCTCCACGGAGGGCAAGGACTGGATTGCGCAATACCAGCTCCAGGAACAGCAGCGGACAGGCATCAAGTCGCTGAAGGTCCGCTTCAACAAGGTCTTCGGATATTTCATCGAGGTGTCGAAGAGTTTCCTCGACATCGTCCCCCAGGAGTATATCCGCAAGCAGACAATTGTGAACGGGGAACGTTTCATCACGCCTGAGCTCAAGGAGATAGAGGACAAGGTGCTTGGCTCCGACGAAAAGAGCCAGGCTCTCGAATACGAGCTCTTCCAGGAGTTGCGCCAGAGGGTCTGCACACACCTCCAGCAGATACAGAAGACCGCCCGCGCAGTGGCGGCAGTGGATTGCCTTGGAAGCCTGGCGCAGGTCGCAATCCAGTACAACTATGTGCGCCCAGAGGTCGTCGAGGAGACGGTTCTGGACATAAGGGACGGACGCCACCCCGTCCTGGACGCACGCATGACCGACTCGGCATTCGTCCCCAACGACTGTCTCCTGGATACCTCCTCCAACCAGATCGGACTCATCACGGGGCCGAACATGGCGGGCAAGTCCACCTTCATCCGGCAGGTCGCACTGCTTGTCATCATGGCGCAGATGGGCTCTTTCATACCCGTCGGAAAGGCGCGGATTGGCATGGCCGACAGAATCTTCACCCGCGTCGGAGCCGCGGACGACCTCTCCCGCGGCCAGTCCACCTTCATGGTGGAGATGGTCGAGACTGCCAACATCCTCAACCACGCAACACCGAGGAGTCTCATCATCCTCGATGAAATCGGACGCGGGACCTCCACCTTCGACGGACTCTCCCTCGCCTGGGCAATCGCGGAGTTCCTGCACGACACGCCAACTTCAAAGGCACGCACGCTCTTCGCCACACACTACCACGAACTCACAGACCTGGCGCTCACAAAGCCTGGAGTGAAAAACTACAATGTGCTTGTGAGGGAGCAAGGAGAGGAGATTCTCTTCTTGAGAAAGATCGCCCCGGGAATTGCGGACAAAAGCTACGGTATCCACGTGGCACGGCTGGCGGGAATCCCACGGCAGATCATAGACCGGGCCGCACAGGTGCTCGAAAACCTGGAGGCAACGGAGTTTGATGAATTGGACAGGACAAAGCCCAGGCTCGCAGAAACCAAACGAAAAGGCAGACGAAAACCGAATGACGAAAACCAGCTGCTGCTGGGATTCTGAAGAACTCAACTACCAAAAGACAACAGAGGAGATGACCAAGATGCCAATCGGTGATGAATTCACAACAGAAGGACGCCCCTACGCCAGCGCACCACAGCCGACGGTCATAACGATGCCGCCGCCAAAGTCACGGCTCATCTATATCCTGCTCGCAATATTCCTCGGAAGCCTGGGCATCCACAATTTCTACGCCGGAAGAATGGGCAGCGCAGTCGCACAGCTGCTGATTACATTGCTCTCCTGCGGATTCCTGTCGCCCATCACATGGGTCTGGGCTATCATTGATATCATCACGGTGAAGACCGACGGCGAAGGAAGGCCCTTTACCGAAGGATAGGAGAAGGAAGACAAGGGAGTGAGGAGGTTTTATAACCTACTCACTCCCAATATGTTATGTAGCATTGCCCCGGGCGGGCCGGCTATTTCAGCGGCGACACCTTGAAGTCGTAGAATCTATTGATTCCCTCGCACCCGGTAATGCCAGCGTAGATGGTCTCCGGGAAATCGTGGTCGATATAGGAGAACTTTATTCCGCCGCAGGTGATTCTCAATTCCGCGCCCTGCCCCTTGCGATGGCGCACTTCGACGACCAGGTCGTACTTCTCCTTCGCCTGAAGCGGCGACTTGACGGAGGCCGCAAGGTGCCAGGTCTGCTTCCCATTGAACTCATGGTGCCAGACGTTGATCCCTTCGTTGTAGATGACAACCTCCCAGTGCTGGCGATATTCGGGATAGCCGTTCTTGTCATGCCCCACAGGCTCGGCCAACACAATCAACGGAGCCATCAGATGGTCGAATTCCATCGTCGACGACACGACAAAGGACTGCTTCAGAGGCCTCTTCCAAATCATGCTCGTAAAGGTCTGGGGCGCAAGTTCGTCGCAGTATTCTCCGGGATCCGACGCCGGGGGAACGGCATTCTGGATGTGGTCCGCCTCCTGCACCCAGTGCCCAATGTACTCCCACCGGGAGCTCTTCACTTCAAGCCATTCCTGGCTATTCCACAACCCCGCGCCAAAGTTGAAGGACTTGGGACCCTCAAGAGGAATGATTTCAGACGGGGACAACGCACTGGAAGACTGGGATTCTGTAGTGTTCATTTGCTGCTGGTTTGATGTTGTTCCACCATTGATGGCAGAAGACGACGCGTCCTGCGACGACGCAGACGCAGGAGGAAGAAGAAATAATGCAGACAACGCCGCCAGGCGCACTGCACGTCGTATCAGGTTTGTCATGGAAGTCAGGTAATGGGGCGTCCGCCAGAAGTAGGGAGGAGGGAGAAGTGCGTGGACACTGCGTGGACACTTTGCAGTGGGCTTGCGGGCTAATGTAATCAGCTCCGTGTTCGCCGCAGAGCAGGCACGGGACGCAAATCCCCCAAAAACCACTGCATTGATCCGGCTACATCCGACCCAAATTGCGGAATCTTGATTATATTATGTCAAATGGCGGTTCAGAAGAATAAGCGTATGACGGCCGCCGGGTATTTGTTCTTTGAAATCTGGGGGCGAAATGGTTTCGACTGAAGAAGCGGAACGATGTAAGCATGCGGAGGATGATCGTTGGCCTCCTAAATCATCGGTCAAAAAAGTAACTGCGAACACTGAGTACGCACTCGCGGCATAGCCCGTGACGTCTCTTCCCTGATGCCTGATACGGGACGAGGCGCAAACATCAGGCTGGCCAGGAGCATCGGGCAATCGGATGCCACCAGCAAGAAAGAACAGATCTGCTGCTCCCGCTGTCGTCTGCATGGCGCATAAGCGGCGGGAAAAGACAAAAGCCCATGCTAAGCATGTAGAAAACATCGGGCAGTTTCTCCAGGACCGGGGTTCAACTCCCCGCGCCTCCACCAGCCTTCGAAAAATTTGGCCGCCTGAAATGGCGGCCAAATTTTTTCTACGGCTAGGCAAGCCACAGGCAACGCACAGCCGCGAAGGATGTCACGCCGGAATGAAATGGAGGAGGACACACATGACCTGCCAATATGTCTATATTCTTTTAGATACCGCTAACGGCTGGGCAAGCCACAGGCGACGCACAGCCGCGAAGGATGTCACGACAAAATGAAATGGAGGAGGACACTTCAGGCAACGCACAGCCGCGAAGGATGTCACGCCGGAATGAAATGGAGGAGGACACCCATGACCTGCCAATATGTCTATATCCTTGTAGATACCGCTACTGGAACACATTTCTATACGGGATGCACCGAGGATCTGAATGCAAGATTGCGCAAGCATAATGCCGGTGATGTCCCGCATACCTCAAAGTTCAAACCGTGGCGTATTCAGACGGCAATTGCGTTTGATTCCAAGGAAAAAGCGTTTGCGTTTGAAAGGTATCTGAAATCTGGTTCAGGACGCGAATTCGCGAAAAGACATTTTTGACATACTGTTTTTGGGGTGAGTTAAGTGTGCCGAAAGGCACGGTGCAGAAGGTGTACGAGATTCCAGACGCCGACAAGGCCAAGGTGCTGTCCGACCTCTGCCCGCTGCAGGACGTCCCCGGCATATACGACGAGATGTTCGACCTCCATGAGGGGAAGCTCTTCCAGGTGCGCGACTTCCTCGTCGTCCGCTGGGGTGGTGGCAACCTCCTCGCCAGCCCCTACTTCCCCCGCAGCGGCGAGATGCTCGTGGACTGGCCCCCACTAGAGAAGGTCAGTGCGACTGGATGCATCGTGGACGTGAAGGTGGCGAAGCCACGGGAGGAGAAGTAAGGCAACCCACCGAGGATGCTGTTTATGCGTCGTCCTCGCAGATGCGAGAACAAGACAAGAAGTCTGGCAAGAAAATGTGGTTATTCATCACAAAAATGAAGAAGTATAAATGGAGAACAGTAGCAAATCCTATATATTATCAGGGATACAGAATAAAAGGTTCGCATCAGCAGGTCTTGAACCACGGGAATAACCATGACACTATCCTATAAAAAACTCTGGCATCTCCTGATAGACAAGGAAATGACCAAGACAGAACTTCAAAAAGCTGCGGGCTTGAGCTGGGGGACTGTCGCCAAACTGAACAGAGGGGAGAATGTGAACACATCAATCCTTATGCGCATTTGCGCCGTCCTTGACTGCGACATTTCCGAAATAATGGAAATTGTCCGCGATAAGAAGAAAGAATGATGGCAGTCATCACCATCCAACACCCACAAGGGACAAGTGAAAATGGGCAAAAAGAAAGAATTCACATATTTGGACGCCATGACCGATATAATCTCCTGCATGGAGGTTCGCGAGTCCGCGCCTGAATATCCTGACTTGAAGGCGGCCGTTACCCACTTTCTGCAAAATCCAGACGAGATTCCGCAGGGGTTGCCGCCGTCCGGCACCAAGGTCATAGAAGAGTATAGATCACGGGTCACCTATGACCTCTTCAGAAAAGTGCCATTCCCGCCGCCTGAAAACTACGATTTCCGTTTCATCGACCTTTTCGCGGGCATCGGCGGCTTCAGGTTGGCCTTTCAGGCAAATGGCGGCAAGTGCGTGTTCTCAAGCGAATGGAACGAGTTCGCACAGAAGACCTACGAGGCGAATTACGGTGAAACCCCCTATGGCGACATCCACGCCATAGACAAGAACGCAATCCCCTTTTTTGATGTCCTGTGCGCCGGCTTCCCCTGCCAACCGTTCTCTCTGGCTGGCGTTTCGAAGAAGAACTCCATGGGACGTGCTCACGGCTTCGCCGACCAGGCGCAGGGAACACTGTTCTTCGAAATAGCTGAATTGCTGAAGATCAAAAGGCCGGCTGCCTTCATGCTTGAGAATGTAAAGAATCTCGAAGCACACGACAAAGGCAAGACCTTTGAGGTGATTAGAAGCACTTTAGAGAACGAACTGGGATATGTCGTCAATTGGAGAATTGTCGATGGCAGTAAATGGGTTCCGCAGCACCGCGAACGCATATTCATCGTCGGCTACAACCCGGAGCTGATTGACATAACCAAGGACGAGATTATGATTCCGTCCGAACCGGAGCCTGGTTATGTCCGCAAAGAGCTGAAGGACATCATCAGGAACGATGTCACCGACTGCACGCTTGGTCCGGGAACATGGGCGACGCTTGAACGCCACAAGAAGCACCATGAGGAAGCAGGACACGGCTTTGGCTACGGGCTTCATACGCTTCCGATAAAGGATGGTGAAATCACACGCACCATTTCGGCCAGATATTCCAAGGACGGCGCGGAAATTCTCATTGAGCAGCCGGGCACCCGTCCTCGCCATCTTACCGTGGACGAGGCTATGCAGTTACAAGGCTACGACCCTGCAGAATTCATATTCCCTGTCTCCAACTGCCAAGCGTTCAAGCAAATTGGAAACAGCGTGGTCTGGCCCGCAATACGTTCTTGTGCCGCGCAGATGGCAGAGGTATTACGAACAAGGAGAAGGCAATGAACTACGGAAAACTTGCAGATTATTTCAAGGGCTTCGGCTACAAAAGACTAAAGCCTGTCGAAATAGATCCAGCCGTGTCTCATGGACATGAGTTCAACGGCATTTCCCAGTTTAAACGTCTTTTCGGTCTTGAAAGGCAGAATTTTAATGCTAGGCTTCTGTATTTGTCGGACGAGGAAGAGGAAATTCTTACAGAAAACGTGGAGTTTACTTGGTACGATGCAAGGGATAATACTCCGGGGCGTACAGAGCATCGCCTGTATTATAAAGATTCTTCGCTCATTGATAAGGCCACTTCTGAGGATTTGATGGTGGTTGCTTTGAACAAAGAAAGAACTCCGTATGACCTGACTGTGATGATAGCCAGAAAAGGCGACACCACAGAACAGCAGCTGGCATGGGTATTTGGCTTTACATTGGACAGCGCAACCGCAATATTCAAGGTCATGGAGAACGAGCCTCGTCAGCTTGACTATTTCTCCACGATGCTCCTTGACAGAGCCGGAATCCCAATTGAGGCTCCCAGTGCTTCAGTTTTGGACAAACTGATATCGACATTTCCTAATGGTTTCCCGAAGACAAAGGTTTTCTCCGCATTTGCGCGTGAACTCGTCCCTGATGTTGATGTTTTTGGCAATGCGGACAATGCCTTGATGGCATGGATGGAGGCGGAGGAAAATGCCTTCCTGACCTTTGAACACTATCTACTTCAACAAAAACTTGAGAAAGGATTCCCCTCGGTCGATGATTTTCTTGCCTTCTCATTGCATGTCCATAACAGGCGCAAAGCCAGAGCCGGTTATGCGTTAGAGAACCATCTTCAACATCTCTTTACGACCCATGGAATCCAATATTCCTATAATGTTGTTTCGGAGAACAAAATTCGCCCTGATTTTCTTTTCCCAAGCCAAAAAGCTTATCAGAACCTATCATTTCCTGCAGAATTATTGACAATGCTTGGAGCAAAGACGACCTGCAAGGACAGATGGAGACAGGTACTTGATGAGGCTGCAAGAATAGAACACAAGCATCTTATAACCCTCGAACCAGGCATCACAGAAGATCAGACAAAACAAATGGAAGAACGCAATCTGCAACTTGTTGTTCCTCGACAAATATTCGTTTCCTATACCGTTCAACAACAAAGTTGGCTGATGGATGTTTCGAGTTTTATTGCCTATGTCAAAGAAAAACAAACGAGAGTACAATAGGTGGACATAATCAATTCAGGGAATCACAGCTACACGATGAGCAGGATTCGTTCGAGGGATACGAAGCCGGAGATGCTTGTGCGCCGTCACCTCCGCACATTTGGATTCCGCTATCGCCTCCATTCTCCCCAGCTCCCTGTACTACACCTCGACACCGTGCGGCCCAAGTGGCACACGTTTATCTTCATCAACGGGTGTTTTTGGCATCTACACAAAGGCTGTAAAGCGGCGAGTATACAGAAGTCCCACGATGAGTTCGGAAAACCAAGTTCAAGCGCAATGTTTCGCACAACAAGGGAACATGCGACCTAGAAGCTACCTGATTGCATGTGATTCTGCTGTTGGAATGCGAAATAAAAGAGTCCTAAAACAGCAGGATGGAATAATTAATTACTCACAAGAGAATGTTGAAAATGATGAATGTTAAGATCATAAAATGTTTCATTGCCTCTCCTAGTGATACAATGGAAGAAAGAAACGCATGTGATGAGGTTTTCTATGCAATTAATTCTGAGCTTGGAGACCAATATAGATTCAGGGTTGAATCGGTAAAATGGGAAACGGATGCAGTTCCCGAAAAAGGCAACGACAGCCAAGAGATTATTAATTTGCAATTAAGACCTGGCGAACATGAGTTTTTCATTGGCATATTTAAGCATAAATTCGGGACACAAACTTCTCGATATTATTCTGGAACCGAAGAGGAAGTTACACAAGCCTTAAAATATCACGAAAAACAACAAACTCCTGAGATTCAGTTGTATTTTTCCTCCGAACCAATCCCACAGACGGCTGTTTTGGAAGATGTGCAAAAAATCAAGGATTTTAAGAAAAAAGTCGGTCAAGAAGGAGTTCTATATCAAGAATTTTCTGATATTGAAGATTTTAAGGAGAAATTAAGAAAGAACATTATTAAAAAAATCATTGAAATGCAAAAAAATGATATGCCATCGGATTTATCATCTGCAAACGAAACCATTAGGGTTTCACTTGAAAATAAGCTAAATGAGGCTCTGGAATTATTTACTGATCAAAAGATTACATGGATTGATCGTAGGCTATGTAAGCTCGAATCATTTTCTAGTAGTTTTGATGATTGTCTCGAACAGTCTTTTGATGCTTCGGAATTATTAATTCAAACTCGAAGCTGTATTATAAAAGCAACTCCCCAATTTGGATTAACATCTCTTGCAAGATGGTTAATTCTTCAGGCATGGGATAAACTCAACGAGGCATGGATTTATCTTGACCTTGATAATATCAACATACAAAAGATTGAAAAAATAGCTGAACGCGAACGTTCTTTTTTTGGAAAAGATTTCTCGTGTATTGTGCTAGACTCATGGGCGACAAACAAGAATTGTTGTCAAAAGGTTTTACAAGTTATTGCTAATGTTTTACCTAATAAAAGAATAATTGTCATGCAGACAGATTATTCTAATACTGAATATTTAAAGAGTGCTTCCTTTCGGTTAAGTGATCTCTTTGCTTTTTATCAATTAATGCCATTGCCCAAAAAGGACTTGCGGCAGGCTGTTTCTCATTGTAGTTCAAATTTAAAATATGAAGAAGATATTGTACTGAATAGATTGGTTTCTGATTTTGAATCATTGAATATTCATAGGACACCGCTGAATTGCTGGACATTGCTTAAGGCAGCAGAGACTAATTTTGACAAGAACCCCATAAATAGAACAGATATGCTGGAAACGGTTCTCTTTGTCTTATTTAATCTGGATACACTTCCAGTCTATAGCATCCGCCCTGACACAAAGGATTGTGAACAAATTTTAGGAGAATACTGTGCTAATATCATTAAAACTGAGAATCTTCTTTTTAGCGAAGAGGATTTCTATCATTTTGTAGATCAATTCTGCAAAAATCAATTACTTAATGTTGATACAAAAGTTCTATGGAAAATCCTTTATGGGAACCATATTATTACAAAAACAGCCACTTCTGACTTATGTAGGTTCAAATCATCTTTTT
>ERZ1034873.741-NODE-741-length-15484-cov-6.615140_pt1 | contig 15484 bp, 8 predicted proteins | sample MGYA00520689_ERZ1034873 | MGnify/ENA primary metagenome ERZ1034873 (study PRJEB33766, sample SAMN09781722) | gut metagenome | biome: gut microbiome | host: Homo sapiens | place: Madagascar | study: EMG produced TPA metagenomics assembly of the PRJNA485056 data set...
CTCCTCCCACCACCTAAAGGTAGTGGGAGGAGCAACCTAATTAAATTTATGAAAAAATTCCCTTCGTTACAAATCTTAACAATTGTTACATAAGGATATACATTGTCGATTTGAGCCTCTGTAAGTGCTTAAATTTATAATTTCACTATATTTTATGACTCCAAAAACTTAGCTTAGTTCAATGGCTTCAGGGGAATTTAGCTTTTAGAGGCAAAACTACATTTTAGTAACTATTAATTTAAGCTCTTAAGGCGGCGTTACTTAATCATTGCTATAAGCTTGTGGTAGCTAGGTAGAGCTTATGCACGTTTGGGTATTACTTGCGGGAGTTTCAGCATAGCTTTATAGAGCTTAGTCTTAGCTTGGGCCTAAATGGTATATTTTTATATTTAAGGGATTTTTTAGGTTTTAAATTTGGGTTTTGTGGTTTGGTGCTATCAAGAAACAAAAACCGAAACTATCGCAAATAGTTCTAGTTTTAAACCACCCCACCAATCCTTAAGGTTTTAAGGTTTTAGCGTTTTAGTACTTAAACGTTTTAGCATTATAACGTCTGAACTTAACGCCAATGACGATTTGGTAACTTCAATTATTAAGGGCGTAGTGAAAAATCGCTACGCCCTTGTGGCCATAATCTTAAAAGGCCCCTTGTGGCCATAACCTTTTAAGCTTTAGGTTACTACAGATTAAATTAGAGCTTGTAGCCTAATTCCTGTCTAATGTATGAGCCTGCACCGATAAGGCCCGCATAAGGCTGAGTAATTACATATACAGGGATCTGAGAGAGGTACTGCTTAAAGCGGCCCTTATCTTCAAATGCTACACGGAAGCCTGAGTTCAAGAAGAACTGCATGAAGCGAGGTACGATCCCACCAGCGATGTAAACACCACCAAAAGCACCGATGTTAAGAGCTAAGTCACCACCAAAACGGCCCATCATAACGCAGAAGAGGTTAAGAGCACGGTGGCAATCGGTATCAGGATCTTCACGTAAAGCGCGTTCAGTAACATCCTTAGGTTCAAGATCCTCAGGAGTACGGTGGTCTGCAATGCAGATAGCACGGTAAATGTTTACCAAACCCATACCTGAAAGCAAACGTTCGCAAGATACGTGGCCGATTTCACGACGAAGTACAGCAAGGATATCATCTTCTTCTTCGCTATTTGGAGCAAAGTCAACGTGACCACCTTCACCAGGAACAGAGAACCAAGTGTCCTTGAAGTTAAAGAGGTGCGCTACCCCAAGACCGGTACCAGCGCCGTAAATAGCAATTGGCTTACCAGCCTGGGCTTCTTCACCACCAACCTTGATGAGGTCTTCAGGCTTAAGTACTGGAATAGACATAGAAACGCCGGTAAAGTCATTGATGATAGAAAGAACTTCTAACCCAAGGTTGGCCTTCATTTCTGAAATGTAGAATTCCCATGGGTTATTAGTCATAACTACGTGGTCACCAGTAATTGGGCAGGCAATAGCGATGCAAGCGTGCTTAATGTCTGCATCCTTGTGTTCGGCGAGATACATTCTCACAACATCTTCAAGACTTGAGTTGTCGAGAGCAGAGTAAATCTTTACGGAAGAGATGTCACCGTTTTCAAGATCACAAACTGCTAAACGGGCATTTGTGCCACCTACGTCACCCACCAAAACATATTTGGCCATGTTATTTTGCTCCTAAATAAGGTTTTATTTTATTTTTTTGTTACAAGGAATTTCACTCGTGTGTTCCCAAGGAATTAATAAAAATTTAACTTCCCCACCGTTTGGCACGATTCCCTCAAGATGAACACTATCTTGGTTCTTGGTCTTTCTTTGTTGCAACGCTCGTGAAACTTAGAGTATGAACCATAAAACCTGCATCATGATTGCGAACTGTGAATATGGGTATAGGTCCAACTTCATATTTCTTTAAGTTTAAAACGCAGCCAAACTAAAAGAACTTTACCAAAAGAACTCTCATCATTGAGTCCTTGCTAATTCGTGTAATTATATTGAGTTACGGATGCTAAAACAATAGAACAACCTCAACGTCTTGCATAAAGTATCGACTCTGCTCAAAGTTTTGCCCCAAAAGCGCGAGAAATTGAACTTTACGTGAGCAATTAAACAATTTTTTAGGCAAAATTCCAGCAAGAAAAGTGAAATTTTGTGACCCGTTACGAAAAAACATCACGCTTTGTTACATCGTTTACACTGTTGTTACATATTGTTTTTACAAATTTTGTTGACATTAGAGGCTTTAGTTGATTGGCCGTTACTTAAAAACAACATACTTATCTGTTTTATAGTTTGCTCGTCACACTAATTTTAGGCTTCCTCATTTACCCTTCCTTATTTACCATTGGCGTGTTGTTTCGCTTGTCACTTTTGTAGCTTTTACGCTTACTTCCTTCGGGCTTTTGGTTTTTGGGGCTTTCGGGTTTTCTTGCCTACTTCTTTTATTTTTTTGCTTACCTACTATTACGACTAACGGCTATTACGAAACTTACGGATATACCCCCTCCTAAAATTTTTGAAGCTTTTTTTCAATTTAAACGAGCCTAGTCCTGTTGAGCTTTTACAATTTTAATGATTTCTTTTTACATTTGACCGTTTACGGTCAACTCTGTAGCCTCGTAGCACCAAACCTAAGCTTAACCCTAAAGCGCACTTAGAGCCCTCTAAAAATGTGAGTTTAACTAGCCAAACATCCGTTTTACGACCCTTTAGCAGGTTCCATAAATAGAAGCCAAAGCGAGCCACATTGAGCAAAGTTACACCAATTGAACATAAAACCGTAATAAAGAGTGCTCTAGATGTCAATTTTTCTATGTTAGTTATTGAAAGCGTTTTCTATATTTGTTAAATTTGCAGCGTAATAAATTTACAAAAAATTGTTACAACCTAAACAAACGTTTTGTTTAAGCCCTAGTTTTTTAGATCTGAGCTAACCCAACTTTGCTTTAGCCTAAGGCTATGCCTGCTGTTACTCCCTACGTATATTTCCTCACTTTTAAATCTGGTTAAAGTCGGTTTAAAATTTGAAAATGCCAGGGGATAGAGCTAGGTTTAGGTAGCAGACTTTCCAACAAGGTAGCTAATTTACAGTCTTAAAAACTTAAACCGAAAATAAAAACAAATGGGACGTAACATAACAACATTTGACTATTTATCTTGATTAGCTTGAGTTTATCTTGAGTTACATTTACATAAAGAGCAGCGAAGGATTAAAACAACTGAGTACGCCAACTTTACCTTCAAGATTCTTACCCAAACAACCGTCAACTAAATAGGAACAACTAGCTAAGTTAAAAAAGAGCCAAAGCTAAACTGAATAATCCTTTTAATCAAATTAATCAAACAAGATTTGCCATAATCGGACGAGATTTAAAAGGCCTATTCAAAATAGCTAAGCCAAGCAGAAAAAGAAATAGATAATTCTGCCTCATTTTTAAGTTAGGAAGTTTTTTAGCTTGCCATGAAAGTAAACCTTATCGTGGAACTTATGGAAGTTAATCCCCAATTTTTTGGCAGTTAGGAAGTTCAGCTATGAATTTTATTGAAATCATCAGTGAGAAATACGCCACCCTCAGTCGATCTGAAAAAAAGGTCGCTCAGGTTATTATCTCCGAACCACAAAAAGCCATTCATACTAGTATTGCCGCTCTTGCTAAACAAGCTGGGGTCTCTGAACCTTCGGTTCATCGTTTTTGCCAGAAGGTTAATACCAAAGGTTTCCCTGATTTTAAGCTACGCTTAGCTCAAAGCCTCGGTAAAGGCATTAACGCTAGTGCACTTGAAATCAATGAAAATGACTCAGCTGAAAGCTACACTAAAAAGATTTTTGATGCCTCCATTTCTACCTTAAGCGAAGCTAAGAAGAATATGGACGTCCAAGTAATTCAACGCTGCGTCGATGCATTAAGTTGCGCTCGTCGCATCACCTTCTGTGGTCTTGGAAACAGTGCAGCCGTAGCTCACGACATGATGAACAAGTTCGTACGCTTCAATATGCCATGTAATTACTTTGAAGACCCTATCATGATGTTAATGAACGCATCTAATTGCGGGATTGAAGATGTTTTTGTGATGATCTCAAAGTCTGGTCGCACTAGAGGAGTTGTAGAAACCGCAAAGCTAGCCCAAGCTCACCGCGCCACAGTAATTGGCATCACCTCAAACGATACCCCTTTAGCTGAAAACTGTAATCTCGTGCTTTCTATGAAGCTCCCTTCAGAAACTGATATCTACATGCCAATCTCTTCAAGATTAGCTCAGCTTGCTTTAGCTGATGTTTTAGCGACTGGCTTTATCTTACGTAAAGGCCCTCATTTTATTGAACGCCTCAGAGCTACGGCTGAAAGCATCCGAGAAAACAACCTCTTAGTCAACACCAAGCCTCGCGCTGAGTCTAAAACCCAAAATACCGATAAAAACGAGGATAAAGTGGCTTCATGACCTCGACGATGACGATCATAATGCCTAAAGTAAAACTCCTACCAAGAGTGCAAACAAGAGTAAAAAAAAGAGCGTAAACAAGAGTAAAAAAAGAGTATAAAGCTCTCCTTAGTAGGCTCCGCCTTAAACTAACAGCTTTATGACTTAACTTAACCCCCAAAATTTATTTAACCAAAGCATTTAATTAACCACAGAATTTAATTTTCCTATCTTGTTGTGCTTCAAGGCGCCTAATAAGCGCCTTTGTTTTTTTCTACGAAACTTTAAATCTCCCATAATTTATTCCTTAATCTATTCCCAAATTTTCCCTTAAATTATCCCGAAGCCACACCAAACTTCGCACAACTTCCACTTTTGTATGTAACCAAATAAGAACCAAATAGCTATATTGGGCCTCTAAACATACGATTTAAGGATAATTTCAAGTCTTGGAAGATTTTTCATAGAGTTAAAACTAGAACCGTAATACACTAATCTAATAAAGTAAGTTAGACTGTACTAATCGTACTGCTGTGCTACTGTACAACTGTGCAACGAGGAGTACAGCAACCACTGTCCCACTACAATGACAACTAGAATCTAAATTAAAACGGGAGTTTTTAAATGCGCCAATCTTTTAACGCCTTAGCTTTAGCTATGCTAACTGCCGTCGCGCTAAGCGGCTGCAACGATAAAAGTTCTAGCAACACTTCAAATGATGAAGTGTATTTTGATGTGGCAGAAAATGATCTCGGTCGCGATTTACTATCTAATCCTTCAGTGACTCTCGTAACTAACAAGATTACAAGTATTAGTGCGGCTCACGGGACCATTGTAAAACTATCAAATGGCACTGAAAGTGCTAAGCTCGATACCAAAAACAATACTGGGAGTGATATTAGTAGTGGTAGTGACACTGATACAAACGCACAAGCCGCGCTAGCTACTACTTTCGCTGTAGACGTAAGTGCCGAGCCTGACCAAAGTGTCACTAACGAAAACTCTGACGAGAACTTTGACTCAAAAAGTTCAAACACCAAAAAGGCTCCTCCTACCTTACATGATAAAACTCCAACAGGCCCTGACTCTGCCACTTGGCGCTATACTCTTAATGCCTCAAGCTTTAAGAACCACGAAATTCCGATAGATTTTGTGGAAACATTTACCCTAACGACTATCGATGGGCAAAACATGACTAGTTACATTAGTTTTGCGCCTAAAGACACCCTTATGCCTTATGCGTGGCATTTATATAATGATGGCACCATCGCTAAAGCTTTAGGCTGCGGGAGCACCTGCCCAGATATTCAAAAAGGCTTTGACTTAAATATTATCGACGCTTGGCAGCGTCGTGACACAAGCAACAACTACATAAATGGCAAAGGAGTCGTTGTTGCTATTGCCGATACCCCTATCGATATTGAGCACCGTGACCTAAAAAATAATGTCTACACCCCAAAATTTAGCCAAGACAAGCAAGATAACAATGGCGCCACTAATAAAAACGCCACCGAAACCGAAGACGAGGCTACCACTTTAGATAGCAGCGGAATCAATCAAGGCTTAACCGTCGATGACATTAAAAATGACACCGCACTCCATGGCACTATGGTGGCAGGGATTATTGCTGCAAGTGGCGAAAATGGAGGCACTCGTGGCGAAGCTTTTAGAGCGCAGTTCTATTCTATTCCGCTAACCATCACTAAAAATAAAGCGAACAATTCAAGTACTACTAATAACCCAAATGCCAATGATAACGTTTATCCTTTGATTTTAGCTGCTGATAAAACCGACGTCGTCAACCAAAGCTACAACCTATATAATGCGCCTCAACCGGACGATCAGATAAAAAGTTACCTCGACGCCCTATACGAAGCAAAAATTCCGCTTGTTAAATCAAGTGGAAACAATTACTTAGCGGTGGAAGGTTTTGAGGAAATGGGACCAGACTTTGATACCTCAAAGTATGACATCTGTACTAAATACAAAGTTGATTGTACCTTCGAGCAATTTGGTGAAGAAGCTTCTGCGCCCGCAAGTATTATCGTAGGTGCAGCCGGTCCCAACGGCAGTCATCTTTACTATAGTTCCACCGGGCCTCAGCTTTGGCTAACAGGGCTTTCTGGGGAATTTGGAGTTGATGATAGTGACCATCCACTACCAGGCATCGTAACTACAGCTTCTCATTTTTCATGTTTAGACTTACCAACTCAAGATGCCAATGGCGAACCACTTAATATCCTAGCTGATGGTAAAAATAGTAAATGGCGAACTACTATCGATCCAACCTGTAACTACACTTCTGTCTTTAACGGCACTTCTGCTGCCGCCCCAACCGTAACAGGGATTGTGGCGCTCTTAAAGCAAGTGAACCTTGACTTTACCGTGCCACAAATAAAGTATCTCTTAGCCACTAGTGCAAGTAACGATGAAACATGGTCAACTCTTAAGTACACTGCTAAGACCGCCACTGATTTTAATGATGAAAGCATCGTGACTGACGATGCTTGGCAAAACAATGGTGCAGGTGTACGTTACAGTAATATGTATGGTTTTGGGCTCGCTAACGCCACCGAAGCGGTTAAGCTGGCGCAAAACTGTAGTTCCGACTCAAGTTGCACTTTAAGAGAGAAGCTACCGCTTGACGTTATTAGCACCTCAACCCCTGACTGCGAAGTTGTTGATAGTAGCCGAGGTCTTTATGAATGTACCTTTAGTGACTTAAAAGAACTTACCGCTGACGGCGAAAAAGTGGATCTTAACGGACCGCTTGAAATTGAAAGCACTAGAGTTAATGTCTATGGCTTTAAACAAAAAATTGAAGAGCATCCACGCGATAAGCTTTGTACCTATAAAACCCCAGACAGCAATAGCTCCTACCGAACCGACTACAACTATTACTACTATGCCACTACGCATTTAGCCTTAAACTTGTCGTCACCTAAGAGCGCTGACCGGGTATTAAAACCATACCTTGCTTATTGGTACTATGACCGTAGTTTCTTTAACGAGCTCCCTTCGCAGGAATACTACCTCCAATCTAACGCCTTTTACCGCGAACAGGTCATGCCAAGTGACACTTGGAAGCTTACCATTAAGAGTAGCTGCGCTTTAGATATGGACTCTTTAAATGAAAGCATTCATTTAAAGCTTAAGGCTTATAAGGTGGAGGCTAAATAACTCTAGAAGGTAAATTTATACATTTGGGCCTTATATCTTGCCTATAAACGAATGCAGGTCCTAGCCATAAATGCGGTCCTTGCCCCACTTTATCCTAAACTCTCGCCGTCATAATTTCGGTTAGTGTCAAGCAAATTGCAACTATTTTAAGACCTAGGGATTGGGCCATTTCCCTTTCCTTGTGTAAATATGAATACTCGTAATTAATATTTTACAAGGTTTATTGGGGCGTGGCCCAATTTTTTAAATTTACACCAATTATATGGACTCTATCTCTTACATCGCTATTAAACTGCTTTGCTATTTTTGAATAGTTTGGTTTTATACCATTCATTAAAAATTCCCTCAGTGTTTATGCTATGTCTTTTCTCATACAAAATTCCCTTATATGGTCTATAAAGAAAGTTTAGGTAAAAAAAACGACATTTTCACTTTGGCGAATTTCTACATTTTCAGTATGGCATTAACATAATTTTAATTGAGTTGTACTCAGTTTACAGTGATTCTTCCGAGTTTCTCCGTAAGCTTCTCACCACAAATCCAATTTGCCGATATCCATCTTTTTGCCCGAAAGATAAAGGTCGTAAGCCACTGAAGTTGGAATAAATCTCACCTGTATGTCCTGTAGGCCTAGTTCAGCTAGCATGTCTAGCCGCACTTCCCCCTTCTTGAGAATTTCTTTCTCTTCTGTAGGGAGCAGAAAGCAATTTCCGACTCTACTGATCCTACAATCTGTAATAAATTTATGAAATGCGAGCTGGTATAGGTACTGCTTGATGACTGACTCTATACCGGGCTGTCCTCTCGGCGGTCTGCCATCCTCAAGTACGACATTGTAGTACTTAGCATCAAATATGATGAAATAATCCCGCGTTACACTTATGAGATCGGGTATCAGAGTATCCTGTGCTGTATGCCCTGTCTCCGTCCACATAGGCTTTTCAATAAGGTCTATAAGTTTTCCATCGTATTTGTCATATTTATTAAGAGATAGACCGAGACTGCAGACAGGTTCTTTCAGTTTGTTGTTCAAAATCTCGGAACAGACTTTCTCCCACACGAGATTGAAACTGTTAGTGCCGAACAGTGAAAGGCAATCTGTATCGTAGAAACTCCCGTTGTGTGCAATGTAGGCATAAACAGTCTTAAGAACAGTCTGCTTGCGTGTGTTGAACTGTGTATTAAGTTCCTGCTCCAGACGATAGAGGATATAGTCCGTTTCCCCGAAATCACTTATATCACCATCAGAAAGAGCCGTCTCTTCAAGGTCGAAAAGGTCAAGCAGATCCGTATCCCTGAGTTCCTCCGATACTTTCGTCAGAATGCACTCATGCAACTGTCTTATCCAGTCAAACTCGTTATCCGTGCGTTTTCTGGTTATCAGGTCCGTATAATACGGTCTATTGTTCGAAATGAGAGTAAAGGTTTCGTTGATGGTTTTATCCCACAGGATCTCTCCTGTACCGTTGTGCACGATGATCTCTTCCGTGCTAGAGTATGCGCCATTCTCATAATAGTCGGTGAGTAGGAAGAGCATAACAGCTAGCAGATTGAAAGAACTACTCTCGCTTGATGTATTCACCATTCTGACAATCTGCTCTTCAGAGTTGTACTTCTCAAGAACTCTGATCACCTGTTGCAGTTCTTTTGCAGGGGCGTCATTGCTCAAGAGATATTTCGGGCAGATTTTGAGAACACATCCCGCAATCACTATCACACCGACAAAGGTGAAAACGTAGAAGTACTCGTTCTCTCCTGTCTCAACGTCAGACACCTCAACATCTGCTTCATTCAGTTCCGACAGATCACGCTGCTGAGCATTAGCGGATGCACTTACTGCTTTCAGAACACCGTACTCCTTGAGTTTCCTTATAATCTGTACGGCATGCGTCTCTGTGCAGTGTAGCTTTTCAGATAGCTCCTTCTGCGTGTATCTTTTCTGCTCTCTTAAGAATACTGAAACCAGCACTGAACTCATACGGTCTGTTCTTCCTCTTCGCTGCCGTCAGCGGTGTCAGCAAGATCAATTGGATCCTCTGAATAAGGGGCGATTTTAACTTTACCTGTAACAGAGTCATCAAATATATTCAGCCAATGCTCATCGAATTTCTCACAAATTTTCGAGTAACGATTTGCATCTTCCCCGCAACCCGAAAAGAGTTTTCTGCGCTTCTGTTTTGCAGCATCTTCAAACAGATACATGATAACCTTATGCTTGAATACCTCGCGGAACTTATCAGCATCAATGACATCCCCATTATCCGGAACAATTATGCGCCTCGATATGAAATAAGGTCCGAGTTGTTTATCCTCGTTGATCCCCTCGGCAGCAAGAAAATCGTTAATTGCCTTTCTGAGTTCGTTCCATTCAAACATCCACCTACTCTTGTCTTTCTTTTCAAAAACAACGTATTTTTCCTTTATTTCCTCATCGTTATCATCAATTCCGAGATAGGTAAAATCCCATCTGCGCTTGAAGGCGGTATCCATAGGAAACACACCCTGGTCGGCACTGTTCATGGTAGCCCAGATGAACATATTGTCAGGGATGCGGATGGAACTCCAATCGTCTGGGTTTCCGCCAAGTTCTTTGGCGAGATATTTTCTTATATCCTCGGATGCCTGGATCGGGTATTCACTGACATTGTCTACACGGTCGAGAAGCTGGAAGATATCGCCGAAAACAGCAGCCACATTGGCACGGTTGATTTCCTCAATGATCAGAAGATACGGCTGAGGATTATCAGACTGGGCACTCTTCATGGCTTTGACATATACACGCATAAAAGGCCCTGGAACGTACTCGTATGAAATGTCAGCCGACTGCTTTGCCTCATCATCTATAAGCCGCACGTATTTTCTGAGTGCAATGCCTGTTTCAGATTCGTATGTCACTGAATCCGGATACTTATTTACAACATCAATGTGCTTGCCTGTTGCTATCCCCATCAAGATAGGAAGTTCAGGAAACTGACCTTTGAATTTATCATAGAGAATGCTGTATTTCTGCTGGGGAGTGTTATCCTCATCTTTTAGTTCTTTCAGCACAACACGTGTTTCATCATCAGGCTGGTCATCTGAGTGAATCGTCACCATAACAGGCTTATATGTACCGACGAAATTGGCGTAAGAATAATCAGGATGGAAGGTTACACGCTCATAGTTACCTTCATTACCGATAAGCAGTTCGGCAGCTTCTCTGTTGAGCCTGAAACTTTTACCAGTTCCTGGTGCTCCGAAAATAATTCTGTTAAGCTGAAAATCAGACGATACTTTTGTTTTGAAATTTAATGGAGATAATTGCACAGTGGAACTTGTTTCGGTAGCACTATCAATATCCATATATGATTGATACTCTAGCTTGTTACTAGCTTCGTTTTTCGTGCTATCATAGTGCCAAAATTTATTATAGGTAATAATTTCAAAAAGATCTGCTTCGTTATCTCTAGATAAGTTATTGTACCGGATTCTAATTGCCCCATTCTTATCCTTTTCTATACAGCCAGACCAACAGAGTACGTTCACCATTTCGCGAATCTGACGCTTGCACTGGTTCCAGTATATGCCTTTTTGATTTAAAACAGCGTCATCTGGAATGCTTGTATCCGTTCTGTTATTGGAATTTATTATAATTTTGGCTAAATTTACAATATCTGGATTCTGGTTCTTAGCAATTGAATCGTTAAAGAAAATGTGTTCGGCAATCTCGCTATTAAATAAGAATGCCCTATTAGGATCTATAATCATCATGATATACAAAGCTGTAAGAATAAGGATAGCATAGCTATCAAACTTCTTTAAAATTACTCTAATGAGTAATTACGAAGCCCCCACCTCTATAGGTGGTGAGTAGTTCACGCAGTTTACTAGAAGAACGGCAGCACCTTATGCCTTATGGAAGTTTAGTAAGAACTTAGGCCAAGAGTCCTACAAGAAGTCCTACAAGAAGTGCTACAAGAACTCATGAAGGTAGTCTTAGTAGCAGTCACTAGTAAAATTTGTAGCTAGCTCAAGTTTTACTGGAGATATTTGTAAAATATTCGGTGTGGTACGCACAAAATTAACTTTAAAACCACAATAATATACCAAGGTAAGATTTAAAAAACTTAAACCATAAACCAAACACAAACCAAATACGGAGTTTTAAGCCTTTATAAATAAACCTTTAGGTGTTGGCGTCTACAAGGTAGGTTTAAGTCTCAACAAGACAGTTGTGAGCCTCTACTCTCGATTAAGCAAGCTTAGTCTAGATTAGGCCCCAAGGATTAGATTCCATTTATCCTATAGCCACCCCTAGAACTTAGCTTTAAAATTTCACGGCTTGCTGGCGGAAATTTTTTAAGTGTGTCCTAAGGGGACGGCAAAAATTTTTAAAGGTTGAACCCCAAAGTTTTTTAAAGTTGCGCGCACATTTTTCCGCTCGTATTTTTGCCCGCACGTAAAGGTGAAAAAAATTTTTTCTTCACCATTGTTTTTACAGTGTAAAGCTTTTGCCGTAAAAGCTTTTTAGGTAAAATTTAGGTAGTGCGCCTACCTTATAAAATTATAGTTACGCGTAGGTCGCTCGTTTTTACAGCCTGCTAGGACCCAAAAGTATCATACCAACATGCAGAGATTTTTAGTTATTACAGATAGCTTTAAGCTTCAGTACCTCATAAATAGTGGCGAACTCAGGGTGGCACCTTTTGAGTTTAAGCTAATTGAATCTCCGCTACCCACCACGCAGGTATATTTAGATCTCTTAACGACTAACCCAAATTTTGGGCCCCTACATGATAAAGTGTTTCTCATTATCGGCACTAACAGTAACGCTGAGCGAGATACTAGCCTTGGCTTAAACTTTGGGATTAGTGAAGTTGAATTTTTGGTGGCGCTTAATCGCACCGCCGCCGGCACCTTACGTAAAAAATACCCTGAGTTACATTTTGAGACCTTGCCTCAAGGCATCAGCCGTAGTTTTTTAGCCGCCCGCTTAAACCGCTGGGCGCGCGCCGGGGCCGGCGCCATTGCCGTTCTTTTAGGTTTAAAGGAGCCACCGCATATTTTATCCTCTAAAAGTCTAATCGAACTGACGCCAGTTATTCCGCACGATGTTATGCGTGGGCTTTTGATTGCCACTAGTCGTAAAGCCTCATGTCGTGAATGTCCCCTTAACGTGCGCACCTTCATGACTCTCTTAGTCGCATATAAAAGAACGTTACCTTACCCCGAAGGAAACGCCGGTTACGTTTTAGATATGCTTGAAATCTATCATTACGCCGTCAATCGTTATGATACGGAACCTTTTAATCCGGCTAAGATGGACCATATTAGAGAGATGTATGAATTTTTAATGCACCTCCCACTGGAACTTACGGAGATTTCGTTACTCGATTTAATTGAACAATTAAAAACTAACCCAGCTTTTGAACGCTTCTTTAAAGTTTTAAGTAACTTCTCAGGTGGGCAAGGTCCAGTTCCGTTTTGTTTACTTCGCGCTTTAGATGGCTTTGGCTTATTGCGCGCTAACACTTCAAGCGCCAACGTGCGCTTTTCGTATCAGCACTTAATCTCTGTGGCAAACGAAATTGAAAACTATGAGGACAAAGTACGCTTTGCTCTTATCTTAGGTTCTATCGTCGGCTACCAGCGAGTCGCCTATACCTTATATAGCCGTGAAACTTTGCATATCTTGCAGGATTTCCAAGATTCAAAGACCGATATTGAAACTGAAACTGACGACTTGAATTCGCCGCTTACGCAGGTAGCGTCCGCCCCTGAAAACCTCCCTCAAGGGTCAACCCCAGGCTTAAACTTAGATGTAAACGAAAATGCCATGTTAAATGACCACCTCGTAACTTCAGCTCCTGTTCGAGATGAAGAACGCCTTGTGGCGTTAGCTGGCGTTAGCCTAGATGATGAAGAGCGCTTTGCTGATCTTGTAGGCATCCCCAAAACTCAAGCTGCAAATGCTCAAGCTTCTAATGATAGTGGCGTCCTAAATGTCCTTAGCCAAAGCGCCAATGACAACACTAGCGACAACCGTAGCGACAATACTAGTGGTAATGCTAATGGCCATGACAGTGTGAACGGTAATGACAGTGGTAGCTCTTGTGATAACACCATTGATAGCGTTAGCCCTCGCACTAACCAAACCGATGCCGAGGCGGGCGTAGATGCAAGTGCCCATAGTAGCACTTGCACCAAGCTAGGTGACGTAAACACCGATCTCAACTCCAATCATGAAGCCACCAATACTAAAAACGAGCACTTAACTACGTCAAACGCCACCAGCTCACTAAGCGACAAAGCACTAAGCAGTAGTTCTAAGCAGCAGCAAGCCACCATGATTTTAAATCGCATCCAGACTACGGCGATTAACCCTAACCTTGCTCAAGATTTACATGCGGGACTTATAAGCGCCACTTCGTCAAATGACGAAACTTCAACTCCAGACAAATTAAGTTCCAAGCCAAACAGTAACGTACTTCCAGGTTATGAGACTATCGAAATGGCCCCTATAGCAGCTCTTACTAGCGCCGATAACAATCGTTTTGGGATTACTCCATTTTATACCGAAGGTTTAATTAGATTCTTAGACGAAGATGAAGAAGAAGATGACGACGACAGCTTCTCAGATGGCCCTACTCGCCAATTCAATAACCAAGGAAACAATCAGAAAAACTACCAAGGTTTTCAGGGGGATGTTAACAACGGCGAAAAGTTTAAAAGCGTAAGTAATAGTAGCTCCCTAAATAACAACGAAGCAAATAGTGCCAAAGTAGATAGCAATAGCTTATTTGCCGCTACGCAAACTAATGCCCATGCAGCTTTAGGCTCAAGTCAAAGCTCAGCAAGCTCCGCGCAAGCAAACTTGGATAATAGTCTAGACCAAAGCTTAACAAATGGTAGTCTAGAGAAGGCTCCCGAGGACCTTAACCCCAAAATTGTATCCTTGTTTGATCATCTAACCAAGCAGTCCCCAAAACCAAGTGCCACTACTTGCCAAACCTCGAGTGACTTTTCTCCGGTTCAAGTCGGCACTCCACCGATTACTCCTTACGTGTTTGCTTGTACCGATGGCTTTAGTGAAGCTTTATCCATGCTGACTGATTTAAGTGCAATGCCTGACGCTGAAATTCGGTCTGCGTTAGAAGCTGTGGTGTTAACTGAAAGCCCTATTGCTGAAGAATTTGTCATCGACAGATTTAGACTCCTATGTCGCCGCGCTAATTTACCGTTTAAGAAAAACGTTGAAGAACGACGTTTTAGAATTGAACTTTTAAATGTGTGCGAAGCTTTAAAATGCACGCAAGATGAAGAAGGTTTTATCTACCTGCCTAATAGCACTACCGTCGTCAGAAAACGCTCGCCTGATGGTTTAAGTCGCACTATGCGACGCGCGATGAATCGTGCTGATACCGTAAGCTCCCGTGAAATCATGGCCGCCTATCAACATCTTTTTAAAAGTGGCCTCGGCATCAGTCGGCCGGAACCTATCGATATCATCGAACTTTTAGGGTTATGCCAACGGCGTTACGCACATAAGGAAGATATTGAACGTATTGCGCAAATCTTAAAGCGCCATTTAGGAAATTAATGGCCACCATTGGGCTCTGAAATGGAGAGTAAAGAAAAATTTGTGGTCCCTCGGGCCAAATTTCTTCCTTGCAAGCTAAAAAAATCTATGAAATTTAAAATAGAAATCTAAGCTTAACATTTAGGTCAAAGCGAATACTAGTATCTTAAAAATTCCCCCAAATTTTAAGTTTTTGATGCTAATATTAAAATATGTGAAGGGGTAATTTTTTAGGGACTTTTTACCAGCATGCTACACTTCACCTTTGCACCTTAAAAGACAATATGAAACGACCTCCACGAATGAATGCAAATCGTGGATTTACCGTG
>ERZ1034873.742-NODE-742-length-15482-cov-5.407727_pt1 | contig 15482 bp, 17 predicted proteins | sample MGYA00520689_ERZ1034873 | MGnify/ENA primary metagenome ERZ1034873 (study PRJEB33766, sample SAMN09781722) | gut metagenome | biome: gut microbiome | host: Homo sapiens | place: Madagascar | study: EMG produced TPA metagenomics assembly of the PRJNA485056 data set...
AATACAACAAGCTGGCGAAGGAATACGCCGACCAGGGCCCGCTCGTGGAGAAGGCGCGCGAGTACCTGCAGGCCTGCGCCGACATCGACGAGGCCAAAGAAATGCTCGGCGATGCCGACATGAAGGAGTTCGCCCAGGCAACCGGAGACGTGAATCTCGAAGGCATCGCAGATGCGCTGTCTGCGGTTTCGCAAAATCTTTCCGCGGCAGCGCAGGGCGGCGCAACTGGCGGCTGGATTGGCGCCGTCGTCGCCGGAGTGACAGATGCCTTAGGGCAGATTACTTCTGCAGTCATAGAGGAGAAGGCGGCTGTCGTGAAAACCGCAGAGGCCATGAAAGAACTCCGCGATCAACTCTATCTGACAAGGTTTCAAGTTGATGAAGATGCTTACGAAACCATCTTTGGAACAAGAGTGATAGCGAAGGCCTCCGAAGCTTATAGGAAAGCTGGTGCCGCCATATCTGAATATAAGAAAGCCGTGACAGCCACTATGCAGCGCCCTTCAGAAGAGGCAGCCTATGACACTCCGTCAACGGCGCTCAGCAAAAAATATCTTGCGCAGTTGGAGGCCTACAAAAAAGGCTATACGGCATTGGAGGGAATGATAGTGATGACAAAGCATAGAAGCGCCTTTGGTAAATCTTTCGGCAAGAACAGAGACAATGACTATGCGGCGCTTAAGGACCTCGTTCCTGAACTCTTCGAGGGCGGCGAGTTTAACCTTGAAAATGCGAGGGCATTTCTTGAAAACAAGAACGCAATAAGATATTGGGATAAATACAATAAGGGCGTAGTCGAAGCGATAGAACATATTGTCGAATTGGGCGATGCTTACGATAAGGCGATGAGTATTCTGGATGACCAAATCAGCAATAATTTCAGCAATATGGCCACGGAACTCACTGACATCATTTTCGATTCGGTCATTAACGGCAGTGACGCTTGGGACCAGTTTAGAGAAAAAGGCTCTGAGACCATTCTTGAACTCGGAAAACAACTAATGCAGGAAATGATGATTACCGAGTATCTGGAGCCATACAAGGAGCAGCTCCGCGACGCTTATAAGGCGACCTCAATCAAGGACACGCAAGAGCAACTGCGTGAGATTACTAAGAATATGTACGGCGGTCTAATGGAATTAATCCCTATGCTTCAGGAAAGTGCCGGGGAATGGATTAATTGGATGAAGAACGAGGGATTCGATCCTACGGCCTCCGGAAATTCCCTGTCCGACGGAATCAAGTCCATAACGGAGAACACGGCAAACCTTCTCGCGTCGTATGTCAATGCAATCAGGTCGGATGTCGCTCAGATTCGGGCATTGCAGACGGGAATGACTACCACCATGGCCTCTCTTCTGGAAGTTCTGCCTAAAGCCCCGACGCTTGCCGACTACCTCACAAAGATAGAGGCCCATACTGCAAATATCGCATCTGACACCAGCGCAATACTCAAGCAAATCAGGAGCGTCATAACAACCCAAGGAGGCAATACGGCCCTTGCGGTCTATATGTAGCGCAATCACATGCAATCGTAAAAGGCTTGCAGTTGGCTGTAAGAGGTATATTTGGATATATGAAACCTTATGTGCCGGACATAGTTGGCTACAAGCCTTTTTATATTCAGACCAGCGAAGACTCTTCCGCCATTGATACGGCGGCGGCATGGGGGCTAATCGCCAAAAGCAATCCCGTTCCTATGCTTCCGTCTCCTAAGGAGCCGTATAAGAACGACTTCAAGGATGAAAACGGAGACGACGAGTATAATGACAACATGTTCTATGAAGCGTTTTCGTTTACTGTCCAGTTTTACGTCAAGGCTTTTGCCGACAGCGTGACTGGGGAAACCGCCGAGGCGGTCCTGAACAATCAGGTGCGTTCATTCTTCGAGAAGATTGCCTCTAAGGAGTTTGCAGTCTATGATTCATATACAGGCATAGGCTACAAGTCTGTAAGGTATGCTGGGTGCAACAGGGATTCCATCGAATACAAGGCCCGCGGAGACTGGGCGCAGATGTTCCTTGAGATTGAGTTTAAGGTCAATGACCCCGTAACAAGGATGCGTCTGACATCCGGAAGTCTTACGGTCAATCCGCTGATTACTCTCGACACGGATGATGCGGGTAAGGTTTCAATTTCATTTGATTCTGACAAGGTAAACATTGTCGGAGGTTCTATTGACGAAATCACGGGAGTCGTAACATTGGAAATGGAGGTTTAGAATGGCAAGGTTTACGATATATTCCAAGAACGGAGAGATAGAGAGATATTCAGGCAAGCCTACGTATAACGGGACTTACCTGAAGCCTTCATACGTTGAGTTTCGGGAGATAGTCTCGCCTGAGCCGATTCCGTGGCAGGTCGGGGACTATGTGGATTACGGCAGGACAGGCCTCAGATACAAGCTGTATTCTATTCCGCAACCGAAGAAGCAAGCAAGACGAGGTTCTGTTGAAGATGCATTCGTCTATGAGAACGTGCAGTTCTATGCCGCGACCAAGATGCTTGAGCGTGCCATCTTCCATGATGTCGTGAAGACCGACAACAATATCCATTTTTCGACCAGGGACAACCTGACTACCTATGAAGACGTGTATGGCATAGCGACGAGGATTCAGGAGTGCATGGACGAGATTTACCCCGGCATGTGGACCATTAAGGTCATGGACGGGATTACGGAAGCATCCGCGCCTGAACTGTATGCGCAGCTCCACGAGGCAAAGGAGTTCAGCATTTCCGGCTCATGTCTGGACGCTCTCACCAATATTTACAACACATGGGCTACGATAGGTTGGGTGCATTCATACGATTCCGCATCCGGCAAGGATGTCATAACCATAGGCAGACCGAATGTCCGCGCCGACGTGAACTCCACATCTCAGTTTCTGTACGGCAAGGGAAACGGATTGACGGCCATAAAGAAGTCTTATACAAATGGGGAGGACCTTGCCACAAGGCTTTATGTGTACGGCTCTGAAAGGAACCTGACTCACCGTTATTACAATAGTCTCGACATCTGCAATGCTGACAGCGTTGACATCGCCAACCTCATGCTACCTGTCAGGACATGGGGGCTTAGCGATGATGGGAAAGGCTCACAGAAACCGGACGCAAGAAAAGCCTACATAGAAAAGGACGGACCTGTGTCTGAATATGGGATAATCCCAAAGCGCGTCTATTTCGACGGCACTGACAATGACGAGATATATCCGTCCATAGAGAATTTTACTGTCGGCGGATTGAGAGCCGCAAAAGAAGCGCTGGGCGAAACTGAAAACGTACCTAGCAGCCTGATATACGACAATCCGAAGGAGCGCCTGGACGAAATCATGTATGCTGACAGAATCAGTGATTCCGGCTTGGTCTCTGGTGATTCCGGCGAGAACTTTGACACCGTTCTTGAGCAGGAAATGCCGGAGGTCGCAACCGTCATTACAGGCAAAAACCCGTATGTGCTCCAAATTGCAGATGTGAAACTGAAGGATGCCTCATACAAGGGCAGGGTGTCAGTGAAGACGAATGCGACGATCGCGCTCTTGACTACATATAGGCCAAACAAGGTCAGCCTGAGGCTTACGCTGTCCGCATATAAGGATTCGGCACGTGACGCGAGCGAACTTCAGGTAGTGGATTTGAGGGATGAGGACTACCAGATAATAGAGACGGGTGAAGGCGACTTGCCTTACAGGACAGAAATCACTGTTCCGGCAATCATTGGCGATTCAGGCCAGGAGACATTCAATGGTCTAACACTGTCCTTATATATCAGATACGAATACACTTCCGGGCACTCATACTCGAAAGATGGCTATTGCATATCCGAAGGAACCTTATCCGTCGGATACAAGGAATACATGGTGTCCACCTTCAAGCTGAGAATCAAGCAGATTGGATTCGACATAAGCAAGCGGCAGTCCACCGGCAACGGCATTGCGACAATCTCGATGAAGACCGGAATGTGCGGGGGCCGCGACTTTACCGTCACCGGATGCAGATACGTGAAGGATGTTGACGGGTGGGAACTGACGTTAAAGCGTACCCTCGACGAAAGCCTCAATACTTATTTCCCGAATAGGGCTTATCCGATTACGCCTGACGACAGGTTTGTCATCCTTGATATAATGATGCCTGGCCTGTATATAAACGTAGCCTCAGAGAGGCTCCTGGCACTTGCCGAGGAAATGTATTCCGAGGTTAGCAAAGGACAGTCATATTACGAGCCGGAAGTCGATGCAAAGGTCATGGCGAAGTCCGGCCGCATCCTTAGGGAAGGAATGTATATGTGCATTTCCGACGAGGATATTATCGGTATCGGCAACGAATACGTCCTAATAGACACGCTCACGATAGACGAATCTGACGAAGCGATACCGACATACAAGGTTACGCTCAGGGAAAAGAAAGGAGTATCCTACAAGGAATCCGTCACCAATGCCATAGACAATATTTCGTCAAAGATTGTCCTTATCGGAGGCCTTGCGAGACAGGCACAGAACGGAGCATATAGTGCGGGTGAATCCGTGCAGGATGTGGACATATACTCAAAGCGGTCTTTCGCTCAGGCGGTGGAGATGATTAACAAACTCAATGGGGCTGTCGAGGGCTTTACTGACGGCATTACCCCGGTGAGCGTGCAGGCGATGTCACTTCTTGTGGGCAGCGAGAATCTTCAGTTCACTTTCGTCAGCGGATTTGACGACATTACTCCGGCAAGGCCATATCCTATTTCTTTCAACTCCGATACCAAGGTACTGACTTGCAAGGAAACTTTCATCCAGCATACCACAATGGACATAGACGACATTACTCCGGTATCCGCAAGAACGGCTTCGGACTACTATATCTGGAAGATGAAAGAATACACCAGCCTTGCGCTTGATTCCAGTTATGCGTCGAAGTCTTACTATCTGTACGCCAAAGTGAATGCTTACAACAAGGAAACTGCGGACGAGACAAAAAAGATTGGGGAATTTGTCCTCACTGAAAAGGTCCATAAGATGATGGAGAGCGAGAGGGAGTATTATCTTCTTGTCGGCATACTCAGTTCCGAAAGCAACGGCGACAGGTCTTTTGCCAGACTTCACGGATACAGCGAAATCCTCCCGGGCCAGATTACGACCGACAGGATACGCAGTGCATCCGGCGGAAGTTACATAGACCTTCAGACGGGCAACATGCAGTTGGGCGAGAAACTCAAATATATAGGCGGAGTTCTGACGCTTGATTTCCTGTTTTCCGAAGGCGCGAACATAGGAGGGTTTATCTTCCGGAACGGCCGCCTCGAATCCGCCAACGGCGCAACGTGGCTTGACGGCGTGAACGGAAAGATGCTGCTTACCGGCGGCTTCACCGGAAAGATAACGGCCGAAAGTCTGGTATTGCCGTTCACGGTCGTTTCTGTTCCCGAATATACGCTCAAACCGACAGACCCGACAAATGTATGGATTAGTCCTATTCAGCTTGACTGTAATTTCACTTTACCGGACGGAGACAAGAAATTCGATGGAATGTTCCTTAATCTGTATTGGGAACCCATACTAACCAAGAGTGACGCTCAGGCGTTTATCAAGGGTAAAATATGTTGCCCGAATAAAACGACATTGAATAGCAGAGGCTCTTTGAGGCCTTACTATGCGTCGTCAATCACATCACGTTTCGGGGGAATCACTCAGCTCGTGAATGTTGACGGTCAGTGGACGCTACTCAATGGCAGTTCGCTGTTGGAATACACCAAATACTAGAAGCATATAACAAACTGCGCTATGCAAAAGATACGAATACATAAGGACATCAAGATTATCTGGAGCGTGCTTACCAACAAGGAGGCTAAGCCGCTTGAGGGCAGAGACCTCACGTTCGAAATCGTCAACAGGTTCGAGCGCGTCTCTTTCCCCTTCAGCGTAGAAGGTAATCGTCTGACCGCAAGTTTTCCAGGAACCGAGCAGAAGGCTCTGGGAGACTATTGGGTCACATTATGGGAGAACAAGGGCAAGACGGGACAGACGCTGGTCGATTCCTGTTCCGGATTCACATTGGTAGCCATCACCTGTCAGGAGGATGACGGCGACAACACACTGAATCCGGAGGCAGTTGTCACTATGGATTCCAACATACAGTTTGGAATCAGGGGTGATTCCGCTTACGAGACGTGGCTGAAGAACGGATATACCGGGACAACTGAGGATTTTATCAACTGGCTGAGAGAGCCTGCGGAATCAGCGGCAACCGATGCTGTTGCAAAGATAGATGAGGCAATCAAAAACGCCAATCAAGCCGCCTCAAACGCTAACGAGAAGGCGGGACTCGCTCAGCAGGCCGCGGATAATGCGAACAAGGCAAAGGAGGACACCGACAAGACAAACGAAAATGCGCAGAAGGCAGAACTTGAAAGAAGCAAAGCAGAGGCTGAAAGGCTTTCGGCGGAGACAGCACGCAAGAATGCGGAGAATGAGAGGCAGACTAGCGAGAAAACGCGAAAGCAGAACGAGGAAGCAAGAGCCTCAGCAGAGAATGAAAGACTGACGGCTGAAAGGGCGAGAGCGCAGAAGGAGCTTGAGAGACAAGGTAACGAGACAAGGCGTCAAGAGGTCGAGGTTTCAAGGGTTAAGGCGGAGACCTTACGCGAAGCGGCGGAATCAAAGAGGGTTTCTGCAGAGACTGTCAGGGCGGCGGCTGAATCTAAGAGGGTAATATCTGAGAATTCACGGGTTTCCGCTGAAAATACGCGTGCATCTGAATTCGCACGTCTCAAATCCGAATCTGAGACGGCTACGAATAATGCGACAGCGGCCGCTGATAAGGCCGTCAAGGCCGCTGCCGCTGCGGAGAAGAAGGCTACACTCGAAATTGAGGTTGACGCGAAGAGCGGCATCATAAGCGTAACGTATGACGAATAAAAAACAACGATATGGCAAAAGTCAAGAAAACCATCGGGCGCGTGCCGGTCGCCCGCTTCGAATACACTGACGGCGAGACATACTATTCAGGCAACATTGTGACGCGATACGGCTCCTCATTCCAATGCGTTGTGGAATCTACGACCACGCCTCCGGCGACACTAGACGCTTCAGGCAGGGTGGTCATCGGAGAAGGCTGGATTTTCTTCGCGGACGCTTCCGGCGTAGCAGAGGTGAAGAATGCAGTCGAGGCCCTCAAGTCCGGCAAGGTGACAGACAACAGGGTGCTGGCTGAGGCTCTCGTAAGTCTTGAAGCCCGCATCTCAGCGCTTGAGGGCGGCAAGCCGTATCTCGGCAACGTAACTGCAGGCGTCATTGACGTTAATGAAATCACGCGGGTACGCTATCCGCTCGTAATGGTCGCACACGGCGTTCCAGCAGAGGCAAACGTGCCGGAGAACCTCCCTGCGGGGCTTCCTTGGGATGGTATCCCCGCCTTCGTGGGGCAGCAGTACATCAACCTTGACGCGCCTTCCGGCGGTCTCTATTATGCGACGGGCAACGAGAATGTGAGTGATTGGAAACAGGCTTAAAAAATGATTGAATTATGATAAGATATTTTGATACGGAGGCGGCCTACCTTGCGGCCGTGCAGGACGCTGAGAGTCAGGTCTCCCTCGTAGGAGAGAGCAACGCGTGTAAGTTCGACGGGCGCAACGTTGTCGTCGGCATAGATTCCGCCACGACGGGCTGCATAGCATACCTCGACGACAAGAATGCAATTCACTTTGTTGCCACGAGCACGTTCAACAAGACGACCTTTCCGGCGTCTTACGAAATCTTCGGAATCGTAGCCATCGGTGTGGATCATCCGGACTTCAGAGGCGAAGTGGCCGTAATGAGCCACCAGTTCGCTGGTGCCGCATTGTCCACCAGATACAACTTCAAGCTGTCAGGTTATACGCTTGACGGAGCAGAGCACACGGGAGTTCTGAGCATCAGAAGCGCTTCTGACAATTGGGCGGCCAATCAGGACTACACGATTACGTACAAGGCGGACAATATCGTCGCCCTTGTATCGCAGCTCAATGCCTATTTCAAGTCAAACGAGCCGTTCATCGCACAAGACTGGGTAGCGATAGCAGACACCAATGGCGACGTCCTTCTGCATTTCAGGTACACGACCTGGCAGCAGGCTGCGTATAACACGACCAAGTCCGGTTTCTCTGTTGTCTCAGTGACTGCTCCGCAGTGGAAGTCCACGTCAAGAATGTTCAGAATGAATGGCCAAAGAAATGACGAGGGAACCATCACGAATATGCCGCGAGCATTGGCATACTTTAGAGAGGACAATTCTACTACGGCTTATAACCCGGCCACAGACGTTACTACGGCCAAGTTGTCATATCCGATATGCCTGCCTGGTTATCTCGGCAAGTCAAAATACCAAAGCGACCACTGCGCATACTTGAGAGGAATCTACGGAGAGGGCGAGGAAGGCTGGCTCAAGTTTATGCGGAGCTTTCTTCCTGTGCTTCCGTCGGAGTATAGGATATTTGACGACAGCACATACGGCACAGATAAGCAGAACACCTACTATCTGGCCAGCCTCAAGTATGTCGGACAAGACGGCGTAGAAAAGTATGTCAGCCCGGCTGCGAGATTGGCGGCTGAGCGTGGTTTCGGCCACGAGCTGCTCAAGCGCGGCGAATGGGTAATCGGCAAGATGTCACGCATATTCAGCATCGTAGGCCAGTTGCGCTATCCGACTACACCGGACAAATTCGCGGACAAGGTCAATGCGGCTCTCGCGGCAATAGGCGCTCCAGCTCTCGGTAATAACAGCTACGTTTGGTCTTGTTCCCGGTACAGCGTGTACAGCGGTTGGGTTGCGAATGGCGGCTACGGTTTTGCCGGCAACTACGGCTTGTTCGGCTCGGGCCTGGCTGTTCCGCTCGTGCTTTTGAAAGTTACCGCTTAAAGCGTGGCTTAGTCTTAATCTTTCGGGCGAGGAGCGTCCCTGCTCCCGCCCTGCAAAAACAAGTGAGTAAAAATGACAAGACAAGAAATCGAGGACAGAAAGAACGTCCTGTTCTCCCTCGTCAGAGACAGGGAGGCGAAGCTTCGTGAAACCGACTATGTGGCGGCAAAAATCGCGGAGGGCGCTGCTACTCCGGAGGAGTATGCGGAAGTGCTTGCGGAGCGGAGGAAGGCCCGCAAGGAAATCAATGAGGCTCAGACGGAAATCGCCGGGCTTGAGAACGTGGCAATAGAAGAGGAGGTGCGTCATGAGGAAGACTTTAGCTAAAATTTCAGGCGCTTTGGGAAGCATTCCGCAGGACAAGCTCCTGCACTTCATCTCAGGTGCGCTCATCGTCGCATTGTGCGCATTTATCAAGGGATTTGCGCCGTATGCGTGGGTGGCCGGAGTGGTCGCCGGAATGCTCAAGGAGTTCTTCGACAGCAGGGGCAACGGCAGCGTCGAGGTCCTTGACTTCGCGGCGACAACGGCCGGAGCGCTCACAATGCAGATGGCAGTTTGGTTTTACCTGATAATTTGGTGATGTGATGGGCAATATAATTACAACATTCAATCTCCCTGACGGACTGAACCGAGGGATAATGATAGCCTTCCTGCTCTGCGTGCTCGTCTGCGCAGCGGCGCTTATAGATATGTGGACGGGCATTGACGCGGCACGCGCTAACAAGGAGAAGATTATGAGCCACGGCTTGCGCAAGACTATCCGCAAGATTATAGACTACCTGCGCATAGTGTTTTTCTTTCTGCTAATAGACATCTTGGGCGCAGTATTCGTCTGGTATAATTTGCCTTATTGCGCCATTTTAGCGACTTTAGGCGTACTGCTTATTGAGGGACGTTCTGTTGTCGAGAACTCGAAGAAAAAACAGAGTGCGGCAGGTAAAGTGGTAGATGCTGTCGAGGAAATTATATCTTGTGTTGATAGTGACACCGCGCAGAAGATTATAGCAATGATTAAAGAACAGCCGAAGCACGGCATTGGGAAAAGTGAGTAAAAAAAATGGGAACAATAACAAAAGATTTCAGTTACCGCGAATTTGAAAAAAGCGACATCGCAGACAGGAAGGGCATCTGTAATGTCATCACGTCAATCGACGTGCGCGATAGCATCCTTGCCTTAACAGAGAATGTCCTGCAGCCGCTACGCGATGCGTGGGGCAAGCCCCTTGCGATTAACAGCGGCTACAGGTGTCCGGCGGTCAATGCCGCAGCAGGCGGAGTGAAGACAAGCCAGCACCTCAAGGGAGAGGCTGCTGACATCTGTCCTTTCGGTCGCAACGGCACTGGAGATATCAAGGTCGTCACGGAACTCGCAAGGCTAGCAAAGAGCCTCAATCTTCCTTACGATCAGATGATTCTCTACCCTACATTTGTGCATTTCTCGCACAGGCTTGAGGGCGCTCAGAGAGGACAGATACTCTACAATTACAGGTATCTCGACGCAAAAGGAAAGAAGCTATGAGACACGTGCTATCAATGATATGCGCGGTGCTAATGCTCGCGTCGTGCGGGGCTGTCAGGACACAAATCCAGACGGTCTATCAGCGCGACACGACATACATCACGAATACGCGCGTCGATTCGACATTCAAGCGCGATTCGGTCTTTGTCAAAGAGAAAGGCGACACTATCTATATCTACAAAGAAAAAATCCGCGAAAGATACAGAATCGTCAGAGACACCCTCTACAGGAGCAAGATTGATTCTATATATGTAGATAGGGAGAAAGAAGTCAAGGTGGAGAAGGAGCTAACGGCCTGGCAACGCTTCAGGCTCAACGGATTCTGGATTCTCGCGGCAATCGTGGCCGCTATCGGATTCTGGAAATTCCGGAGACCGATTCTCGGTTTATTCGCAAAATTGATTTCGTGAGAAAAAGAGGGGTAAAAAAAGCCCCCGACTTGCAGAGCAAGATTTATATTTAGCGCCAGCTAAAAAGAAAAAACCCACAACAGCAAACGGGGGCTAACTGCCTCAGTTAATTGTTGTGGGTTGTGGTTTTTCTTTCGTTGTTGGCTGAGGCGAAGATAACTAATAAAAACTGAAAAAGAAATGAAAAAGTCAGAAATTTTTGCCTCAGTGCTCGCTGACGTCTCTGCGGAGACTGAAATAGACAGCGGCCGCATATTGTCCGAAAGCAAACTGGAGGAGGTCGTGGACGCGCGTTATCTTGTCATCTACCTGCTCATGAGGAACGGCTTCTACCCGCGCATGATAGCGGAGAGGATGCGGATGTCTCAGCGTGCTGTGAGGAAGGCGCAAGCGGGCTTCGAGGCGCGTCTAGAAGGCTCCACTGGGCTGCGGCTCTCGTTCCTGAGGCTGTCCGCGACGTGGCTGAAGAAAATGGGAACGGAAAGGGAACCAGGCGGGAACTAACCATCTGACAATCAGCGCTCGGAGTGATAAGTTTGTAGTGCGATGCGCAACGTGCCAAGACCGCCGAAGGCGCAAGAGGCGGATAACACTAACAACAAATTTCTATCATGAGCGAAATGGTTGACAAAATCTATTGTTGCGACAGGGGCAACAATGACATCCTCGCGGCAGCGATGCTCGGAAAGCGCGACACTGACCCGATGGCGATGATGGCCGCAATGAACGGAGGCGCAAACAACTGGATGAACAATCCTTGGATGTACCTTATCTTTCTCGCCCTGTTCGGCGGAAACAGATTCGGACTCGGAAACGGAAACCTTCAGGGCACTGAAATCCAGAGTCAGATTGACTCACTCAGAACCCAAATGGCAGACAACCACAACAGCGACCTTCTGATGTCAGCAATCAAGGGAAACAACGACGCCATCACGACGCTCGCGGCGAACCTTAACTGCGACTTCAACCAGCTGCAGGGCGGAATCTGCGCCGTGCGCTCGGCTATCGAGCAGGTGGGCGGACAGGTCGGCTTCTCCGCTGAGCGCGTAATCAACGCGGTCAACATGGGCGACTGCAACGTCATACAGGCTATCAAGGACTGCTGCTGCAACACCCAGCAGAACATCATCCGGATGGGCTACGAGAACCAGCTCGGCCAGAAGGACATCGAGTACAAGATCCAGACAGGGCTTGACTTCGTGAACAGGAGCGTGGAGCGCGGCTTCTCCGGCATCGGCTTCCAGATGCAGCAGGACAAGTGCGACATCGTGAGGGCTGGTCAGGACAACACTCAGCGCATCATCGACACGCTCAACAGTCACTGGCAGGCAGACCTCCAGCAGAGGTACAATGACGCACGTCTTGAGCTCTCACAGCAGAAACAGAATGCGGAACTCATTGCAGCTCTCAAGCCTGCGGCAACAACGGCCTAAGCGCCTAAAGTTTCACAGAGTGGAGGACGGCAAAGTCCTCCGCTCATAATTTAATCGCGTATGTACTTCAAGGACTTGAAACAAAACTATCCAGTGTTCATCCTCGACAAGCAGGATTTGACACTTATACAAGGCAAGGTCGTATCCGCTGGATTCCCGCGCATGGAGATGAACCCGGCCGCAGGGAAGTCGGGAATGGTCGTGGATGTCTCCATCGAGGCAGACGGCAAGACGGCAAATTATGTCATACCTGAAACCCTATCAGTTACGTATGCCGGCAATCTCGTTCTATCGGTTGACAGGCAAGGACTCGCCGGAGAAGTTGAGTCAATGAAAGCGGCGGCAGAACAGGCGATAGCCTCGGTCGAGCAGCAGAAGCGGATTCTGGAAAAATCCACATCGCTGCTCGCGGAACTGAATCCGGCCTTCCGGGAAAAGCAGGAGACGGAGCAACGCTTCAGCAAAATTGAATCGTCTATGAACGAAGTCAAGCAGATGCTGTCGCGGCTTATTTCTTCAGGCGATAAATTGACGTAAAAAATCAATTTCTTCGCGTATAAAGGCAATTAATTGTCAAAATATGACAATTCTAAAAACGGAAATCATGGAAAGGAATATGACTGCGGAAAGGTTCATCGGACTTCTCCGCGATAGGATAGAGAGTGAAAGCGGACGGGCTATTGTCCTCAAGATGGTCGCGTCGATGAGCGAGGACAACGCGAAGGCCCTTGCTGATGAATGCGAGGACCTCGTAAGGTTCAGGGAGTACCTGTCGGAAGATGAGGCACTGGAAATCGTCAGGAACTTCGTCAACTTCGACGGGTCCAGAGGCGGACACTGGGAAGAGCCGGACGAGACGTTCAGGGTCCTGGAATCCCTCGGAATCAGATACGAGGAGGACGGGGAATATAACAGGTGGGCATTCTATGCCGTGATGAACATGGTCTGGTCAGACGAATGGGGTGTCCTGCACAACTACATCGCACAGGACCAGGAGCCGCGTGTCTGCGCCGAACTCGCACAGGCGAGACTGGAAGACCGCGACAAGGTATTCTCAGTGAGAAAGTATTTCGGTTTGTAGCCGACGCACATAAACGAAAAAAGGCGAGGTTTTCACCCCGCCTTGAGAATCGTATATTATACGACGATGATAAGTTCTGAAGCAAATCACCGGGACTGTTAAGCGTAGCCCTGACGCTTCTGCAAATATAATATTTATTTATCCACTTGCAAATATTTTTTGGATTTTATTTCATCCAGAGTTAAATCAATCTCGATTTGGCCGAGCTTGATTTTTATATCCGTCATCTTTCTCCCCATGCGGAATACAAGGTATTTTATCCCCGCCTGCTTTATCGCATACAGCATCGGCTCATAGTAGTTGGCTTGTGCGTTCCTTATTGGGGATATGAGGCCTGTCCTCCTATCGTAGAGCGAATAAAAATATGGGAATCCGCAAATGTTCATGATTGTCCCATAGATGTAACTCTGTTGGTCCACCTTAAGCTCATCAAACTTCCTGAGTATTGCAGACAGTTTCATTGTATATTGCTAACATTGAAGGAAAAGGGGCAGACTGCTTTGAATCTCCAAATTTCAGCCTGCCCCGTATAAATCTCATTTCGGTGCACTTGTGATAGATATATTCGTGGAAGTATCTGGTGTCCGTCCTTGCAGGAATCAGCAGGACCACGACAGCGCCGTTCTTACTCTCGTCGTAGCATTTCTTCACCCACTTGCCAATGTCCTTGCCATAGGGAGGGTTGCAGAAAACCACATGCCCCCCCCAAGACTGTTTCAGTCCGTCATCTTCAGGAGTGAAGAATACCTTGCACTTTGCCGTTTCAGGCAAGGCGCAAGGGTCTAGCGTAAAGTGGAACTCCTTGTCCAGCTCGTCGAAGAAGTCCTGCGGCGTTGTCCAGTCCATCCTGTTGCTTGAAAATAGAGCCTTGCTTAACATACTATTCGGTATAATTCAACACACAAGGCACACAATAGCTCATACTGTTGGCGTAATGAAGATAAATATAACCATACGGATTGACGATGTAGTAGCATCTGTCATTCGCACGAGAGCATGACCATATACTGCCACAACCATACCCGAGAAACTTTTCCAATAAATCAGCGCCTTCAATCTTTTTCGCCTGCGCGTCAATGGCTGTCATCTGGTTGACGATTGCTTTCGCTACCGCCAATGTGGGGATGCCCCTCATTCCGAAGCGGAAAGTCGAGAATTGGCTGACGTATTTTGCCGCCGGGCTGTCGATGCGATACAATTCGTCATTTTCTTTGTCTCCAGAACTTGAAAGAGCCTCCTCCTCAGTCACTTTAATCGCATCCAAATCCTCGAAATCAAAATTGTCGCATATCATCTGACAGTTCGCATATTTCGGATAAACCAATGCTTTATGTCCGTCATTAAGACTTATCTCAATTCCCTCGATTGCGTCAAGCGTATTCTTTCCTTCAAACCCTTTCCTATAGATGATTTTCGCGTCATATACCTTTATGTTATATGCAGAAGGACAACCGTCCGTCAGCCTTAATAGATGCTGTAAAGTATGGACATCGTGCAGTTTGCAGACCGGGACCTTTCCTACGTCCTCCTTTGTGTTATACACAATATAGTCGGGGTAACCTTCAGACGTGATGACGAAGCGGAATATGGGATGTGTCCATATAGCTCCCCATTTCGTAGGAGCACATACAAAACCGTTCATTTCAAGGATTTTGTCTGACAGAGGAATAGGGAGCAAATCATCATATCGCATTACACCAGAAAGTTCGCCCCACGATTCCCACTCCCCATTGATTCCCTCTTCCAACTGTTCCTCTACTCGTATCATGTCTCCTTTATGCTTGACCCAATCCCCAATCGTCAGTTCTTCATAATCAATCATAGTCTATTCTATATTTTTAATCTGTTAGCATAGCCCGGCAAATTCACCAAGCGCAAGTAACGCTGAAATTCATGGACGTAATTAATAACTATTTTGTCAGTACCGCATCTAAAACAATTATCTGGCGGATAAAAAATAACTATCAACCCTTTATCACGCTTGTATAATCTTGCAATGTGGTTGTCAGCATAAAGTTCAGCGAACCCATTTTTCAAGAAAAACTCTTTCGATAAAATTATCGGGGAAATATCTTCATCAGCGCAAACGTCAAAAACCTTGTCATCGTTTATACTTACAGTTAATTGTTCACCCTCGTCACATATTCCCTTGACAACAC
>ERZ1034873.743-NODE-743-length-15471-cov-5.001232_pt1 | contig 15471 bp, 9 predicted proteins | sample MGYA00520689_ERZ1034873 | MGnify/ENA primary metagenome ERZ1034873 (study PRJEB33766, sample SAMN09781722) | gut metagenome | biome: gut microbiome | host: Homo sapiens | place: Madagascar | study: EMG produced TPA metagenomics assembly of the PRJNA485056 data set...
TCCCTCTTCCCTACGAGGACAGCGATATATTCACATACAAGGACGCGCGGCGTCCGCCGCGCCTAACGGAAGCCCACTGCAAAGTGGCCACGCACTGCTTTCTCCTCCCTCCTCCCTATTCTCTTGAAAAAGGCAGTGTGCTTCCGTCAGGGATCGCACGGCGATTCTGCCGTGCGTACCTGTGTGCGATTCCTCTCTGTCCTCTACCAGCGCGGCGTCCGCCGCGCTTAACGGAAGCCCACTGCAAAGTGGCCACGCACTGTTTTCTCCTCCCTCCTCCCTATTCTCTACTTTTTCCATGTTCAACAGGGCGTTTTTCAGATCTGGTGCCGGCGTTGTTGCGGCGTTGGCGATATTGTTCATCTTCGGGGTGATGTCCCTCTGTCTGAAATCGCTTCTCTTCGGCATCATCACCGCGTACTTTTTTCTGCCCTTGGAGAAGTTATTTGAGCGTCTGTTCAAGCTCAAGCCCGTCCGCAGGACCTGTGATTTTCTGCGTTCGTTGAGATATCCCTTTGTCCGTTTACGTGAGAAGCTCAGCGGTGTAAAGCGTGTTTTGACCGAGGAGGAGGCCATTAAGGAGGAGCGTTCCCGCCTTGTATTCAGGTCCACCCTTGCGATGTCCCTCTTTCTCATTGCGGCCCTGGTAGCCATACTATTCATTTCGGCCCGTCTGATTATTCCTGCGGCCATGAATGCGGGTCGTTCCGTGAGTGCGTGGCTTTCCGAGAGTGAGACCTTGAGGGCGGCCGAAAGCAGGATATCCGGGATGATTTCCGAGGATGGCGGCATGCCGGGCGGCCAGGAGGAGGAGTCTCTTGAGTCGGAGGTCTTTTCCTTCCGCCAGTTCATGCGCGACCTTCGCCCCCGCATCAAGGAGTATGTCAACGAGAATCCATCGGAGGTGGCGCAGTTTGCCTTTTCCAAGAGCCGCGGCCTATTGGGATTTCTCTTTGGGACAGCCTCGTCGATAGGCGTCTTTGCCTTTGACATAATCCTTTTCTTCTTCTTTCTCTTCTTTGTGATGAAGATGGCGTCCTTTGGCGGTGACGGGGAGAAGTCTGACATTGGCAAGTGGTGCGTCCATTCGATTTACAGTTCTCCGTGGTTGCCCAAGCCATCCGGGGAAGTGCGTGACGAGGCCGCCGACATCATCAATTCGGTGGCTCAGATGTTCCGTTGCTGGGTCAGGGGATACTTTTCGATTGTCCTCATCGAGACTGCGCTCTACCTGGTCTGCTTCACCGCGTTCTCCGTGCCATACGGGATTCCGCTTGCATTTGCGGCGGGCATGACAATCTTCCTGCCCTTCATCGGCCCCATGGCAAGCTACACCCTCACCGCCCTCATCTGCCTGGGATTCTGCGACTCGGGAGTAGTTGTGACCCTGGTCGGAGTCACATCCACATATCTCATCATCAATGGAATCCTCGAACAATTCCTCCTATACCCGAAGTTCATTGGAAACTCCCTCGGACTGACTACCCTCGAGACAATTATCGTGGTGCTGCTTGGCGGCGTCCTGGGGGGGATTGCGGGCATGATCCTGGCAATCCCCGTGGCAGCCATCCTCAAGTTCCTAGTGCCGAAAATCTACCGGATCAGGATGCGTGACAGCGTCGCCGAGGAAAAATCCTAGCCTCTCATCGAATTACGGCGGCGCGGCAATGCCCCACGCTGTAAAGTATCGCTTTACTCCGCCGCAATCGGCGACGGAGCCCTCCGGGCGCAATTGGACTCGGACAACGGGATGCGCCCGCGCAATGTCCGCAATTGTCAACAAGACCGTCCTATGCGGCGGTCGGCACGTGTGCGTCCCCTGTCGTGCGCGTGTGCTTGGAGGTCTTGGTAATGATGCGTTTTCTTAGTCTTCTAGCAGTTTTTTTCCTGGGAATTGGAGTGTTTTGCATGGATTGCATGGGCGAGGACAAGTGTGCGCCTGTTTTCCGCATTGGCGTTGTCAGCGATACGCAGAGCGAGTCTGGGCCGGATAGCAATGCCGGGCGCCGCAATCTCCAGCGCGCCCTGGAGCAGTTGAAGGCGATGGGCGGGGTGGACATTGTCCTTTACGGCGGCGATGTCACCAACAATGCCGACCCGAGGGTCTACGAGGACTTCCACGAGACTGTCTCCCAGGTCTTTCCCGAGGGCGCCCCGCAGTTTCTCTTCGTGATGGGAAACCACGACTACGGCGGCGGGCTGGCAGTGGACGTCGCCCAGGCGAACTTCACTTCGGGGCTTCGCATACCTTCGATCAACAACCACTTCGTCATGAACGGCTTTGACTTCATCGGGCTGAGTCCCGAGGATGGCAACTGCCACGGCACATACGGCGAGGTCTCGCGGGTTTTCCTGGAGGAGGCGTTGCGTTCAGCAGAGGAACGGGCTCCCGGGCAGCCCATCTTCGTCCTGACCCATCAGCATGGAAAGGGAACGGTCTACGGGAGTGACGAGTGGGGCAATCCATTCATTTCGGAGATGCTGAAGGGGCATCCCAGCGTCATCCACTTCTCCGGACATTCCCACTATTCGATTCGTGACGAGCGCAGCATCCACCAGGGCGAATACACTTCCGTCGGAACATCCAGCCTTCTTTACACCGAACTGGAGAGCGGAAAGGTCAACGGAAGCATTCCCCCGGAGTCCACGCTATGCGAAGAGTATCTCTACGTGGAGGTCTTCCAGGATAGAATCATCCTCCACCGAATCAACCTCTACAGCGGAACGGAACTCGCACCCGCATGGTGCCTCAAACTTCCGCTCGAAAAGAATACTTTCACATACACCGACGAAAGGGTAAAACACCGAATCGCCCCGGAGTTCCCAAAGAATGCGGAAATTTCAAGGAGGTTCGACGACGAAGGAATGCACCTCACCTTCACTGCCGCAAAACACCCGGAGTTCGTACACTCGTATGCAGTCACTCTCGGAGACCAGGAATACCTCTTCTTCTCAGATTTCTATAAAAACCTGCCGGAAGACGCGCCAGTGGTAAATGTCACGGTGCCACGGGAAAAACTCCCGGAAGGCGCGGAGTCCATGACCGTGTCGGTCTATCCAATAGAGTCATACGGACGCCGCGGCGGTGGATTGTCTATGTAACTTGTTGCAGGAGAGGATGTTATAACTATTCCTCGTCTTCCTGGGCCTCCCAGGTGCCCGCCTTCCTCCCATGGCGGCGGGCCAGCAAGCCCCTCTTCTGCAGTGACTTTGTCATAGATTTCACCGTGCGCTCGGATTTGCCGATTTCCTCGGCAATCATCTTCTGCGTTGCAGTGGGGGCTTTTTCAGGAACTGGAGCAGGGCCTTTTCCGCCAAAGTGCAATTTCTGCACTTTTGATTTGCACTTTGCGGAGGCAGGTTGTGACGGATTCGCAGTGGGCATTCGCCGAGTCGCTGCGGTATTCAGCCTCCGAACGAGCCCTTTGCGGGGCTATTGCCCGCCGATGACCAGGAATTCGGCTAGGTGGATTCTGTCAAAGTGCAGGGAGAGGAGTGATGATGCGGAGTCCCATTGGAATTCAACCCCCTTGCCGGTGAGAACATCCCGGACTTCCGTTGGCCGGGATGACCACTTGACCGCAATGTCAACGTCAGAGAGCGGTATGACGGGCTGCTGGTCCTGCTGGTTGACGAGGCATAGAAGCCTCCGTGTTTTGTCCTTGGATTCTAATACCGTGATTTCCAGTGAGTTGGGAAGATTCCTGGATGCCACGACAAAGCGCGGCAGGTATTTCAGGAAGAGTCCTTCCAGAAAACGGCTCTGGGAGTCGTGCAGCAGTAGTGGGACGGGGGCCGCCATCCAGACGCACTTTCCCCTTCCGTATTTGCGGCAGGTGAGGGCGGGGAATTCGCTGGGCGAATCACCTGGCGGGTTTGAATGGATTGAAGCGTAGTGGAGTGGGTCGTTGGCGGGGAAGTCGGGGAATGTGAGCAGGCCGTCGACTCTCGTGTCGGCGTCGGCGCGCACAAGGGGGACGTTGCCCTCCGCATAGAGAAGCTCCTTGCAGGAGTAGGTAATCCAGTCGGAACGCCTTCCCGTGTAGTGGACGCCGAAGAGGTCGCTCAGCGCAAAGTCCACGCCGCCGTTGCCGTCGACATCGTAGAGCGAGGTCGCACCGGTTGCAATCAGGGTGCCGCCGCCACGCACAAACTCCCGTATGCGGTCGCACTCCTCAGCCGAAAGATAGGCCGAGTTGCAGACCACCAGGGCACTGATGCCGCCAAAGTCCTTCGTGGAACTGGTCAGGACACGCCACGGAATGTGCATCTGGGTGAGAATGTCGGAGACGCCGAGGGTCTCGTCAAGGACCGCATTCTTCCGGACGGACATGTTGTTGGCGCACCCGCCGTCAAATTCCCTGAGCTTGAGGCCGTTCTTGTTGCGGTCGACGCAGCTCTCCATTGAGAAGTAGATGCCCACGTCCGCAAGCATCCGTGGAGCGAGCGACTTGATGCATTCGCGGTATGGCCTGAGGGTTTCGTTGAGCCCCTTGAATCGCCTGTAGAACGCCTCTTCGAGGGTTCCGTCGGGGTTGATGGCGTCGATGAGCAGATATGCGCCGCCGTTGGCGAGTGTGGTAATCGTGCTGAGCAGGAGTTCCTCGTCGGACTTTGCCGAAGTGTGGTCCCTGAGGCTGACGCCCCTCGATGTCATGAATTCGAAGGGCGGATGCCTTGTATACGCGTCAAATGCCTTTACGGCGAAGCGTTGCTGGCGCTTGTTTCCGTAGAAGTCGCCGGACGCATAGTCGGAGGCTGCCGCGATTCCGTCGGTCTGTCCAAGATACCAGCCGTGCATGACGGGGGAGAACTGGTGGGTGACGGTGATGTCGGGGCGCCTTTCCTTGATGAAGTCAGTCAATTCCTCCGCGAATTCCACCAGTGACCTCTCCCTGAAGCGTTGGAAGCCCACCCACTCCGGCGAATCCCAGTCAATCACCTCGGGGAAGTCCCTGCCGTACCTTCTCCTGCATGCGTCGCAGCAGCAGATTGTCGGCCAGAAGGTCATGTCGATGAATATCCCTTCAATCGGATACTCGAGTATCTCCGCCAGCTGGGACTTGTAGAAGGACAATGCCTCCGGGGAATTGGGGCAGGTGAAGTGGTAGCGTCCATCGTGGTCGTGGCCCACGTTGTCAATAATCCGCGCCCCGGGGAGACGCCTCGCACAGTCGTTGTGGTAGACTGCCGTGTAGTACGCCACGGGCACAATCCCCTCCTCGCGAAGCCCTGAGACAACCTCGCCGAAGAGGTCACGCCCCCCAAGGTTCCCATGTCGATGCCCGACCTCCGTCGGATAGTAGCAGTTCCCGTTGTGGTCGCAGGAATAGACCATCGCCGACTCCACGCCGGATTCCTTGACGAGGCGGACGTAGTCCTTCGATGAAAACCGGCCCATGTACCCGGGGCGCTGGTCGGTGATGTGGTTGTCTATCAGAAGACGGGCGTAGCAACGGCTGTTCCACATGGGCGTCGGCGTGTATGAGGGAATGCGGGCAGCACGCGGCCAGATGGCTACGCCCGCCCGCGCACTCTCTGGCTACTTGAAGAAGGTGTAATATCCGAGCAGGAGGATTGCGGCGATGATTACGGGGAGTATGTGCTTCCAGTAGAAGATGGTCCCCCTGGAGTATCTCCAGCTCTGTCCCTCGTGGACTTCCCTGAGGAAGTTCTCCTGGCCCCAGCCGCTCTTGCAGAACGCGAAGACGAAGAGGATGAGGCCGCCGATGGGCAGGAGGTTCTGGCTGACGATGAAGTCCTCGAGGTCAAGGATCGTGCTGCCCTCCCCAAGTGGCTCGATGAATTTGAGGGTGCTGAAGCCCAGGACGCAGGGCAACGACAGGACAATCACCAGGAGTGTGATGAAGACGCTGGAGGCGGGCCTGTTCATCAGCTTGGCGTCCATCGGGTATGCAATCAGGTTCTCGAAGACGGCGATGACAGTCGTAAGGGCCGCCAGCAGGAGGAAGAGGAAGAAGAGGAATCCCCAGAACTGCCCGCCGGGAAGAGTTGCGAAGACGCTTGGCAGGGAGACGAAGATGAGGGGAGGACCGGCGCTGACGTCGATGTTGTTGCTGGCGCAGACGGGGAAGATGATGAGGCCGGAGGAGAATGCGACGAATGTGTCAAGGGCGATGATCCAGATGCACTCCTTTGTAAGGGATGTCTTCCAGTCAAGGTAGCTTCCGAAGATCTCCATCGAGCCGATGCCGATGCTCAGGGTGAAGAATGCCTGCCCCATTGCGGCGAAGATTGTCTCCATGGGGTTCTTCATGAAGTTGTCGACATTTGGCAGCAGGTAGAACTTGAGGCCCTCGGCGGCGTTGGGAAGGGTCATGGCGTAAATTGCAAGGACCAGGATGAGGAGCATCAGCGCAACCATGAGGACCTTGACGACGCTCTCCACGCCACGCTTGAGGCCAATGGCGCAGACGCCGCCGCTGATGATGCAGACAATCGCCATCGAAATGGTGGAGCGGACAGGGTTTTTGACCAGATTGTCGAAAACCTCGCCGTATTTCGATGCGTCATGCAACCCTTTGAAAGCACCTCTCATGTAGTCGCTGGTGTATGCAAAGAGCCAGCCCGACACGGTGGTGTAGTACATCATCAGGATGAGGCACCCCATCAGAAGGATGAAGCCGATTGTCGCCCAGGTTTTCTTGTGGGTGTGGGCCAGGTCGTGCATCGCGTGGACCAGGTTCTTGCGGCTGCCACGACCAATGCTGATCTCCGTCAACAACAGCGGGAATCCCATGATGAACAGGAAAAGGAGATAGAAAAGGACAAAGATGCAGCCGCCGTAGCGCCCGACGATGAAGGGAAATCTCCAGACGTTTCCAAGGCCGATTGCGCATCCTGCGGAGAGAAGTATGAAGCCCATGCGCGAGGCTAGTGATTCACGGGGTGAACTCATCGTTTGTCCTTTTGTTGGTGAAGACGGGCGGAAAAGGCCGCGCCGCTCCTGTTCTTGTGTTTGTTGGTGTGGGGTAACTAGTTGAATATAAACAACTTATGACTTATTTGGAAAAATCGGGAACGAGAATCAGCGGGAATGCCGAAGGAGCCAGGCGGCCGTAGGAGCAGGTCGCCACGGCCGCGGCGTGTTCCTCCCGCCCGTTGATTGGACGGGTCCTGCAGATGTTTCCGATTATGTCGAAGTCTCCAGGCCCCGTGGCGTCGAAGTTTTCCCAGGGGATTTTGATTTGAGCAATCCACCTTCCGTCCCCGGGTTCTGCGAATGTTGTCACGTTTTTTGCGTCCCAGGCGATGTTTTCGGCGGCATCCTGGTTGTTCCATGCGTAGTCGGCGACCGCGCCGTTAGAATTGACAATGTAGTGGGTTCCGCCCGACAAGTCTGGATGGCAGAAGAAAAGTTCGACAACATCGTCCTTGCAGATGTCCTTGTCGTCAAAGGTTTTTGCCTTTGCGTCGGGTCTTTTCTTGTCGGGTTCGTGGCAGATGAAGGTGAAGACGAGTCCCTCTTCGTCGGAAGCTGCGAAGAGTTCTGTCTTGACTGGGGGGGTGTCATCCTGTTTTGTGACCATTTCGTATCGTTTTGCGCCCTCCCACGGGGTCCCGTTAAGCAGGAGAGGCGTTTTGGAGTATGGGGCTTCGACGGGTTTCTGGCTGCCGCGCGCCAGCAGCAGCCCCCTGAGTCCAGGCTTGAACTCCTCCCGAATCAGCCGGATGCGTCTCCGATACGGGCTCTCCTCCGGGCACTTTTCCTCGGCTTTCCTGAGGTTCTGGGCCAGGTGCCGTGCCTCCTCCAGGGTGTACATGTCGAATGGATGCCGGAAGACTCCCTTCATCGTAATTTCTTCGACCCTTTCCCAGAACTCCTTCATTTCGGCGGCGGCTGGTCCGTAGAAGCCGGCGTAGTATTCTTCGAGGAGCGCATCCACGTCCAGTTCGGGGTGCCACAGGAGCTTTGCCGCGAGATATGCGGTCAGGTGGTTCAGCCCTGGCCAGTGGAAGTCATAGATTGTGCGCTCAGGCTCGTTGTGGTTGAAGGATTCGGATTCGAGGAATTCGCCCTTGACCTTGAGGCGGCTGTTCTGGCGGATGTCTTCGGCGACAAGATGCGGGTAGAACCTGGGATGCCCGCGCCATGGTTGCCAGTAGTTCAGGTGGGGATATGTCCAAAGGTAGATGCCGTCCTTGACTATCCCGCTCCATTTCTCCACGGTCGCCTTGATTGACGCCCTTCTTTCAGGGTCGATGAGTTCCTGGCGCTGGTAGCAGATGAGGACGGCCAGGTTCGGCGGAAGCCTGTCCAGGCAGTCGGGCACGGCGCGGTATCTCTCGTAGGCAAAGCATCCTACGCGCTTGCCGGGAAACTCCTCCCCGACACGCTCGGCCACCTTCGCCACAAATTTCCAGACGTAGTTCGAGAAGACCCCGTCCTCCCCAAGGTGGGGTGAAAGCTGCGCCTGGCACGCGCCGCACTCGCAAATCCTCTCAAGGCCGTCGTTGGGGCAGACGGGGAATATCTCCATCGAGGGGAACGACTTGAAGTACCTGCGTGCCATCCCGACCCAGAGGTCCACAAGCATCTCGTTGGAGAGGCACTCCATCCCGTAGCCGTTGGATGCGCAGAGGTTCGTCGTGTCACGCTCGCCTCCCACCAGCGCGAATATCCCGGGATGGGAGTCCTTGTATTCAAGCATCATCCAGAAGGAGTGGTTGATGTTGACAGGGGCGGCGCCTCCGTAGCCGATTCTGCGGTACCAGAGCGCGTCCTGTGGCGAGTCATTGAAGTCGCAGAGCCAGGCGTAGCGGTACTCGAAGGCGGGGGCGTCCTGGAATTCACACTCCTCGACCGTCAACTCATGGAGGGCGGGGACGACCGTCCCCAGCTCGCCGGGCATATACCAGCGGAAGCCAAGGGATTCGAGGAGGTGGTGGACGCCGCCCCAGGTGCCCATCTCGCCAAAGGCTGAAAGCTGCAGGCCGGGATTCCATGTCTCCTGGTTGCGCAGCGGATGCTGCCAGTTGCCGAGCGGCCCACCCGGATAGTCGCGGCCTGCGATTCGGATTGTCCGCCCGTCGGCCTTGAACCAGTATCCGTCCGGCGGAAGCTCCTCCATCATCGGGGCGGATGCAACCCCCTCCGTGGCGGCCTCGCCAAGGTAGATTGCGGGCTGCCCTGCCTCCGGGGCTTCCGTGGTGACTCGCCAGGATTCGCCTGTGGCCTCGCCAAGCCAGTATGCCAGCTCGTCGGCAGCATGTTTCACCGGGACGGGCGCGTCGGCAGAGACCACTATGGGCGGCGCGGCATCTCCAATCTGCCAAAGGATGGAGGCGTGCATGGGGAGCGCCATGGAAACTGCAAGTGCAACCAGGACTCGTCTCATGTCGTCTCCAAACGGGAATGGCTACTTTTCAGGTGTGACGAAGAGGACCTTCGGGAAAAGGGACGGGACCCTGTGGGCGTAGGAGTAGGTCGGCACCAGGGCGGAGAACTCGTCCTTGCCCCCGGATGGGCGGTTACGGTAGAGGATGCCGACCAGGTCCGCCCCGTCGGGGCCTTCCAGGCCGAAGTCTTTCCAGGGAATCTTGAACTGCACCGACCAGAAGCCGTCGCCCCGTGCGTTGAATGTCTTCAGTCCGGAGGAATTCCAGGAGATGTCGTCGCTGTCTTCGGAGTTTGGCCAGGTGTAGTCCGCGCAGAATCCATCCGCGTTGATTATGAAGTGGATTGCATTGCTCTGGTCCGGGCGGCAGAAGAATGCCTCCACCGAGTCGTCCAGGTAGAGCCTGGGGTCGTCGTGCCTCCTTGCATCGACTGTGAGTTCGCGCTTGACGGGTTCGTGGCAGGTGAATGAGAAGGCGACGCCCTCCCTGTCGGCGATGGCGAGGACTTCGGTCTTGACGGCGGGATTCTCCCCCATCTTGGTGACCATCTCGTAGCGCACAGCGTCCTTCCACTGTGTGCCGTCGACGGGAATCAGCTCCTCCGAGACCGCGATTCTGAAGGGAGCCTGTTCCTTGGGGTCGAGCTTTGCCCGTTCCCTCAGGCGGATTTCGCCGAGCATCAGCTTGATACGCTGCCACTCGCGGGAGCCCTCCTTGGTGGCGGCGAACGCGTCGTCGAGGACCTCCATCACCGCCTTCGCCTCGTCAATGGTGTAGTGGTCCATGGGGTGGTTGATATTGCCCTTCATCGTAATCCTTTCGACGAGTTCCCAGTATTCCTTCATCAGCGGCGCCGCGTCCCCGTAGAAGAGCTTGTAGTATTCCTCCAGGAGCGCATCCACGTCAAGTTCCGGGTTCCAGAGGAGTTTTGACGCCAGGTATGCGGTCAGGTGGTTGAGCGCGGGGAAGTGGAAGTCGTAGATGACCTTGTCGGGTTCGTTGTGCTGGTAGGACTCCGATTCCAGGAACTCCCCCAGTACAGGCAGTCTGCTGTTTGCCCGCACATCCTCCGCCAGCAGATGCGGATAGAATCTCGGATAGCCGCGCCATGGCTCCCAGTAGTTGAGATGTGGGTAGGTCCACAGGTAGATGCCGCCGGTTGCAAGGCGCCCCCACTCCGCAATCAGCTCCCGGATGTGCTGCTTCTTGTAGGGATTGCGGAAATCCTGGCGCTTGTAGCAGATCATGACCGCGAGATTCTCAGGGAGCTCGTCGATGCAGTCGGGGATCGCGCGGTACTTGGAATAGGCAAAACAGGCAATGCGCTTGCCCGGAAGCTCCTTCGCAAGACGCTTGGCCAGCTTGACGTTGAAACCCCAGATGTAGTTGGAAAACAGGCCGTCGTAGTCCAGCTGGGGAGAAAGCTGGCTCTGGCACGCCTCGCATCCGCAGATGCGCGCAAGGTTGTCGTTGGGGCAGACGGGGAACAAGTCCGTGTCGGGATATTCCTCGAAGAACTCCCTGATTATCTTGATCCAAGCGTCAATCACATCCTCGTTGGAGAGACAGAGCATCCCGCCCCCTGATGCACAGAGGTCATCCAAGTCCCGCTGTCCATCCACAAGCGCGAAGTACTCCGGATGGGTCTCCCCGTATTCAGTGGTGAAGAAGTAGTATGAATGGCCGATGTTGACGGGTTTGGGGGCGCCGTAGCCGATTCTGCGATACCAGAGCGCGTCCAAAGGCGAGTACTCGAAGTTGCAAAGCCACGCATACCTGTATTCGAAGGCGGGTGAGACCTCCTTCTCAATGTCGTCGACGCGAATTTCCGTGAGTTCGGGGACGATGGTGCCAAGCTCGCCTGGCATGTACCAGCGGAATCCCAGTGTCTCCAGGAACTGGTGGACGCCCTCCCAGGTGCCCATGTCGCCAAAGGAGGAGAGCTTCATCTGGGGATTCCAGGTGTCGACGGTCTGCATGGGATGGAGCCAGTTTTTGACGATTCCCCCTGCGTAGTCACGGCCCGCTATGCGCAGGGTGCCTCCCTCCGCCTTCATCCAGTATCCGTCGTGGGGCAGGGCGTCTGTCTTCGGCGCGCCTGGCACTCCCCTGGTTGCGGCTTCCCCGATGTAGATTGCGGGGGTTCCGTCGTCCTGGTGGTCTTCGACGACGCGCCAGTTTGTCTCCGTGGCGCGTCCCAGCCAGTATGCCAGTTCCTCGGCGGCCTGCCTCGCAGGCAGCGGCGCATCCTTGGAGACTACGATCGGTGGAGTCGGTGCGCCGCTCTTCCAGAGCAGGGCGGCATGCAGAGGCGTCATTGCGACGAGTAGTGCTAGGAGGATGTGTTTCATGGCGGTGGTTTGTCTTGGGTGGTGGTGTGGCGGCGGGCGGCCGCTATTCCCTGTGCCCGAGGATGTCTGCCTTCATGTCATCGCCTCCGTAGAGGAACCAGAGATGGAACTCGCGTTGGACTCTGATGGTCGTTCTCCCCTGGAACTCGATGCGGAGTCTGCTGAAGGTGGGTTCATTGATGAATGCCATGTTGAGGAGGAGGACATTCGGCGACTCCCAGGCAGCAGAAATCGCGGTGTCGCCGCCCAGGGTTGCCCGGTCCCTGCCGTAGAGTTTGCCGGCATGGCCGAATGCCCAGCCGTTGTACGCAAAGGGCAGGTCAAAGCACTCGCCTCCCTTGACCAGGGTGAGCTTGCCTCCCGATGCCTGGAACTCAAGGCCAAGCTTCTCAAATCCCTCCCTGTTCGGGGCGAGCTTGAAGACGCCTCCCTCCTGGTCGCTGGCAAAGGCGCCCATGGGACGGGGCAGCTCCAGGTCGGAGAGCCTCGCCGCAAGCGCATGCTGCGCGGCACGGTCGGGAACGAGCGCCTTCCCCTCCTTGTCAACCAACGGCAGGAATTTGTCCCAGATGTCAGCCATGATGTTGCCCATCTCGGGCAGCCCAGCCTCGGTGGCGATTGCAATGTCGTAGTCTGGGATGACAATGGCGAACTGCCCGCACGCGCCGTCGCCCCGGAAGGCGCCATCGTGGCTGCACATCCAGAACTGATAGCCGTAGCCATTCGACCAGTCCCGCGTCTTGTTGTGCGCATTCTCGGACTGGAAGGAGGTCGCGGCCTCGATGTATTCCCTCGGAAGAAGCTGCCTGCCTTCCCAGACGCCCCCCTCGGAAATGAGCTTCGTGAAGCGTGAGATGTCCTCCAGCGAAAGGAAGAGCCCCCAACCGCCAAGCCTGACTCCGTTGTAGTCCTGCTGCCAGAAGGGGGTCTTGATGCCAAGTGGGGCGAAGAGCCTGGGCTGCAGGTAGGCCACAAGGTCCATTCCGGTGACCTTCTGAAGCGCCGCGGACAGCATGTAGGTGTTGCCGCTGTCGTAGGTGAAGGCCTCACCTGGCCTGAATTCGGCAGGGAAGCGCATGTAGCCCTCCAAAAGGGCCTTGTGGTCACCCTTGAAGATGCTGCCCATCATCGCACAGGCGCCGTGGACGCCGCGCATGGTCAGAAGATTCCTGATGGTGGTGGCGCCGACCGATGCCGGGACGCCCGGCGCACCCGTCTCCTCCGGAAACAACTCCCCAAGGGTGGTATCGAAGCCCAGCAGCCCTTCGCTGATCGCAAATCCCGCCGCGCAGGAGACAAAGCTCTTCGACAGGCTGAACAGATGGTGCGGAACCCCCGGGGAATAGGGCTTCCAGCTCGCCTGGAGAATGAGCTTCCCATGGCGGAAGACGGTCACGCCATGCATGTATTTGAGCTTGTCAAGGGAATCGACGAGGACGCTTAACGCGGCTGAGGAGACGCCTTCGCTCTCCGGGGTCGAATAGGGCAGGGGAAGTGAACTGGTCATTTTGTGAATAGGACGTGGTGAAAAAATGCCGGAATTGCCGGCTGGAAAACGTGGTCAGAGGAGACACCTGTATTTATGGTTGGCGGAGGCATTTCTCCATTCGGGGAATTCCGCCGCGCATCTTGCGGTGGCGTGCGGGCATCTCGGGTGGAATGGACACCCCGTCGGCGGCGCAAGGGGCGAAGGGACTTCCCCCTCCAGCGGGGCGCCTGGCTCTGAGGCCTGCAGTCCGCCGTCAGGTGATGCGTCCAGCCTCGGTGCGGCGGCAAGCAACGCCTGGGTGTAGGGATGGCGCGGAGACGCAAGGACTTCCTCGGCGCTTCCCTCTTCGAGAATCCTTCCGAGATACATCACGGCGATACGGTCGGAAAGGTAGCCGACTACGCTCAGGTCGTGGGTGATGAAGAGGTATGCCACACGAAGCCTTCGCTGGATTTCCTTCAGGAGATTCAGCATCTGCGCCTGGATTGAGACATCCAGCGCGCTGGTGCATTCGTCGCAGACGACCAGCCGTGGCTCCGCCGCCAGCGCCCGCGCCAGGCCGATGCGCTGCCGCTGCCCTCCGGAGAATTGGTGCGGGTAGCGCAGGCGGTCTTCCGCCGAGAGACCGACGGTCTCCAGCAGCGCCTCCACCCTGGACCGCCGCTCGTCAACGCCGTCCTTGGGATGGCGCAGGTCCAGGGCTTCGCCGAGGGATTCACCGACCATCAGCCGCGGGTCCAGCGATGAGAATGGGTCCTGGAAGATCATCTGCACCTGACGGTGCAATTCGCCAAGCTGCCGTTCCGGGAGTGACGCCAGGTCGCGTCCGTCAGAGAGTGAAAACCTTCCCGAAGTGGGCTTCAGCAGCCTTACAAGCGCCTTTCCGACAGTGCTCTTGCCGCAACCGGACTCGCCTACCAGCGCCAGGGTCTCGCCCTCGCGAATCTCAAGGTCGACCCCGTCCACCGCCTTCAGGAATTTCCTGCGTTGCCGGAAGAGCCCCTGCCTTACGGGAAACCAGACCCGGAGGTCCTCAGCCCGAAGGACGACCGGCGGCTCCTGGCGGGCTTCATCGGCCGTTTCGCCGGTGGAAGCCAGCCTGGCCGGGGAGAATCCCGCCGCAAGCTCGGCGACCCGAAGGCACCTGCATTCGTGGCCAGGGGAGATCTCCCGCATCCCGGGCGGTTCCAGGAGGCATCTCTCCGTCGCAAAGGGGCATCTCGGCGCAAATCTGCACCCCTTCATCACACTCCAGTCCCGTGGAACCGCCCCCGAAATCGTCTCAAGCTCCCGCCCCCGCGCGTCCGCCCGGGGCAATGCCTGCAGCAGCAGCCGCGTATACGGGTGCATGGGCTGCCGGAAGAATTCCTGGCTCGGGGCGACTTCGACAAGCTGACCCGCATACATGACCGCGCATCTCTGGGCGCCCTGCGCCGCCAGCGCAAGGTTGTGGGTGATCAGCAGGATGGATGTGCCGTGGCGCTTCTGAAGGGAGGTCAATAGTGAGATGATTTGCGCCTGGACGGTTACGTCAAGGGCGGTGGTCGGCTCGTCGGCGACGATTATCTCCGGTTCTCCAGCCAGCGCCATCGCAATCATGACACGCTGGCGCAATCCGCCCGAAAGCTGATGCGGATATGACGCCAGACGGCTCTCAGCCTCGGGGATTTCCACCTCGCGCAAAAGGTGCGCCGCACGTTCGTCCGCCTCCCGTCGCCCCATGCCAAAGTGTGTGGAAAGGACTTCGCGGAGCTGGTCTCCTATTGTCAGGACGGGGTTCAGCGCGGTCATGGGCTCCTGGAAGATCATCGCAATCCTACGGCCGCGAAGCTTCCTCAGGGATTCCTCGGAGACGTGGTAGATGTCCTCGCCATGATACCATGCGCTGCCGCCAGTGAGACAGCCCGCGGGACGGGGCAGAAGACCCAATAGCGAAAGCGCTGTCATGCTCTTGCCGGACCCGCTCTCCCCAAGGAGGGCAAGCATCTCGCCGCCGCGCAACTCGAGGGAGACGCCGTCGACAACAGGCAGAATACGCCTGCCATGGCGGAACCCCACCTCCAGGCCTTCTACAGATATGCGCACATCGTCTGGCATAGCAGGGTAATGTAGCGCAAAGCAATGCGACCCGCACCCGGTAAATGCCCCTGAGGCAACGGGAAATTGACAATTGTGGACAATGCGGCGCAGGCCAAAAAACAGGGGGGCTTCGCCCAACCGGAAACTTGAAAAAGTAAACGCACCTTCGCAGGAGTAAACGCACCTTAAGGT